>Ga0182024_10015426_pt1 | contig 14639 bp, 13 predicted proteins | sample P32metaG_FD_120480 | JGI IMG/M metagenome (GOLD analysis project Ga0182024, IMG submission 120480) | Permafrost microbial communities from Stordalen Mire, Sweden - P3-2 metaG (Illumina Assembly) | ecosystem: Environmental > Terrestrial > Soil > Wetlands > Permafrost | place: Sweden: Stordalen... | reverse complement strand
GGCGTGCCATTCATGCTTGGTCTTGCGAGTGTGCTGGACCCAGTGACTGCTCGGTCGCGAGGATCGTCATGAAGTCGGTGAGCCGGGTGATTTGAAAGATCTCGCGGTAGTGCTCCGAGAGCCCGCTGGCCACGACCGGTCGGTGGTCGGTGCGGGCGCGCGATAGCAGTTCGACGATCAGAGCTATGCCCGACGAGTTGATGTAGGTGACGTATTCGAAGTCCAGTCCCAGCGTCCCAAGGGCATTCGCGCCTTCGTAGGCGGCGGCGAGCGCCTCCCGAGCTCCGCCGTCGAGCTCGCCGCGCAGCATGATCACGGCGCCGTCCGGCAGCATTGTGCTGGTTGCGTCAAAGCTTGCGCTCGCCACGGTCGCCACCTTCCAGCCGCAGTTGAAGCTCGAGTGTATGGCGCACCGAGTCGTGTTCGTGACGGATTCCGTCGACCATCTGCTCGATCAGGAACAGACCCCAGCCACGGTGCGGCTCGCGCCCCTCGAGCTTGGCAGCGACGCTCGGCTGCTGTGGCGCGGGGATCGTGGGGCCCGCGCCGTGGTCCGTGATCCGGATGGTGAGCTGCGTGCTGGACGCTGCTACCACGATCCGTAGCTCCAGGCTGGGATCGTTGTGGTTGCCGTGCTCGATCGCATTCATCGTCGCCTCGCCGGTGGCTGTCTTGAGCCGCTCGAGTTGGTTTGCAGGCAGTTCCAGCGCCGCGACGGCGGCCTCGACACGTCTGATCGCCGTACGCTCGTTGCCGGGTTTGCTCGTGATCCTAAAGTCGGCGAGCAGCTCGGCTCGACCTGCGGGGCTGTGCTGCAGGCCAACGAGCGTGATGTCGTCCTCCTGCTCGTGTTCGGTGCCGGTGAACCGATCAAGCGCGCTAAGCAGCTCGTCGATCAGCAGTTGTGGCGCCTTCGCGATCGCGAGCAGTTCGATGATGCGAGGGGTGCCGAACATCGCTCGCTTGGCGTTGTGCGCTTCGACGAGCCCGTCGCTGTAGAGAAGCATGCTCGCGTCAGGATCGAGCGTCGCCTCGGCCTCCTCGTACTGCATAGCGGGCATCAGGCCGAGCGGCATGCCCGTCGCGCGCAGCTCGAATGTCTCCTCGGCGCTGTGGACGAGCGGGAGGTTGTGTCCGGCGTTCGCGTAACGCAGCCGTCCGCTTGCGGGGTCCAGCACCGCGTAGAAGCAGGTCGCGAACATGTTCTGAGGAATGTCCGGACACAAGTTGTCGTTGGCGTCCGCGAGGACTGCGGACGGCGCGACGAGCCGCTGGGCGCTTGCACGTACCAGGCTCCTTGTGGCGGCCATGACCATCGCGGCGGGAATGCCCTTGTCGGTCACGTCTCCGATCACGAGCCCGACAAGCCCTCGCGGCAGCTCGATGAAGTCATAGAAGTCGCCGCCGACCGCGCTTGCGGGCCGGTAGCACGCCGCGAGCTGCCAGCCCGCGATCTCGGGCGTGTGCTCCGGGAGGAAGCTCTGCTGGATCAGCCGCGCTACGGCAAGCTCCTGCTCTAACCGTCCGCGCGCCTTGATCTCCGTCTGCTGCTCGCGCACCAGCTGCCCGACCCGGACTGCAGGCGTCGCGTGCGCCGTCAGCGACTCCAGCAGGCGCCGGTCCTGGGCCGAGTACTCCTGGCCGGAGAGGCGTGGGCCGACGCTGAGGACCCCGATCAGCTGGTCGTTGGTGACCAGCGGAACTACCATCGCCACGCCGCTCGTGCGCAGGGAATCGAGAGCAGGAGAGTCGAGTTCAAGGCTCGCCAGTTTGACGGCTCCCCGCGCCCGGCATAGGTGGGCCACGATCGGGTCGTCCGCGGCGATCTCGATCGCAGCCGCCCCAACGGCGGGGCTGGCGCCGCCGGCTGCTGCCGGCGGCGCGGGGAAGCGCTCCCCCTGGACCCTTGGCGTTCGCCGCACCACGCTGCGGATCCTCCGCTCGAGCACGTGTCCACACTAGCTCGCCGCCGCGGCGGTCATCGTCGCCGGCGCCCGCTCGGCGACGTCGCTGTCGCGAAGCATGAACACGCTCGCGATCAGCATGATGATCGAGGCCCCGATCGCTGGGGAATACCCGAGCGCTGACGTTCCGCCGCTGGCGCTCGTGAGGCCGATCATGCTGCCCGCGAGCGCGAGCGCGGCGAGCACGAAGCTCAGCCAGCCGAGCCAGGCCGCTGCAAACACCCTCCGCACGGCCGCGGTGCCGATCGCGACGAGCAGCAATGCAGCCATGCACCCGAACGCGCCCGGCATGATCAGCCCATTCTGCAGGTCGAAGAGGGCTCTTGTCAGGGACGGATCGGTGAGCCCGCCCTGCTTGGAGACGAACACGAGCGCGCTCAGAGTGATCCCGTCCAGCGACGCGATCGCGGCCATGCCGGCCCCGGCGGCGAGGACGATCATTCCGAGCGGGCTGTGTCGGTCGCGGGCGTGGAGCATGCGGCCTAGCGTTGCTGCGAACCAGAGCGTCAGCGCGCTTCCGAGCACCGTCAGCGCCGTCTGGGTGAGAACGCCGCTGCGATGGCCGGTCAGGTACGCGGCGATCTGGGCCGCGCTCGAGCTGCTGCTCAGCGTGTCGCTTGCGGCGAACACCGCACCGAGTAGGACGACGACCGCCGCGATCCCGACGGCACCGCCAAGCTGGACAAAACGACGACTGATCATTCGAACCTCCAAGGGTTGAGGAGTTGGTGATCGAGTCGTTTTACTCAACTGCCGTTCCGAAACCATTACGGCGATTGGCGAGCTTGACATATCCGTAGCGTTTGGTGGGATGCTTGGCCGGTGAAGGCGCTGTCGATCTGGCTGTTGGGCACCCCTCGCGTTGCGGTAGACGGCGCTCCGTGGTCGGTCGACACGCGCAAGGCGACCGCACTGCTTGCGTTCCTAGCGGTTACCGGCCATGCCCACTCCCGGGCGGTCGTCGCGAACCTGCTGTGGCCCGACGCCGCCACCGATCAGTCCCGCAACGCGCTGCGCCGCACGCTCTCGACGCTGCGCGCCGCGCTCGGCGAGGGGCGCGTCATCGGCGAGCGCGACTCGATCGCGCTCGATCTCGACGGTGCGTGGTTCGACCTGGCGGCGGTCCGGCTGGTCGCAGGCGACCCTGACGCGGACGCCGGTGCTCTGCTCGAGGCGTGCGAGCTTCATCGTGACGACCTGCTCGCGGGGTTCGCGCTGCGCAACAGCCCGGCGTTCGACGACTGGCAGCGCGACTGCGCCGAGGCGATCCGGCGCGAGCGAGCAGCGCTGCTCGACCGCGTGGTCGACGGCCTGATCGACGCGGGCCGCTTCGATGACGCGGTCACGCGTGCACGTCAGCGCTTGGGTCTCGATCCGCTCCACGAGCCATCCCACAGGCGACTGATCGAGCTGTACGCGGCCGCGGGCCGGCGCGGCGACGCGATCGCGCAGTACCGCGAATGTGTGCGCGTGCTCGACCGCGAGCTCGCCGTGGCGCCGCTGAGCGCGACGACGGCGGCGTACGACGCGGTCAGCACCGGAATTACCGTCCCTGTCGGCGCCGAGCCGCAGCCGCCTGCCCCCGCGGGCGAGCTGCCGTTGGTCGGGCGTGACGCCGAGCTGCGTCGGCTGACCGAAGCGTTCGGCCCAAACGGCGACAACGGCGCTGTGATCGTGATCGAGGGTGAGTCAGGAGTTGGCAAGACACGCCTCGCCGCCGAGGCGATAGGCCAGCTCGCGCGGCGCGGCGCACGGGTCGTTACCGCGCGAGGGCACTCCGGCGAGCGCGGCCTCGCCTACGGGGTGCTCGCGCAACTGTTGCGAGCCGCGATCGCAGACAGCGACGAACCGCTCGCCCCAGAGCTCCGCGGCGAGCTCGCGCGGCTGCTGCCGGCACTCGGCGCCGCGCCGGGAAGCGACCTCGAGCAGCCAGGCGCGCGCCTGCGCTTCTTAGAGGCGGTCTGCGACGTGATCGCTGGGGATTCGCGCCGGGCAGGCACGGTTGCGTTCGTCGACGATCTGCAGTGGTGCGACCCGGCGTCGCTCGATGCGCTCGCGTACTTCGCCCGGCGACTGCGCGATGGGCGGTTGTTGCTGCTGTGCGCCCGCCGGACCGACGAGCCCGATCCGGGGCATCGCCATGCCTCGCTGATGGAGGCCGGGCGGCGCCTCATGCTCGGCCGACTCGGCCGCGAGCAGGTCGTCGACCTCGCATTCCGGACGGGGCTCGACGAGGCCGCGGCTGACAATGTCTTCCGCGAGAGCGAGGGTCTCGCTGTGTTTGTGGCCGAGCTGCTCCGACCCGGCCGTTCGGAGGAGCAATCCGGCGGCGTCCACGAGGCGTTCAAGGCGCGGCTCGACGCGACGAGCGAAGCCGCGGCACACGCGCTCGGGGCAGCCGCGCTGATCGGCCGCACGTTCGACCCGGGCATCGTCCAAGCGGCGAGCGCCCGCCCCGAGGACGAGGTCGCGGTCGCGCTAGATGAACTGGTTGCACGCGGCCTGGTGATAGCGCTCAAGGACACCTACGAGTTCGGGCACGAGCGGCTGCGGGCCCTGGCGGAGGAACGCCTTGGGCCAGCGCGCCGACGGGCGCTGCACCGGCGGATCGCGGACGCCCTGTGTGCCCGACGCGTCGAACCCGCGATCTTCGCTCGCCACTACGAGCTGGCGGGGCAGGATCAACCGGCCGCCGCCGCCTATGCGGCCGCGGGTGAGCGTGCGCGAACGCTCGCGGCGGGCGCCGAAGCGATCACGCACTACGAGACCGCGCTTGCGCTCGGCCACCCCGACCCGTTCCTGCTGCACGAGGCGATCGGGGATCTGCGGACGCTTCGCGGCGAGTACCGTCACGCGCTGGCTGCATACGATGCCGCGGCCGCCCAGTGCCCCGAGGCGGACGTCGGTCGGCTCGAGCACAAGCTGGGCGGCGTCCACGAGCGCCGCGGTGACTGGCAGCTCGCCGAACCCCACTTTAAGCAGGCACTGGCGCTCGGCGCCGAGCCCGCCGCCGTCCACTCGGACCTCAGTCGCATCGCGTGGCGCGACGGCCGGCTCGAAGAAGCGCGGACGCTGGCGCTGCAAGCGCTCGCGTTCGCAGAGGAGGCCGAGAAGGATGACCTAGCCGCACAGGCCCACAATGTCCTCGGGCTGCTCGGCTGCGACCGGGGTCACCTCGAGCGCAGCCTCGAGCTGTCGAGCCGTCTCGCCGATCCGACAATCCGCATCGCGGCGCTAAACAACCTCGCGCGCGAGCACGCCCTCAGCGGTGAGCTCGGGAACGCACAGGAGCGGTTGGGCGAGGCGCTGTCGTTGTGCATCGCACAGGGGGACCGGCACCGTGAGGCGGCGCTCCGCAACAACCTCGCCGATGTGCTCCACAAGGCAGGACGCCGCGACGCCGCCAGCGATGAGCTCGAGCGCGCGGTCTCGATCCTCGCGATGATCGCATCCGAGGGCGACACCCTCTACCCAGGCGTCTGGGATCTGCTCGAGTGGTAGTGGTCACTCATTGCCGTCGTTCGCGGAACCGCTTGCCGAGATCCACAGCGAGACGTGCGCAGGCTCGACGGCGCGATTGACGGCGCCGAGCAGCTCGCCGCGGATCACCTCAAGCTCGACGGCGTCGCGCACGCTCGCGGCGAACTCCGCGATGATCGCCTCGGCGTCATACCGAGCCCGGTTGAAGCGCCGGTCGACCAGCCGTTGAACGCGCACCCGCAGAGGGTTGAACAGCGCCGCGGCTGCGAGCGTGGCCGCTGCGACCCCCACTCGCGAGGAAAGCGGCAATACCTCCGTGGTGAGCGCGACGACCCCAAGGAACGCGCCAGCCAGTAGTCCGGTCAGGATCGCGTAGGCGAGCGTTCGACTGACGAGTCGATCGATGTCAAATAACCGGTACCGCAGGATCGCAAAGCCCATGCTGATCGGTAGGGCCGTGGCCGCAGCGCCGCCCACGATCGCCACGGTCTGCGCCGCCGGAGACGATGACGACCCAAAAAAGATCACGAACGCGGTGGCGACCATCGTGACCGCCGCACCCGAGACGAACCACTTTAACTGCTGGCGACGCTCCCCGACCGCGCGCCGGAAGCTCAGGGCAAGACGCGCGATCATCGACAGCCAGAAGACCGCGAGCACGATTTGGAACGCGATCTCGAGATCCGACATCACCAACGCCAGCCCGCCGGCCGGGTTGTCCTGCGCGGTCAGGTCGCCCGCCAAGTCAATCGCAAACCGGCCTCCGGCAATCAGGTGCACGGCCAACACGTAGAAGCACGCAATCCACAACCCCGCGATCGCCAGATACGAACGCAAAACCCACTGCCATCGCGGCGACGGCAGCCGGCCGTCGGGAAACAGCAGGACCCCCAGCGGACCGAATGCGATCGCCGGCGCCCACAGCAACCCGCACAGCACGGCCAAGCGCCCGAACGGCAACCCCCGATGCCCGAACCGGTACACCAGCGCCACATATGCGGTCGCGAATGCACTCAACATCAGCGCTACGGCGACGCCGAGCAACAGCCACCCGATCGTGTTCCGCGGCCGCCGGCTGGCAACCACGAGCCCGACGGCGCCGAACGCGAGCGGCAGCACAACGATGCTCAGCGAGTCCGCGAACGTGAAGTTGCTGTCGCCGGAGAGCGAGACGACCTCCGGCACGTACGCGACGGCCAGCACCAGGACGAGGGCAGCGATGGGGAATGCGACCGGCCGCGAGGCCAACCTCACATGGTCGATCGTGCCGGTCTCCCGCATGGTCGACACGGAGAGTACGCTCGCGCCCTCGGCCATACTGGCAAGCACTGCTGCAGCGTCCGCATCGGACAGCTCATCAATGAACTTCTCCACGGGGTTCGGCCAGCCGTTGTGCGGTAGTCGCGCCCGCGTCGGCGAGGGGCCAGCTGACCTCGCTCGGAGGACGTCGCCTTGCGGGTGACACGCCGAGAAGCTAACCAGCGAAGCCGGACCAAACGGCGAAAGGAATAGTGCGACCACTGACCAGCTCGCGATGGCGGACCGGCCATCAGCGGCGCCGCAGACACCTAGTCCACGGAGACGGTCGAATCCCGTTGGACTGGTTGGACTGTTCGTTGGACTGTTTTGTCAGCCAACGGGCGGTTTGTAGCGGTTCGTAGCGGTTACGAACGACGACGCCAAAACAGCAGGAACCCCAGTAACGACAGGAGGTTCCTGCAAATCGGGCTATGCCGGAGGAGGGACTCGAACCCCCGACACGCGGATTATGATTCCGCTGCTCTAACCGACTGAGCTACTCCGGCCGGAGTCGTCGGGCGAGTCTATAAGCTCGCGCCGACCGCATCAGTGGCCGCGCCGAGTCAAGTCGGATGTGGTGGTGTAACGGGTTGGGCTCGTCGGCGACGCTCGCCCACGGTTTTGTGAGTGTGTTCACGTCCTTGTCTGCGAAGACGCGGATCTCGTGACGCGGCCGAGCGGTCCACCATTAGGGCGTCACGCGCCGCATCCGCCGTGCTATTCGATGCGAATGAGCCTTCGCTCGCCCTCATCTGACGAGAGCCAGTCTCGGCGGAAAGGTCCTTCAGTCGCCGTACGCGTCGGCGTCTCGGCGGGGGCAGGCTGGGCCCCAGTCACACTCGATGCAATCGCCAGTTAAGAGCGAGACGGTCCACTAGATGCATCGAGCGCTCAGGACTCCAGCTGCTCTGTCTCTGACTGTGTCGGGGCGAGCATGAAGAGCTCGATCTCCATGTCGGGCCCGACATGCTGGTTGGAGATAAACGCCAGGACTTGGCGGCCGGAGAGGTGCTCGATGCTGTCGATGAACTTGTGCTTCATCGCGTTCTGGAAGGCGCTGCGGGTCTCCTGCACGACGGCGGAGCGCTGTAGCTCGATCATGGTCTTCTCGACGTCGGTGTAGACGCCGCCGAGCACGCAGGCGAGAAGATCATCGCCGAGCATCTGCGTCTTGGCGCTCACCGGCGTGCGGTGGTAGTAGCGCTGGTGCAGCGCGACCATTGCTTCGGTCACGGCGAACAGCAGTTCCTCGCCACGTAGCGGAGCGCGGGTGACCGACATGTCGGTCCTTCTCTCTCGTCCTCCGGGTCGGGTTCGCGCGAGAGGCGAAGGGCGTGGCCCCGGCGAGCGATCAATACCCACAGTAGCGTGCCCCCGGGGCTATCATTCGCGATTGCGCCCAGCCATTCTCAAAGACGCGATGAACACAGTCAAGAACACAAGCGTTCCGACAGCACACGGCGAGGTGCTTACGGCTATCTCGGACGGGCTGGTGGGGTTGCTGAAGGAGTACTACGGGCACGGCCCGACCCGTGCGAAGTCCTACTACGCGGACGACTTGGTGGTGTGCGTGCTGCGCGGTGGCTTCTCGCGGGTGGAGCAAACCCTGCTCGACGGCGGCCGCGGGCAGGCGGTTATCCAACAGCGCATGGAGTTCCAGGAGGTCATGCGCGACCGTTTCGCGGAGGTAATCGAAGACGCGACAGCTCGACGCGTGATCGGGTTCATGAGTGGTAACCAGCAGCACCCGGATCTGATGTGCGAGGTGTTCATCCTCGCTCCCACGGACCTCATCGACGAGCACGAATTTCCTTCGGCAGCTCCGCCGCCTCCTCGCGGCTGAACCAAGGTCACGTCGGTCGGCGGGTAGCGTCGACGCTCGATTGTCGCTAATCTTGATGGAGGAGGGCATCAGTGAGGTCGGGCCCTAGGGAGGTTCGGCAACACGACCTGACTTCCGGCGTTGCTATCGCAAGCCGAAGGAGGTCCAGATGCCCCAAGCCTCGGTCGCTACCAGCCCCACTACCGCTAGTCGTCCCCAAACTGCCCCGCCCTTCCTGTGCCTCTGCGAGGCCGGCTCGAGTGCCGCCTGGGTTCACGTGGCGGGTGAGCTAGACCTCGCGACCTCCCCCGAGCTGGACGAGGTGCTGCAAGGCGCCCAAGACGGTGCACGGCTGGTCGTACTCGACCTGCGCGCGCTCACGTTCATCGACAGCTCAGCCATTCATGTGATCCTGCACGCCGCCGGCAGGGGTCGGCGGACAGGAGGCCGGTTGATGCTCGTGCGCGGCCCTTCCCAGGTCGAACGCGTCTTCACGCTGACGGGCGCCAGCGACAAAGTGTCGATATTCGACCTCGACGCAGCTGAGCCGGCGCCAGTGCCGCAACTTCCGCCCAGAGTGTGTGCTCGCACGGGCGCGATCGGGTAATCCAAACGAAAAGGGGTTCTCATGAACCTGCTCCTGCTCCTCATAGTCGCCCTGGTCATTCTCAGCATTGCCGGGGGCGCCCTCATCAGTCCGCTGATCTTTCTCCTTCTCGTCGTGGTGCTGCTGCTGTACGTGGGCCCCTTCCGCGGGCGGCGAAGCCGCGTCTAGTCGCGTCTATAACAGGAGCTTTGAGTGAGGGGTGCCGGTGCCGCGTACCCAGTTGTCTTGCGCCTAGCTGATTTGCGGCAAGTAGCTCAGCGGTCATCGCCGACGCCGCCTCCGAGGAAGCCGGGGGCTAGCCCTCGGGAGCCCTCACGAAATCTTGGCGCCCTGCCCAGCCCGTGGTAGGTGCCGAAACACCGTCGGTGCCGGGCTTATAGGATGCCGGAGGAGGGACTCGAACCCCCGACAGGCGGATTATGATTCCGCTGCTCTAACCGACTGAGCTACTCCGGCTGGAGTCGTCGGGCGAGTCTAGAAGCTCGCGCAGCTCGCGCCGACCCGCCGCCGCCAGGGGTGTGAGCGCATGACGAAAGGTCCCGACTGTTGCTGGCGATCCCCAACTTCTCCGAGGGCCGCGATCCGGACAGGCTCGCCGCGCTCGAGCAGGCGCTCACAAGCGTCGAGGGCGTGCGGCTACTCGACGTGCACACCGATCCGGATCACAACCGCAGCGTGTACACGCTCGTCGAGGTCGACGGCGCAGCGTCCTCAGGGCTGGTGAATGCACTGCTCGACGGCGCCGCCACGGCGATCGAGCTGCTCGACATCGCGACACACCAGGGCGTGCATCCGCGCATCGGCACGCTCGACGTGGCGCCGATCGTCTACATGAACGAGTCCGAGCGCGGGGCCGCGTGCGCGCAGGCGCTCACGCTCTCAGACCGGCTCGGTCACGAGCTCGAGATTCCCGTGTTCCTCTACGGTCTGCTGACCAACTGGGGGGTGACCCGCGCCGAGATCCGGCGGGGCGGCCCGCGGACGCTGCAACAGCGAATCGACGCGGGTGAGCTGACGCCGGACTTCGGGCCGCGGCGGCTGCATCCGCGTGCCGGGGCGATCCTCGTCGGCGCCCGCCCGCCGCTGGTCGCTTTCAACATCGAGTTGGCGCGGCCGGCCACTCTGCAGACGGCGCGCGAGATCGCGGCTCTGATCCGGGACGGCGGGCCGGAGGGTCTCCCGTCCGTGAAGGCGATCGGGCTCACGCTTCCGCACCGAGGCTACGTCGCGCAGCTCTCGACCAACGTCGAGGACTACCACCAAACCACACTTGCGATGGTGGTCGCGGCAATCGCCAGGCATGCGACGCCCCTGCGTGCGGAGATCGTCGGCGTGCCGCCGGAGGCGGCCTTCGATGGGTTCCCGGAGAGTCTCCCCGTCGCGAACCGCCGCTCCCTGGAGCAGGCGCTGCAGAGCGTGCTCGGCAGCAGCGCCAATACCAACTAATCTCAGTCTCACCAATGGCGCAGACCAAACGCAAACGTCACACCAAGCACCGTGGCAACGCGGCGGGCGTGGTCGAGGCGCGCGGCCGCACCGGCCGTCCGCCGACAGCCGACGAGAAGAAGCGCGTAACGCGCGACCAGCGGCGGGAGGAGCGTCTCAACCGCCAGCCGACGTGGAAGAGCTCGGCCCAGCGCGCGCTGCTGGCCGGCGCCTTCATGTTCGTCTTCCTGCTGATCACGTTCCACCCGAAGAAGGGCAACCGTTTCGTCGGTGATGCGATCTACGCGGTGGTGGCGATGCTGCTGTACCTGCTGCTCGGCTTCTGGCTCGAGACATTCCTGTGGCGCCGGCGGATGGCCAAGAAGGCGGCCGCCACAAGGCGATGATCGACGCGCGCATGTTCACGGTCGGCCCGGTGCAGGAGAACTGCTACTTCGTGCGCCGCGCGGGCGCCGATGTGGCGGTCGTGGTCGATCCGGGCGAGGAGGCCGGTCGTCTGCTGGATGCGAAGGATGCACTCGGGATCAACACGATCGATGCGATCCTGATCACGCATTGCCACTTCGACCACGTCGGCGCCGTGAAGGCTCTGCACGACGCGACGGGGGCGCCGGTGTACGTTCCTGAGCTCGAGCGCGAGTGGCTGGCCAACATCGACGCGTACACGCCGCCGGGCTTCGGCCCGTTCGAGCGCTACGAGGCCGATCACGCGGTCGCCGGCGGCGAGACGCTCGAGCTTGCAGGTCTCACCTTTGACGTGCGCTTCACGCCCGGCCACAGCCCCGGTCACGTCACGTACGCGGTCCGGGGCGAGGACGCGCTGTTCTCGGGTGACGTTCTCTTCCAGGGGTCGGTCGGACGTGTCGATCTTCTCGGGGGTGACTGGGCGACGCTGGCCTCGTCGATCGAGTCGTTGATCGACGAGTTCCCGGCGCAGGCCACGGTGTACCCCGGTCACATGGGCGTGACCACGCTCGGCGACGAGCGCGCGACGAATCCGTTCCTCCGCGAGCTCTCTCACTCGTGAGCGGCCGCAGATGGAAGGCGGCGCGGCGATGATCCAGGCGCCGAAGGGGACCCATGACGTCCTGCCGCACGACGTGGAGCGCCGCCGCGTACTGGCCGCGCACGCCGAGCGCCTGCTCGGCTCGGCCGGCTACCAGCGGATCGAAACGCCGGTGTTCGAGGCGACGGAGCTGTTCGCCCGCGGCGTCGGCGAGGCCACCGACATCGTCCAGAAGGAGATGTACAGCTTCGACGACGGCGCCGGCCGCTCGCTGACCCTCAGGCCCGAGGGCACCGCGCCGGTTTGCCGCGCGTACATCGAACACGGCATGCACAAGCGCCCGCAGCCGGTGAAGCTCTGGTACCTCTCGTGCTTCTTCCGGGCTGAGAACCCACAGAAGGGCCGCCAGCGGCAGTTCTGGCAGGTCGGCGCCGAGACGATCGGCTCCGATGCCCCCGAAGCTGACGCCGAGCTGATCGTGCTGCTGGCGGAGCTGCTCGAGGCGATGGGCGTGAAGGGGACACGCCTGCGGCTCGCGAGCCTTGGAACCCCGGAGACGCGGGTCGAGTACCGGGAGGAACTGGCCGCGTACCTGCGTGCCCATGAGTCCGAGCTCGCGCCCGAGGTCCGCGGGCGCATCGAACTGAACCCGATGCGCGCATTCGACGCGAGCGACCGCGGCACCCAGCACGTGATGGCGTCGGCGCCGAAGCTGCTCGACCGGCTCGCACCCGAGGACGCCGAGCACTTCGCACAGGTGCGCGCGCTTCTGGATGTGGCGGGCATCCCGTACGAGCTCGACCCGATGCTCGTGCGGGGGCTCGACTACTACACGCGGACGTTGTTCGAATTCACCAGCGACGCGCTCGGCGCGCAGTCGGGGGTCGGCGGCGGCGGCCGCTACGACCGCCTGATCGAGCAGCTCGGCGGGCAGCCGACGCCCGGCGTCGGCTTCGCGGCGGGCATCGAGCGGATCTTGCTGGCAGCGCCGGAGCAGCCGACCGCGCCCGACGTCGTCGATCTTCTGGTCACGCTCGCCGATCGCGACGCGCAACCGGTGCACCTGGCCGCGTTCGAGCTGGCCCGCGAGGCGCGACGCGCGGGGCTCGCCGCCCAGCTCGAGCTGACCGGCCGCTCGCTCAAGAGTGCGCTCAAGCACGCGGATCGAATCGGGGCTCGATACGTTGCGATCGTGAACGACGCCGAGCAGACGAGCCTCAGGGACATGGACAGCGGCGAGCAGCTGGAGCTCGCGACCGGCGCCACGATCCCGGCGATCCTGCGCGGGGGCCGGCTGTGAAGCAATCCCCCCGAGCGAACAGCTTTCGGGACGCCTGGGCCGCCGAGCTGACGGCGGACCGCACCGGCACCACCGCCCGGGTCGCCGGCTGGGTCCACCGTCGCCGCGACCACGGCGGACTGATCTTCATCGACCTGCGCGACCGTTCCGGCCTGGTCCAGCTCGTCTTCCATCCAGAATCAGCCCCCGGCGCCCACGCCGCCGCGCATGGGCTGCGGGCCGAGGATGTGCTCACGGTCACGGGCGCCGTCGTCGAGCGCGCGCCTGAGAACGTCAACCCGAAGCTCGTCACGGGTGAGATCGAGGTCAACGTCAAGGACATCGAGATCCTCGCCGACGCCGAGACACCCCCTTTTCAGGTCGACGACGACGGTCCCGTCGATGAGAACCTGCGCCTGCGCCACCGCACGCTCGACCTGCGCCGCACGCCGATGCGCGAGGCGCTCGAGCTGCGCCATCGCGTGATCCAGACGATTCGATCCGTGCTCGACGAGCGCGACTTCCTGGAGATCGAGACGCCGTTCCTGACGCGCTCGACCCCGGAGGGCGCACGCGATTTCCTGGTCCCTGCGCGCACCGAGGTTGGCTCGTTCTACGCGCTGCCGCAGTCGCCGCAGCTCTTCAAGCAGCTGCTGATGGTCGGAGGCCTCGAGCGCTACTACCAGATCGTCCGCTGTTTCCGTGACGAGGACTCGCGCGCCGACCGCATGACCGAGTTCACGCAGCTCGACATCGAGATGGCATTCGTCGCCGAGGACGACGTGCTCGAGCTGATGGAAGCCGTCTTCGGCGCCGTCTTCTTGAGCGAGGGGTTCGACGTCCCGGCGCCACCGTGGCCGCGGATCACCTGGGCCGAGGCGATGAGCCGCTGGGGCTCGGACCGCCCCGACCGGCGCTTCGGCCTCGAGCTGCACGACCTCTCACAGGCGGTCGCGTCGAGCGACTTCCAGGTTTTCTCCGGCGCCCTCGCCGGGGGTGGCGCGGCGGGGGCCAATCCGGGCGCCGTCCTGGGCGTGAACGGAGGGCCGCGCGAGCTGCCGCGCTCCGATCTGGATGCCCTCACCGAGTTCGCCAAGCAGTACGGCGCCAAGGGCCTCGTCTGGGCCTTCGTGCAGGAGGACGGCACGCTGCGCTCGCCGATCGCGAAGTTCCTCTCGGAGGGCGAGGTCTCGGCAATCAAGGAGAAGCTCGCGGCGCGGACGGGCGACGTGCTGTTCATCGTCGCCGACACGCTCGCGACCGCACGTCAGGTGCTGGGGGCGCTGCGCCTCGAGCTCGCACGCCGCTTCGATCTGATCGACGAGCGGATCCACGACGCGCACTGGGTCGTGGAGTTCCCGATGTTCGCCGCTGACGGGGAGGGCGGCTGGACCGCCGAGCATCACCCGTTCACCGCGCCGACCGGCGACCTCGACGATCCCGGGAGCCTGTTGTCGCGCTCCTACGACCTCGTGGTGGACGGCAACGAGATCGGCGGCGGATCGATCCGCATCCACACCACCGAGGTGCAACAGCGCGTCTTCGAGATCATTGGCCTTGACGAGGAGGAGGCCAACAAGCGCTTCGGGTTCCTGCTCGATGCTTTCAGGTACGGCACGCCTCCGCACGGCGGCATCGCCATGGGCATCGACCGTCTGATCGCGCTCCTCGCGGGCCGCGACAACATCCGCGAGGTGATCGCTTTCCCGAAGGCCACCAGCGGCGCCGATCCTTTG
>Ga0182024_10015425_pt1 | contig 14640 bp, 13 predicted proteins | sample P32metaG_FD_120480 | JGI IMG/M metagenome (GOLD analysis project Ga0182024, IMG submission 120480) | Permafrost microbial communities from Stordalen Mire, Sweden - P3-2 metaG (Illumina Assembly) | ecosystem: Environmental > Terrestrial > Soil > Wetlands > Permafrost | place: Sweden: Stordalen... | reverse complement strand
GATCGAGCCGGTCGATCCACAACAGCACGAAGCCGCCGATCACCAGCATGGTGCAGACGATCCAGACGTTGAACAGCACGCTCTTGATGAAGCCATAGGCCAGCGCGCCGATCACCATGGCGGGAAGAAACGCGACCAGCACGCCGATGACGAAGCGCCGCGCCTCGGCATCACTGAACATGCCGAGGAACAGCTTCCACAGCCGCCCGAAATAAATCGACAGCAGCGCCAATATGGCGCCGAGCTGAATGAGCACGTCGAACGACTTGCCGAACGCCTCGTCATCGAAGCCGAAGAAATGCCCGACCAGGAGCAGGTGCCCGGTCGAGGACACCGGGATGAATTCGGTCAAGCCCTCGACGATGCCGAGGACGATGGCCTTGATGACGTCCAACGTCATGGTGCGCTCCGCGGCGGCAGGCGGCGCGGCGCGCCGCATCGGGAAGGGAACCTCACCGCTTCGCCATCATTGTGGCGCAGCGTCCCAAGTTCGATTCGGACAACGGCCGCGAATTCGCCTCGTCCGGTTGCCTGTGGCGTCCCGCCGCCTGTAAGTTCATGACAGTCTGGAATCGCGTCCCGAATCGTCCGCCATATACCCGGATCGATGCATACCGACAAGACAAGCGCCGACGAACTGCCGGAAGTGCTCGCGATGGACGGGGCGCTGACGCTGTTCCATTATTCATTCTGCCCGCATTCCCGCTTCGTGCGGCTGATCCTCGAAGAGCTCGGCGTGACGCCGCGGCTGGTCGAAGAGCGAACCTGGGAGCGGCGCCGGGAATTTCTGGCGCTCAATCCCGCCGGCACCACGCCGGTTCTGGTGGAGGAGGGCGGTCCGGCGGTCCCGGGTGCGGCGGTGATCGCCGAATACCTCTGCGACACCCGCGGCGAGCGGCTTGCCCAGCTCGGGCTCATGACGCATCGGCCCGCCGAGCGGGTCGAAGTGCGCCGCCTGATGAGCTGGTTCAACGACAAGTTCTTCGAGGAGGTCAGCGGCGCGCTGGCGATGGAGCGGGTCTACAAGCGCTTCATCCCGCAAAGTCGCGGCGGCGGTTCCCCCGACACCGACACGCTGCGTGCGGCGCGCAGCAACATTCGTTACCATCTAGCCTATATCGGCTGGCTGGTTCGCACCCGCGATTGGCTGGCCGGCGACAGCCTCACCTTTGCCGATCTGGCCGCGGCGGGGCATTTGTCCGTGGTCGATTATCTGGGCGATGTGCCGTGGGACGAAGACGAGACCGCGAAAGCCTGGTACGCGCGGATCAAATCGCGCCCGTCGTTCCGCGCGCTGCTCACGGAGACGCTGGCCGGCCTGCCGCCGGCGCCGAGCTACGCCGACCTCGATTTCTGACACCGGAGGCGGTGAAAGCGGCGCTCATTGCGGCCGCCCGCGCCCAGGGTTTCGACGTCGTCGGCATCGCGCGGCCGGATGCAATTCCGCAGGCGGCCGGGCGGCTGCGCGCGTTCCTGGCCGAAGGCGCGCACGGCGACATGGATTGGATGGCGAACACCGCCGAGCGGCGCGGCGATCCGCGCGCGCTGTGGCCGGCGGCGCGCGCGATCGTCATGCTCGGCGTCAATTACGGGCCGCAGCACGATCCGCTGGCGGTTCTCAACGACCGCGCGCGCGGCGCCATCTCGGTCTATGCCCAGGGCGACGACTACCACGACGTCATCAAGCCGCGGCTGAAAAGCCTTGGACGTTGGCTCATCGACACTGCGGGCGGCGACGTCAAAGTGTTCGTCGACACCGCCGCGGTGATGGAGAAGCCGCTGGCGCAAGCCGCCGGGCTCGGCTGGCAGGGCAAGCACACCAATCTGGTTTCGCTCGAACTGGGCTCATGGCTGTTCCTCGGCGCGCTCTGCACCACGCTCGATCTGCCGCCCGATGCGCCGGAGCGCGATCATTGCGGCACCTGCCATGCCTGTCTCGACGTCTGCCCGACCGCGGCTTTTCCGGCGCCGTATCGGCTCGATGCGCGGCGCTGCATTTCGTACCTGACCATCGAGCACAAGGGACCGATCCCGCGCGATTTGCGCCCGCTGATGGGCAATCGCATCTATGGCTGCGACGATTGCCTGGCGGTCTGTCCCTGGAACAAGTTCGCGACGGCCGGCCGCGAAGCCAAGCTTGCCGCGCGTGACGCCTTGCGCGCGCCGCCGCTGGCCGAATTGGCGCGGCTCGACGATGCCGGCTTCCGCGCGCTGTTCAAGAAATCCGCGGTCAAGCGCATCGGCCGCGCCCGCTTCCTGCGCAATGTGCTGATCGCGATCGGCAACTCCGGCGACATCGGCCTCGCCGGCGAGGCCGAGCGCCTGCTCGGCGATGCCTCGCCGCTGGTTCGCGGCGCCGCGGTGTGGGCGCTCGGCCGCCTCGATCGCACGCGGCTGGCGCAATGCGCCGCGCGCCATCGCGCCGTGGAATCCGATCCCGGCGTCAGCGGCGAATGGGCGGCCGAGCGGCCTTGACAGGCGCCCAAAGCCAAATCCACAACCGCGAAAATTCACGATGTCCGAACCCGCAATGTCGAAGCTCATCTGCATCGGATTGGGGTACACGGCCGAGAATTTCGTCGGCCGGTTCGGCGACGGCTTTGAGCGCATCATCGGCACCGTGCGCAGCGGCGAACGCGCCGCGGTCTTGAACGCGCGGTTCGGCGGACGGCTCAAGGCGCTGGTTTTCGACGCCAGGTCGGCGCCGCCCGAACTGCACCAAGCCATTGGCGAGGCCGATGCGGCGCTGGTCTCGGTGCCGCAGGATGACGGCGGCGATCCGGTCCTGCGCGCCTGCGGCGAGTCTTTCGCCCGCGCCCAACACCTGCGCGCCATCGTCTATCTGTCGACGGTCGGCGTCTACGGCGATCGCGGCGGCGCTTGGGTCGACGAAACCACGCCGGCGCTGCCGGTTTCGGCGCGCGGCCGCGCGCGGCTCGCCGCCGAGCAGGCCTGGCAGGATCTGGGCGCGCGCCGCGGCATCGCCGTCGCCGTCCTGCGCCTCGCCGGGATTTACGGACCGGGGCGGAACGCGCTCACGCAAATCGCCCGCGGCGATGCGCGCCGCATCGTCAAGCCGGGCCAGGTCTTCAACCGCATCCATGTCGACGATATCGCGCAGGCCATCGACGCCGCGTTGGCGCGGCAGGCCTCCGGAATTTTCAACCTCGCCGACGACGAGCCGACGCCGGCCGGCGAGCCGCTCGCCTTCGCGGCGGCGCTCATGGGCGTCGCGCCGCCGCCCGAAGTGCGCTTCGCGGACGCGGCGCCGTCGATGTCGCCGATGGCCTTAAGCTTCTGGCAGGAATGCCGCCGCGTGAACAACGACAAGCTCAAGCGCGAGCTCGGCGTGAGCCTGCGCTATCCGACATATCGCGAGGGGTTGCGGGCGTTGCGCCGGCAACTCGGCGATTCCCCGTCCTTGTGACCTCGTCCGCGGCGGCGTCGGCTTCAATGCGGCGTGCAGGCGAGACAAGGGACGGTGTACGGATCGCGCCGCCAACCGACGCGAGCAGATATCGAATTGAAAGCCGTGTGCCGGCGCATCACCGGTTGCGCACGACCGATCCAGTAGATTAGGGTCCTGGCAAAGGTTCGGCGCGCGGCCGGGCGACACCAAACGACGAAACCAAGAGAAAGCTTTGCGGCTCATCGCGTTTCTCGTGGTCGGGAACTCCTCCGACGTGCTGGCAGGCTGCATCGAGCATCATCGCGCGCTTGGCGTCGATGAGTTTGTCATTCTCCACATTCACTCCGACGACGACACGCCACAGCAACTCGAGAGGCTGTCGCGCGGCAGCCCCTCCATACACACGGTCTTTGCTTCGTGGGAGGAAGCAATGACTGTATCAACTTATGACTTGCTCCTGGACCGGATCCGAAACGAGCTGTCGCCCGATTGGATCGTGCGTTTCGACGGCGATGAACGCTGGCTGGTGAGCGATGGAACGCTGAAAGAGGCACTCGATCAGGTCGGCTCCGATGTCGTCACCGCCCCGAGATACAATGCTGTCTGGCCCTCCGAAGCGGCCGCTCGGCACGTCGGGGGCCACGTCCTGTCTGCCGACGATCTGCCGCTTGCCGCCTATCCGGTCGCCGTGGATTTTGCACACCGCGACATTGTTGATGTGATCCCATGGGTGCTCACCAAAGTGGGGCCAAAAAGCTGTATTCGAGCGGGCGCAACAAACATCGGCTTCGACACCGGCGGACATTATGGCGTCGATCACGTCAGTCGCCGGCAGGTCCCGGGCGTATCCTGTCCGAACGTCATGGTCGCACAGCTCGCGTTCACGGTGCGTGAACGATTCGAACGAAAGCTCAGAGTGCTGGGGTCGAGGTGGGCTGTCCTGCGCCAAGGGTGGTCGGAGGCGGAAGGCTGGCACTGGGACAGGCTCGCGCAGATTTATCGTCAGGGCGACGACGCGATCCGGGCGGAATGGGACAAACAGTTCATGACCCCGGCATTGGCCCGCGAACTTGTTGGACGCGAGGTGATCATTAACGCGACTGACGCATTCGGTGTGTGAGGCCTAGGGGCGATGACGCCGTGGCAGTCGGTTCTGCGGTCGCCGATGTGCGCCACGGCGAACGGCAGGTCCACGCCACCTCAATGCAAACTCGGCCCCTTGAGGAACCGGTTGCGCTCGCTCGACTTGACGCGCAGGTCCATGGTCTCGCCGTCGCGGTAGATCGAGATCGGCACGTCGACGCCGGCCTGGCCTTGGGCCCAGACACGGCGGAAGAAGCTCGCCAGGTCGCGCACCTCCTTGCCGGCGACGGACAGCACGATGTCGCCGGTGCGCAGATCGGCTTTCTTGGCCGGGCCCTTGTCGGCGAGGCCGACGACGACCAGCCGGTTCTCGACTTCCGTCGCGTACAGACCGAGCCACGGCCGCGGCGGCGCGTTGCGGCGGCCGAACTTGAGCAGGTCGTCGAGGATCGGCTTCAACAGATCGATCGGCACGATCATGTTGATGTTCTGCGCCTGGCCTTTTTCCACGGCGTGCTGCAGCTGCAGCGAGCCGATGCCGAGCAGCTCGCCGGCCGGGCCGATCAGCGCCGTGCCGCCCCAGTTCGGATGCGCCGGCGCGGTGAAGATCGCTTCGTCGAGCACGTATTCCCAATAGCCGGCGAATTCCTGCTTGGCGACGATGCGGGCCCCGACCGAGCGCTGGCGCCCGGCGCCGGCGACCACCACACGCTCGCCGACCGAGGCATTGGCGGATTGGCCGATCTCGAGCCCCGCCATGTCGAGCTTGGCCAGCGCCTGAACCAGCCCGAAGCCGGTCTCCTGGTCGTAGCCCAGCACATGGCCGGGCACCGAGCGGCCGTCGCTCAGGTTGAGCCAGATGGTTTCGGCTTCGGTGATCAGATAGCCGATGGTCAGGACGAGGCCGTTGCCGCGAATGAACACGCCGTGGCCGGCGCGTTCGGTGCCGAGCGTTTCCGCCGTATAGGCGTCCGACGGGATGATGGCGCGCAGCCCCACGACGGAGGCGAACACCTGCTCAAGGTCGTAGCCGTAATCCTCCGGCTTCGGCTGCGCGGCGGACGGCACCTTCCAGTCGCTGACTGACGGCATCTGATAATTCCTTCGCTCGCGGCGCTGCCGAATTCCTTTGCTCGCGGCTCGCCCGCGACGGCTCACTTGTAACCGAACGGCAGCGACAGCGGAATCGGGCGCCAAGCTGCTTTATGTAATATAGTGCATCGCGTCTGGCCCGGCAGCAACGCAATCCAGCCGGTTGGCGCCCCGCTCGCGGGTTTTGCGCGCCGATCAAGTCGTTTTGAGGTCAGCCGCCGCCGAGGCCGGCGTCGAGGAATTGCTTCGACCATTTCGCATAGTCCGCCTGCCGCGTGACCTGCTTCATCAGATCGGGCGATGCCAGCCCCTTGATCGCCGCCGGCGGCGTGCCGTCCCGCAACGCCTTCAGCGTCTCGTGGACCGCATGCACCGCGGCCATGAACGGCAGATGGCCCTGCAGGCAGACGCGCACATTGCGGGCGCTCAGATAGTCGAGATCGTACAGCTCGGCGCCCGGGCTGCCGAGAAACAGCGGCAGCTTCACCGCGGCGGCGACAGCGTCGAGCTGCGCGCGCGTTTTGACGCCGGCCATGAACAGCATATCGACGCCGGCGGCCTCGTAGGCCTTCAGCCGCGCAATGGTGTCCTCGACCCCGCTGATCGCCATGGCGCTGGTGCGGCCGACGATGACCAGACGCTGGTCCTGCCGCCCGGCCAGCGCGGCCTTCATCTTGCCGACGCCCTCGGCGATCGAAATGAGGCTCGGCGCGGTGGCGCCATAGGCGGTCGGCAGCGCGGTGTCCTCGATGGTCAGTCCGGCGACGCCGGCAGTCTCCAGTTCCTGCACCGTGCGCTTGACGTTGAGCGCGTTGCCGTAGCCGTGATCGGCGTCGACCAACAGCGGCAGCTCGCCGGCGCGGTTGATGCGGTAGGCCTGCTCGGCGAACTCGGTCAAGGTGAGCAACACGATGTCGGGCACGCCGAGCACGGTGAAGGAGGCGATCGAGCCGGCGAAGATCGCGGCCTCGAAGCCGAGATCCTCGGCGATGCGCGCGGAGATCGGATCGAACACCGATCCCGGATAGATGCAGCGTCCGCCGGCGATGACGGCGCGAAGCCGCTCCCGTCGCCCGGTCCAATCCATGGCAAAGCCCCTGATGTCGGTAGCGTATCGATCCGGCGCGTCGTTCTATCACGACCCGGCAGGGCGCGCGAAGCGCGCGGCGGATCAGTTCTTCTTCTCGGCCGTACCGGCTTTCTTCTCCAGCTCCTGGAGCTCCTTCTCGAGCTCCGGCAGGTTCGCCACCAGCGCGCAATCGGCTTTGTCCTTGGCGGCCTCCTGCTGCACTTGCGCCCAGCGCGCGTCGGCATCGCGTTCGTCCCACGGCCGCCGCGTTTGCGGATTGAACGCCCGTTGCACGACGAGGCTGTCGAGCGATCGATGATAGTCTTCCAGATTGAGAACCCGATCGCGCGGCGCGAAATAGAAAGTCTTGCCGTCCAATTGCTCGCAGAACTTCAAGCCGTTGGCGAATGTCTGTTTGGTCATGCGGGCGTCGAAAATCCTGCCCTTGAGATCGTCGATGCCCCGGGTTTGCGCGTGCAGCGGCGCCGGCGCGAACAGCGGCAGAGCGATGGCACCATAGACGAGGCGCTTCACCTTTGGGTTCTCCTTAAGATCCTGATCTCGGCACGCCGACGCTCGCGAACATAAATAAAGCGTTACCGCGCCGCCGCGACCAGGCCATTTCGACATTGTCGCTTTTCTGTGCACTATCGCGCCTGCGACGGCGAGTCTGCTGCTTTGTTGCCTTTTTCCCGCCTAACCTTCTTCGCACATCCAAACTAAACTACGATAGTCACTGGGGGAACTTGCCTTGCGTTTTTGTATCAGCGCTGCCGTCGCCGCGTTCGCTCTTGCCGCATCCGTTGGCGGAGCCGCCGCGCAATATTATCCGCCGCCGCCCGGCTACTATCCGCCGCCGCCGCCAGGGTATTACCCGCCGCCGCCACCGGCCTATCCCGAACCAAGCTATTCGGCGGCCCCGTTGCCGCCGCCGGATGCGGTGCCCGTCGGGCCGCGCGGCGTCTATCGCGATGCAAGCGGGGTGCCATACGATCCGCGCGCCGATGAAGGGCCGCCTCCGGGCGGCGGCGTTTATGAGCCCGCGCCGCGCCGCGCCGCGGCTTATCCGGATGGCAGCCTTCCGCCCCAACCCGTCCCGGTTCTCGGCGGCGAGCCGTTTGCGCGGCCGCCGGCGGATGTCAGCGGCGCGCCCGGCGGTCCCGGCGCGGCTGATGTGACCGGCTCGCTGCCGGCACCGAGCGATCCAGCGCCGCGCGCCGGCGCCGACCGCGCCTCGGTCATTGCCGCGCTGCCGCCGGAGGATCAGCCCGAACGCGGCCCGCACAAGCAATTGCCGCCGCAGCTGCGGCGCCAGCTGGTCGACTACGTCAGCACCGAGCCTGCCGGCACCCTCGTCATCGATACGCCGAACACCTACCTCTATCTGGTGCTGGGCCACGACAAGGCCGTGCGCTACGGCATCGGCGTCGGGCGCGAAGGCTTCACCTGGGCGGGCACCGAGCGCATCAGCCGCGTCAAGGAATGGCCGGACTGGTTCCCGCCGAAGGAAATGATCGAGCGCCAGCCGTATCTGCCGCGTTTCATGGCGGGCGGCGAGAGCAATCCGCTCGGTGCGCGGGCGCTGTATCTGGGCAATACGCTGTACCGGATTCACGGCACCAATCAGCCGTCGACCATCGGCTCGTTCGTGTCGTCGGGCTGCATCCGGCTGACCAACGAGGACATCGAGGATCTGTTCAGCCGAGTGAGCGTCGGCACCCGCGTGGTGGTGTTGCCGGGCAGCGCGTCGGTGTCGGCGTCAACACAAAATCCGGGATCGCCGTTGCCGCGCGGCGAAGGTTCGATCACGCGATAGCGCGAAACCCGCACGCCAGAACTGCAAGCGAAAGTGTCCGGCTGGCAGCATGCGCCAGCCGGAATTTTTTTGCGTGGAATTCGCAACGAATCACCTAGTGTCGCACCGTCTGCCCTCGCGACGATCCAAGCCGTTGTGCCGCGTGGTTATCCGGAATCGCGCGTCGGGTATTTGCGAGGTCGAATGTTTCCGAACGTCCGTCTTATGGTCGCGGCAGTCCTGGCTACGGTCGTCGCGTTGAGTTGCGGCTTCGGCATATTCGCCGCGTTCCGCATCAATCACGATCCGTTGGCGCGTCTGCAGGGCGATACCACCCCGCTGCACTTTGCCGCCGACAACCCGATCCCGCCGCTGGCGTCCGGCGGCAATTTCGGGGTTCGCTATCAGGTGATCCAAACCCAGTTCGCCAACCGGGCCGCGCGCGTGTCGATGCTCAAGGTCGATCTGCGCGACAGCGTCGCGGCGCCGAGCGCCATTTCGACGACCGGCCGGCAAGCGGGCAGCACCGAGGCGGCGCAATCCGCTGCCGTCGTCTCGTCTCCGCTGCCCGATGCGCAGCCGCCAACGGGCGCCGCCGAGCCGGCGCAGACCGCCGCTCTTGTACCGTCCACGGATACCTCGCCCGATACAACGCCGCCCGATGCGACGCCGCCGGCCACGGCGGCAGCCGAGCAGCCCGCTGCGCCCGCCCCGGCGCCCGATGCGCCGCCGGCGACGGATGCGGCCGCACCGGAACAAGCCGCTGCCGTTGCGCAAGCGCCCGCCGCCGAGGCCGCCGCGGCCCCAACCGGAACTGACGAGGCGCGCGGCGCCGCGCCGCCGGTCATCGCGCCGCAGGCCGTCGCGGCCATCGAAGCGCCGGCCGATCAAGCTCAACCCAGTGGGCAAACCGGCGATGCCGCCAACCCGGCGACTAATCCGCAATTGACGCCGGCAACGGCAGCGCCGCAGGCGGGTGCCGTGCCGGCGAAGGTCCGCCCCAAAGCTGTCCACAAGATCGCAAGCCGGCCGCGCGTCGTGCGGGTGTCACGCGTGAGCACGCCGCGCAGCGCCGTGGCCGTCCAGTCGACGGCGCAGGGTTTCGCGTACCCGCAGCCGCATTTTGCCACCGCGCCGCAGTCATCGCCGCCGCGGCCGGCCAGGACCCAGCCGGCCGCCAAGACCTCCGCCGTCGGCGGCCCCTTCATCAGCCCGTCGACGACCTACTGAGCTCTGCGCGCCCCGCGCGGAGCGATGGCGGCCCGCGCGCGGAGACCTTAGATTTGCGCGTACGGCGCAATTCAAGGCAGAAAATTCCGCGTGGTCCCGCTTTCCATTCTCGATCTGTCGCCTGTCACCACCGCCACGCCGGGATCGGCGGCGCTGCGCAATTCGCTTGATCTGGCGCGGCTTGCGGATCGGCTCGGCTACAAGCGTTATTGGGTCGCCGAGCACCACAATCTCGCGAACATCGCCAGTTCGGCGCCGGAAATCATGATCGGCCAGATCGCGGCGACGACGTCGCGCCTGCGCGTCGGCTCCGGCGGCGTCATGTTGCCGAACCACGCGCCGCTGATGGTTGCCGAACGCTTCAAAGTGCTGGAAGCGTTGTTCCCGGGACGCATCGATCTGGGCCTCGGCCGCGCGCCCGGCACCGATCCGGTCACGTCCTATGCGCTGCGCGCCCGGCAGGACCCGCGCGAGGGCGACGATTTCCTCGAGCGGTTCCAGGAACTGCTGCTGTTCGAGCGCGGCGGTTTCCCGGAGGGCCATCCGTTCCGCAAGGTGCACGCGGTGCCGGCCGACGTCGCGCTGCCGCCGATCTGGCTCCTGGGCTCGAGCGGCTACAGCGCCGAGCTTGCCGCCGCCGTCGGCATGGGCTTCGCCTTCGCCCACCATTTCGCCGACTATGATGCGGGGAGCGCCATGCTGACCTATCGCCAGCATTTCAAGCCATCGGCAAACATGGCGGAGCCGTATGCCATCCTGGGCACGGCGGTGATCGCGGCCGAGACCGATGCCGAAGCCGAACGCATCGCTTCCAGCGCCGACCTGCATTATGCCCGCCGCGCGACAGGCGAATACCTGCCGCTCGCGTCCCCCGAAGCCGCCGCCGCCTATTCGTACACGCCGATCGACCGCGAGCGCATCGCGCACCACCGCGCCCGTCTGGTGGTCGGCGGTATCGCGGCGGTGCTGCAGCGATTGCGCGGGCTGATCGAATCGACCCGCGCCGATGAATTAATGATCACCAGCATGATCTACGATCATGGCGCGCGCAGGCGGTCGTACGAACTGCTTGCCGAGGCATTCCAGCTTCGGCCGAAAAAGTGAGAGGACAACGTCGTCACGGCGATGTCTTCCGTTACCCCTAATACGGTATATTCGGGGCCCGCGCCTGCCGGCTTGTAGCGGGCGGTCAGGCGTGTTCAGTATATTCTTTGGCAACACATCGTCGCTTGGGCTGGAGGAATAAATTGAATAGCGCGCGTCAGGGTTCCGCATCCTCCTCCCGCCGGCGAAAGGCCGTGCTGCTTGGCACCGTGGGCGTTGCCGCCCTCGCCGGTACGATGCTGCTGCCGTCAGCGCCGGCCGCCGCAAAGGCCTACCCGCGATACCGGCCGGTGCACCAGGAAGCCGAGCGCGCCGCCAAGGAACCGTTCGGTGAAATGCCGAAGGGGCCGCTGCAGATCTTCGTCTCGATCGATCAGCAGAAACTCCACCTCTACAGCGACGGCGTGCATGTCGCCGACACCGCGGTGGCGACCGGGGTGCCGCAACTTCCGACTCCGACCGGGGTGTTCAGCATCATCCAGAAGGATCGCTATCACCATTCCAATATCTACAGCAACGCGCCGATGCCGTTCATGCAGCGCATCACCTGGTCGGGCGTGGCGTTGCACGAGGGCGAGAATATCGGCCATCCGGCGTCGCATGGCTGCATCCGCATGCCGCACGATTTCGCCGCCAAGCTGTGGGTCACCACCGGTCTCGGCGTGCGCGTGATCGTCGCGAAGCAGGAGTTGAAACCGGTCGATTTCGCGGACTCCCATCTGTTCGTTCACAAGGACCTGCCGACGGCCGCCGCGCCGGAATCGATCAAGACCGCGCAGACCATCGACAGCGGCAAGGCGACCGACGCCGTTGCGGCGCCGAAGGCCGATGCGCCGGCGGCCGCGGCCAATGCTCCGCCGCCGGCTGCGGATGCGGCCGCTTCGCCCGCGCCGCCTGCTCCGACCGCAGCGGAACCCGTCCACAACGCCGCGAGCGGCCAACCGGCCGATGCCGGCACGGCCGCCAAAGACCCGACCCCGGATACTGCCGCAGCCGCGCCGTCCGTTGCCGCCGCTCCGCAAGCAACTCCGCAAGCAACCCAGAGCGGCGACCCCGCCCAAACGACCGGCACCGCCGCCGCGACGCCCGATGCACCGACAGCGGCGGAGTCCAAGGCGCCGGCGCCAAATGTGGACATCGCCGCGCAAGCCGCGCCCGCCGTTGCGCCCGCGCCGGCCGTGGCGCCATCCGCGCCGGCCGCTGCCCCGGCGCCGGATACCGTTCAGCATGTCGACAACGGTAGCGCCCCGCCCGCCGCTTCGCCGGCGCCGAACGCGCCCACCCCTGCCGCGCCGACGCCTGCCGCCGCTGCGATCGCTCCGCCGGCTCCGGCCGCCAGCGCGCCGGCGCCAGCGGTGGTCACCCAGACCGGCGCCAACGGGCTTCGAGGTTCGCAAACCGATGGCGTGGGCTTTCCCGCCGCCGCCGATGAGGTGGTGCCGATCCCGCCGCTCAAGCCCGCCCGGCTGTTAGAGGCCGAAGCCGCGGCGCACGGCCCGATTGCCGTCTTCATCAGCCGCAAGGCCAACAAGGTTTATGTGCGCCAGCACTTCGCGCCGTTGTTCGATGCCCCGGTGACCATCGCCAATCCGGATCAGCCGCTCGGAACGCATGTGTTCACGGCGTTGGAATATCTCAACGACGGCTCGAGCTTCCGCTGGAACGTGGTGTCGATGCCCGTCGAGTTGGCCCGGCCGTCGCGCAACGCGGATCGCGACCGAGTGATCGTGCGCTACGTCCACGGCCGGCGCGTCGAAGAGATCGAGAAGGCCGCGAGCCCGCCGCCACCCCCAATGCCGACACCCGAAGAGGTGCTGGCCCGCATCGACATGCCCCAGGACGTGGTCGAGCGGATTTCCGAAATGATGGTTCCGGGTTCCTCCCTCATCGTCTCCGATCACAGCCTCGGCGATGAAACCGGCGACGGCACGGATTTCATTGTCGTGACCCACTGATGTATGGTCGCGGGGCGCCGGCCTGGCAGGCCGGCAGCGCGCTTCGTACGGTATTGCAAGCAGTCAAGGAGGATCGTCTTGGGTCAGCATTTCTCACTCACCGCTTCGGACAGTTTCAAGCTCGGCGCCTATCGGGCCGACCCCGCCGCCAAGGCCAAAGCCGGCATCGTCGTCATTCAGGAAATCTTCGGCGTCAATCATCACATCCGCGCGGTATGCGACCGGCTGGCCAGCGAAGGCTATGCGGCGGTGGCGCCCGCGGTGTTCGATCGCCAGCAGCCGAATTTCGAGTCCGGCTATTCGCCCGACGACATCGCCAATGCGCGCAAGTTCGTCGCCAATCCCGATTGGGGCGCGATGCTGCGTGACGTGCAGGCCGCGATCGACGAGCTGAAGAAGGAAGGCCCAGTCGGCATCATGGGCTTCTGCATGGGCGGCACGATTTCGTTCCTCGCGGCCTGCAAGCTCAACGGCCTGTCCGCGGCCGTCTGCTATTACGGCGGCCAGATCGCCAAGAACGCCGACGAAAAGCCGAAGATTCCGGTGCAGATGCATTTCGGCGAGAAGGATGCCTCGATCCCGATGAGCGACGTCGAGACCATCAAGCAGAAGCGGGCCGGCGATTGCGAGATCTACGTCTATCCCGACGCCCAGCATGGTTTTCACTGCGACGAGCGCGGCAGCTACCAGGAAGCCGCCGCCAAGCTCGCCTGGCAGCGCGCGATGGCGTTCCTGCAGAAGCACGTGAAGTAGCGGGGATCAGGGGATCAGGAAATCAGGGATCAGGAAATCAGATTTCTGGTACCTGACCTGATGGCTGATCCCTGATCCCTGTCAGAACCAGCGCTCTTGCACGTTGATGGTGTCGCCCGGCCGCAGCGTATAGGTGAGCGGCACCGCCATGCGGATCGGCTGGCCGTAGGCGGTGCGGTTGAGAATAACCGTTTGGCGATAGGCGCGCGGGCCAAAGCCGCCGGCAATCGCCACCGCCGTCTCGGCGGTCATATTGGCCACATAGGGATACTGCCCGGGCGCCGTGACCTCGCCGAGGATGAAGAACGGCCGATAGGCTTCGATCTCGACCGCGACATGCGGATCGCGGACGTAACCGTCGCGCAGCTTGGCGCTGATCCGGCTGGCAAGCTCGTCGGTGGTGGCGCCGCGGGCCGCCACCGAACCGATGAGCGGCATGGCGATGTGGCCGCTGGCGTCGACCGCATACGAATTGGTCAAGCCGTCCTGGCCGAACACCACGACCCGCAGCCGGTCGCCGGAATCGAGCGTGTAGGCGGACTGCGTGACCGGCGGCAGCGCGACGGCGGCCGGCGATCCGGTGAGGTAAGCATAGCTTGGCGCAACGACGGCCGGCGCGGGGGGCGGATAGACCGGGGTGGCAGCCTGGGCGGAACTGGCCGGATAGACGGGCGCGAAGCTTTGGAAGAGGCCGCGCGAGGTCGGAGCATAGCGGACCGAATAAGCGGGCGCGTAGCCGATGGCGGCAGCGGGGGCGCGCGGCGGTGCCGCCGGGGTGCCGTACACCATGGCGTCGATGCCGCTCGGCGCGGCCGCCATCGGCACATAGGCCACCGGCTGCGACGCGCATCCGGCCGCGACCAGCGCCACGGCCACAAACAGCAGGAAAAAGCGGCTGACCCGCATACGCGCAATCCGGCCCGGTTAAGCGAACGTCCGAGGCCGATTAACGCCAGTTATGGTTAACAAACCCTCACTGGCGAGAGCGCTTGGAAAATTGTGTCGCGCCGCGGCCCGCGGGACACGATTGAGCTTTAGGCCGCCACCCCGGTGCCGATCGGACAGCTCACCCCGGTGCCGCCGAGGCCGCAATAGCCGTGGGGATTCTTCGCCAGATATTGCTGATGGTAGTCCTCGGCGAAATAGAACG
>Ga0182024_10015424_pt1 | contig 14640 bp, 14 predicted proteins | sample P32metaG_FD_120480 | JGI IMG/M metagenome (GOLD analysis project Ga0182024, IMG submission 120480) | Permafrost microbial communities from Stordalen Mire, Sweden - P3-2 metaG (Illumina Assembly) | ecosystem: Environmental > Terrestrial > Soil > Wetlands > Permafrost | place: Sweden: Stordalen... | reverse complement strand
TCGCTCTTCTTCACGGATCTGGCGTTCGTTCTGCTTCCCGCATCTTCTGCTCTTCCCGTTCGGTCTGTTCTTGTTCGTGCTTTTCCTTTTCTTGTTCGTGTTTTTCCCTTTCTTTTTCAGCTCGTTCTTCTGCTTCTTTTTTTGGTCGTTCGGCTTCTTCTTTTTCGTGCTGTTCTCGTTGTTCTTCTGCTTCCTTCTTTTCTGTTGCCTGCTGTTCTCGCTGTTCAGCTTCACTCTTTACTCGCGCTTCGACCTCCTTCTGAGAGCGTTCTGAGGAGTTTTCGCCGCGGCACATTTCGATCCCCAGCCGAGCTTCCCTGAACTTATCCCCAGCTAGAGGGTTGCATCCAAAATGAAACCCGTTCGCGATCGGAATCCCCCAGGCGATGGATGCGACCACAGCAAGGATCGCAACGGGAACAGCGACCTTGCGCCTTGCGCGCTTGGGCTCGTCATCGTCGGGTGCGGGCTCATGCACCGCTGTTTGCTGATCGGTCATCCTCTATCCAGTCGCCGTGAGTTCAACGAGGCCCGCATGGCGGACTCCACCGTGGGCTAATCCTTTAACCGACCATTCCCGGCAAACGGGACAGTGCGGTGCTGCCCCTGGTAGCCTCGCCGTCGGTGGTCGAGGACGCTGACGAGACGGCCAAGGGAGCCGACACCCCTCCCAATGCCCCGCCGGCCGGCGGGGCTCACCGCATCTTGGTGCGCGTGATCCTCGCGCTCGCCACGCTGCTCGCGGTACTGGCGATCTTCGCGATCTGGGCCAATCGGCAGCTCCTGAACCCGACCAACTGGTCGAGGACGAGCACCGCTTTACTGCAGAAGGAAACGATCCGCTCCGCCTTGGCTGGCTACCTAGTCGACCAGCTGTACGCGAACGTCAATGTGCCGGCCCAGCTCGAGTCGGGGCTGCCCAACCAACTGGCGCCGCTCGCGGGTCCACTCTCGGGGGCACTGCACAGCGTCGCCGAACAGGGCGCCGAGCGGGCGCTCGCCACGCCGGTGGTGCAGGACGTATGGCGGAAGGCCAACTACGCAGCCGATCAGACGCTGGTCACGATCGTCAACGGTCGCGGCCGTTATGCACACATCCACGGCGGCACCGTCTCACTCGACCTGCGCCAGATCGTCGCCGATCTCGCCGATCGTCTCGGCCTGCCCTCGGGTACGGCGGAAAAACTGCCAGCCTCGGTGGCGAGCCTGAAGGTCATCACCTCCAGTCAGCTCGGGCTGGTGCGCAACCTGGCCAAAGCGCTCCACGAGCTGGCCGTGTGGCTGACCATTCTCGCGCTCGCGCTCTACGCCTGGGCGGTATTCCTGGCTCGCGGACATCGGCGGCGCATGCTGGTGTGGGTCGGCCTGAGCCTCCTGTTCGCCGGCCTCTTCGTGCTCGTCGCTCGCAAGATCGGCCAGGCTCAGCTCGTCTCGGCGATCACCACCGACGCCTCGATCGAACCAGCCGCCAACGACGCATATTCGGTGGCCACCTCGCTGCTGGTGCAGGTTGCAGGTGGCGCGATCGCCATCGGCATCCCCGTGATCCTCGCGGCGTGGTTCGCGGGACCGGCGCGCCGGGCGCTCGCCGCCCGGCGCTTCCTGGCGCCCCACTTTCGCGAGCACCCTGGCCTTGCCTACTGGATCACAGCAGGGCTGCTTGCCCTGCTGTTCATTTGGGGACCAATCTCAGCCACCCGCGACCCGTGGCCGATGCTGCTCCTCGTCGTCCTTGCCTTCGTGGGCGCCCATGTCTTACGCGGCCAGATCGCCCGGGAGTTCCCCTACGCCGAGGTGGTTCCGATACGCGATTCGTTACACGAGTACGCTCACACCCTGGGCGAGAAGATCAGCCACGCCCGGGCCGAGATGGCGCCGGCGGCGTCCCACGGCCCTTCCAAGGCCGGCGAGCTCGAGCGGCTCGCGGCCTTGCATGACCGTGGCGCGATCACCGACGAGGAGTACGCAGCGGCCAAGCGGGAGTTGTTCCCAGGCACGTGAGTCCCGACGCGCGGACTGTCTCCTGACGCACGGACCATCGCGGGGACGCAGGCCGTCGAGTAGTCAGGATCAAAGGCCCGTCTCAGCGATGATCCTGCCGGACTTGACCGCCTTCTCCAGCGCCTGGTAGTCGCGCTCGTTCTGCTCGGCGTAGGCGCGGGAGAACTCCAGGAGGGCACGATCGAAATGCGAACCCTTGCCGAGGTAGGCGGTGATCGCGATGCGGTCGCCGCCGCGGGCATGCGCGCGGGCCAGCGTCCAGCCGCACAGCCGGCCGTAGGCCGCCAGGCCCGCGGGGCGCATCTGCTCGATTTCCGCCGAGCCCTTCCAGTCCTTCAGCTGGCGTCCGTAGAAGTCCCGCTCCTGGCCGTCGAACCCGGCCTCGACGTGCAACCAGCCGAGGAAGATATCGCTCGAGGCCTGCATCAGCCGCTGTCCGGCGACGACGCGCTCGCCGTGGTTGTCAAACTCGCTCGGGCCGAGGAACTCCTCGAGCACCGATGCCTCGGCCTCCTTCAGCTGCAGAAACAACGGGTCTTGGCCATCGCGGCCGAGCAGCAGCGCGATCCAGGCGCGCGTGCCGACACTCCCCACGCCGACCACCTTGCGGGCGAAGTCGGTGAGGCGGAACTCCTCGAGCAGCACACGCCTGTCGTACTCCAGCGTCTCGCGGTAGGAGCGCACCAGCTCGTGCAGCCCCTCAAACATTTCCTCGCGTTCGCTGCCCTGCGCAAGATCATCGATCGGCACGATCAATGGCGGTTCGGCAACGATGCGGGTCTCACCGTCCACGACATGGCAAAGCTTGGAGAAGGCGGACATGCTGTCCTTGGTACGCGCCTTGGCGAGGGTCTTCTGGGTCCACTTGACCTGCTTCGGTTTGAGTTGAGAACCCATTTCCTCGAGTGTCTTCTCGATATCCAGGTGGGCATACCAGAGGTCGAGGTTCTTCATCGCGGCGAAACGCGCCATCGCGGTGCGATATTCCTTGACGGTGTCGAGCACCGCCCGATCCTGGTGCTTGACGGCGAAGCCGTTCTCGCGCGCCGCGATCAGCATGCTCACGGCCAGGCGCTTGACGTCCCACTCCCAAGGCCCGGGGAGCGTCTCGTCGAAGTCGTTGACGTCGAACACCAACCGCCGCTCGGGCGAGGCGAACACGCCGAAGTTCGACAGGTGCGCGTCACCGCAGCACTGCACCGTCAGCCCGGAGCGCGGCGTCGCCGCCAGATCGCTGGCCATGATCAGCGCCGCCCCCCGGTAAAAAGCGAACGGTGACACGAGCATCCGGCCGTAGCGGATCGGCACCAACTCGGGCACGCGCGTCTTGGCCTGGCGCTCGAGCAACTCGACCGGATCAACGCGTCGCCGCGGCGGCTCGAAGCCGGCGTGACTTGAGCGCGGCACCCCTGCCCTCGCCGCCTTGCCGCGAGCCACCCGCTCGGCCACGGTCAGGTGCGGTACAGCCGTGCTCACAACGCGCGCCTTCGCCATCGACAGACCATACTCCCCAAGTAGGGGCGGGCGGCGGCAGTGAGCAGGCGTGTTTAGCCTTGCTGGTCGTGATGAAGGTATCGCACGGTGCCGGTGCTGTTGTTGTTTTGCTCGAGAGAGACTTCGCCGCGACCGTACATCAAGCTATCCGTCGTCGTCCCCGACTCACTCCTAGTGGGGCCATTCCGTATCAAGCTTGCGCGCGACCACACTCATCCAGTCGTCGAGGAAAGCAGTTGCGGTCGAGTCCTTCACGGTCCGGTATGGGAAGCCCGGCGTATAGATGGACATACGTATATCGGTGCCGCCGTCGGGTCGGGAAACGAGCCTGCCTCTCACAGTTGGGGCCTTCCGGCTACTCCAGAGCCTGCGGTTGGGGGGCACAGGGACGAGCATCATGTGGTTGCCGAACATGAGTCCTCGAACGCCGGGCGTAAGCCTGCCGCCGAACCATGCTCGTGGAGCATCGGCCATCAACGGACACAAGTGCGCGCGAAGGGTGCGCCGAGCGACACCGGCGGCTGTTGGCGTATGAAGCGTACGTTGTTCGCTTGGCCTGACCATTAACTAAATATCGGTGGAATTCTGTGCTTGCCGAACCCCGCTAGACACAGAGGGGTCGCGCATGGCTAGAAGCTCACACCCCACGCCCCGGTATAGCTACCGCCAATCCAGCGGGCAACCCCCGCTCCCAACCCCGCAGAGACTCCGCCGCCGACTATCGGACCGCACTTCCCAGAAGCACCAAACGCTTCGAGTGAAACATCTGGACCAGCACCAAGTTGACCGCCCGCATTGGCGAAGGGACCCCCGCTTTCCGAGATATGTTCGGCATTCGAGATCTGCGGTCCCACCGTAGCCCCCACGCCAACGCCCAGGGCAATACCCGCCGATCCCTTTACAGTGCCGTGAGCCATCCTGGGTTTGACGGAGACTTTGATCTACCCCGGGTCAGATCACGGTCTCCGTCAAACCCAGGATGGCTCACCCAGTCATCTTTGGCGCGTTCTAGCTCTATTCGCTCAAAACGTGCGTCCTCCAGTGAAGTACCCTTGAGATCGATCTTCAAGCGCCATCCCGGATTGTCTAGTGTGGAAAGTTCCACCCCGTGAACGTGCTCCCACTCCCCGTCCGTTTGCCGATTAAACCATTCACCAAACCACTTCAAACTATCAACCATGGCCACCACTTTTAACGGATCTCCTCGGGAGTTGGTTCTCGGACTCCGCCAGCCACGCTAGGATCGTGAATATGCGGCGTATCAACGTATTCACCAGTCGCCTTGTTGAAATGCGCCCTGCCTGTTGCATCGTAACGCAGCGTCGGTCGAAACTCTTCCGGGTCACGGGGATCCGCCGGACCATGCGTTGTGTACCTGCTGATCGCTCCAGACTCGTCGAGGCGAGCCCCACGCGCAGTCTCACAACGTCAGTTATCAAGAAGAGACGCTTTAGATCAGCACCATCCACCGACCCAAGCTTCTCCGCCGACGCCGACATGACAAAGGCGTTCGTCGGGATAGTCACCCCAGCGGCTATTCACCGCAACGACTGCGTCATCTGTGTCACCGTACATAGCCATGCGCGGGTCAGACCACAACTCGGTGGATCCTCATAGTAGAAGCGGCCACCTCGAACTGCCGCGTCTCCTCTCGACGTTGTTTATCCATGAGTCGCAGCTGGAAGACATCTAGGTAGCCTCGATGATTTGTTAGCATCCATGCATACTCGATGCACATACCAATCAAGTCCGCGAGCCCTGCATGAGTGACGCGAGGGTAGCCAGAGGCAGCATTGATAACCTTCACGATAATCTCATCCGTGTCATCATCGCAGCCGAGACTTAAGACACCACAGGTAAACGCGAACTGCAGAACAGTAAATCGATCCTCCGAAAGCGCTAGCCCGGTAACCGCTTCGAGCTCTCCCGACTCGGAAGCCAGCTTCATTACATCTGCATCCACTTCACTTTCCTCCCTTGCCTTGAGAGCCCGCCTGCTTGACCATCTTTAGCGCCGCTTCCGCCTCGCGGTCACCACTCGCGGCAAGATCTGAGACTTTCGCCCAATGTGAGTTGGCCATAGCCCGACTGTAGTTGATTGACCTGACTCGCTCCTCCACCACGACTGCGGATTACGTCCGTTACCGTATCGTCCGCCCGCCCCGCCAGATTACCTAGGTTCCCGTACCGGCCGATCGCACCTGTCTCGTCGCTAATAAGCCTACCGAGCACGCCCCAGTTCGCGTCCGCCGCGAGGCCCGCAATACCCTCGACGACATCGCTGGCACCCGTTGCGTCTAGGGCCCCGACGACGGCGCCCTCAAGGCCGTGGGCCACAGATGCAAAGTAGCCACAGCCATTTTCGTACGATTCGGCCTCTTCCTTATAGTATTTATAAGGATTCAGCGGTTCGAGGATTTCCCCGGGACTGGGGATCCCCAGGCCCAGCCAGTCCCCTAGACCAGTGGGGTCAATTTCGTTTAGAGGGTTGTCTCCGACGTAGTTGTATGGCGCTCCGGTGATCGCCTCCATCGGATCAACTGTTAGGAACTGCGCAGTGGCGGGATCGTAGACTCGTGCTCGCATGTTGATGAGTCCTGTGTCGCTGCTGGTGTATTGAGCGTCGTAGCCGAGTGGTGTTGTGCTGGCGCCTTCGCAGGTCGGGGTACCGTAGGCGCTGTAGGTACATTTGCCTGTGACGGTGCCTGTTGAGCCCGTCAGCAGCCGCGTCGAGCCTTGCTGATCATGATGAAGGTAAGTCACGGTGCCACCACTTGAGATCTGCTCAATAGGAAGGCCACCTGGGCCGTAGATGTAGCTGTTCGTACCATCACTGAGGAGCAGCGGAAGGCCCTCGGTCACGTCCCATACCATATACGTGGTCGTCCCGGAAATCGTCTGGGACGCGCGGAGTCCGCCGCCGTCGTAGCCGTAAGTGTCTTTGATTTCGGCCGTTTCGCCTTCTTTCGGGCGTTCCACCGAGGTCAGCTCACCTGCCTGGTTGTAGCCGTATGTTGTCGCAGGGCCGGTCGTGGGTTTGGTTTTGGTGCGCTCTCCGAGTTCGTCGTAGGTGTACGTCAGGCTCGGTCCCGTTTCGAGCTCGTCAGCCGCGTTGTATTTGTAGGCGCCGGTGCCTATCTTCGTTGGGTTGTTCGCCGCGTCGTATTCGTATGCGACAGTGGCGCCTTTGGTCAGACGATTGTTTTCGTCGTATTCGTAAGCCGGTTTTTCTTCGCCGGGGAGCCCTTTGCTAGTCGCGCCTTTGACCTGTCCGTCGTTGTCTCGGGTGTAGACGAGCGAGGCAATCTACACAAAATGCTCAGGGTCTTTCATTTGAGTCGCTTATCTTCTGAGCTACCTCGGCGCATCAGCCTCTTGGCGGATGTTATCGTGAACTCGTTCCTACGCGTCATTTCGTATCCCCAATCGCTGGCAAAGTCGAGCCCACAAAGGAAAACGCGGCTCGCTCGCCAATTTGAGCCGCAACTGAAGTAGCGCCTGCAGCGAGGTGGCATCTTCCGCCGCGTTTGTGTATCTTGCAAACCGCTGTTGCCGGGCGCCCAACCCCGCAAAATAACTCCTAAGCATCGCCTCGAGGCGCTCCGGTTCAGGCGCAGCCGCTGACACCAATATGAATGATGAAATTCACTTCACCATGAACACAAATGCCGACAGTAAATAGCCCCGTAGGATCATAATCGTTCAACGGATTATCGCTAACATAGACATACGGTCCGCTACCCCCACTAGCCGATCTCATCGCAGCAGCGACATATTGATCGGCGGTCGCTTGAGCGAGCGTACTAATGCCCCCAGAAAGCGGATCGCGTGTCAGGAATTGTGCGGTGGCGGGGTCATAGACCCGTGCGCGCATGTAAATCAGGCCCGTGTCCGAACTCGTGTATTGGCCGTCGTAGCCGAGTGGTGTGGTTGTTGCGCCTTCGCACGTAGGGGCTCCGTAAGCACCGTACGTGCATTTGCCGGTGACAGTGCCCGTGGAGCCTGTTAGTAGACGTGTTGAGCCCTGCTGGTCGTGATGCAGGTAGCTGACCGTGCCACCGCTTGAGATCTGCTCGACGGGTTGACCGCCCGGCCCATAGATGTAGCTGTTCGTTCCGTCACCGAGCAGCAACGGCAATTCTTCGGCCATATCCCACGCCATGTAGGTGGTTGTACCGGAGATGGTCTGGGATGTCCGTAGGTCTTCGCGGTTATAGGCGTAGGAGTCTTTGATTTCCGTGGTTTCGCCTTCTTTAGGACGTTCCACAGAAGTTAGCTCTCCGGCTTGGTCTCGCGGACCGAGGCGACCCTCGCTTGCTTCCTGAGAGCGTCTCTCCCGGGGAAGTCTGCGCTCAACAGTCTCGTCAGCAATTGTTTGTCCAGATCGGATAGCTGTAGATAACCCCGGCCCTCGGCCAATACTGCCTTCACACACTCCTTCCAATCAGAGAGCGCAGCAGGGTCGGTCGAGCTTTCATCACTCTCAATTTCGATATCTCCAACCAGGGTTCTGATTGGACCTTGGCCGCGTGTGCGTTTCATGTATGCCGACAAGAACGTTGCCATCGCACGAAAACCTTGACTAGCGGTGAGTGCTACGTCATCCAAATCCGCAAGCTTGATTGGCTCCTGCATTGTCATCCGGGTCAATCACCGCCCTCAGCCAGCACCGCCGACACACACTCCAGCCAGTCAGAGAGAGCAGCTGGATCACCGGACATACGATCAGTCTCTATACGGACTCCCGAGCAGAGCGTCGCTATATCCCCTTCTCCCTCTGTTCTATCTGAATAGCCTTGAAGAAACACACTGAGCGCAAGAAATGCCTGACTTGCGGTCAGGGTAATCTCCGCCAGATCTTCTAACCTCAGCGGCTGCTTTTTAGATACCCCCGACACTGCTTGCTCCTATCGTGGCGTAGTGTTTACGCCACCATTTGTGATCTCGCCCTTGTAAACTTCTGCCCAAACCTGGGTTCCGTTAGGCAATACTTCACGATAAACATGTGGGTGCAGGCAAGGCCGCGTCACGATCTACTCATCGAAATATTTCAAGGCATCCTTAAGAACCTCAAGATTTGCCTCAACGCCTTGGCTGACGAATCGCTCGACCTCGATCCGGCCGTCAGCGAAGAACTCGATCTCCCAACGCTGCCCAGGAACGTCAAGCGCCACCATCGCTGCGTCCGGCCTCAACACCAGCAGCTCGTAGTGAGCCCTTCTCAGGTTCAGTGCCATACAGAATTGTAGGAGTCGCTCCATCTGAGTCATTATGGCTTGTTGAACCTCCCACTTGTCAAGAGCTTGAGAATTGTCTTGAAGCCTGGCTCATTGCTCTGAGCAGCCGCCCGTATCTCGGACAGCGGCATATCCGCAATATCTGCCCAAGACGGTGACCCTGGAGGAAGCGGAGCCTTAGTGATCGAACCAAGCTTACCTTGAAGGACTTCACTGACGGCCGGGTCCGACCCCGGCTCTGCTACTGGATCGAATGAGCCCGTCTCATCCGCAAGGCGTGACAGCAGACTCGACGCGCCCCCTGCGTCCGCAACCGCGCCGGCTAGCGCATAGGCGCCCGCCACCGCTCCCTCTGCGTCTCGGGTGTAGCCACCAATAGCATCGGCGACTTGATATTCCACACTACATGTATTGAGACCACCGTTAAGCCCCAAGTCGCTTCGTAGGGCAGCAGTTCCTCCTCCTAGCGGGCTCGTAAGACCGTCCACAAAGCCAACGTACCTCGTGCCAAGTTCTTCTAGCACTTCTTCCCCAAACCATCCGAGGCCCGTCGGGTCGATTTCGTTTACTGCATTGTCGCCAGCGTAGTTGTATGGCGCGCCCGTCATCCCCACCAATGGATCAACCGTGAGGAACTGTGCTGTCGCAGGATCGTAGACCCGGGCTCGCATGTAGATCAGTCCTGTGTCGCTGCTGGCGTATTGGCCGTCGTAGCCGAGTGGTGTTGTGCTGGCGCCTTCGCAAGTCGGGGTTCCGTAGGCGCCGTAGGTACATTTGCCTGTGACGGTGCCTGTGGAGCCCGTCAACACGCGCGTAGAGCCTTGCTGGTCGTGATGTAGATATGTGACCGTTCCGCCACTTGAGATCTGCTCGATGGGTAGCCCTCCGGGGCCGTAGATGTAGCTGTTCGTCGTGTCGCTCAGCATAAGCGGGAGGCCTTCGGTCATGTCCCAGGTGAGATACGTGGTCGTTCCGTTGATCGTTTGTGAGGCGCGTAGGCCTTCTCCGTTGTAAGCGTAGGTGTCTTTGATTTCGGCGGTTTCGCCTTCTTTCGGTCGTTCAACGCTTGTCAGGTCGCCAGCCTGGTCATAGCCGTACGTCGTGGCTGGACCGGTCGTGGGTTTCGTTTTCGTCCGCTCGCCCAGTTCGTCGTAGGTGTACGTCAGGCTCGGTCCCGATTCAAGTTGATCAGCTGCGTTGTATTTGTAGGCGCCGGTGCCGATCTTCGTTGGGTTGTTCGCGGCGTCGTATTCGTAGGCGACGGTGGAGCCTTTGGTCAGACGATTGTTTTCGTCGTATTCGTAAGCCGGTTTTTCTTCGCCGGGGAGCCCTTTGCTGGTCGCCCCTTTGACCTGTCCGTCGTTGTCCCGTGTGTAGACGAGCGAGGCAAGCGTTTCTGCGCCTTTGAGCATCTTTACTTCGCTCATCTGGTCCGCGTCGTTGTAGGCATAGGTGTCTTCGTCTTTGGATTCGGCCGGGAAGAGCGTTGTGGCCAAGTCCGAGTCCGGGTCATACGTGAATTTCGTCACGTTCGCAGACCAGTCCGTGACCTTTTCCAGACGACCGTCTTTATCGAACGCCCGCGTAACGGCTTTGGTGCTGGGATAGGTGATCTTCGTCTGCTCGTTCGCGAGGTCGTATTCGTATTTGGTTTTTTCTTTGTGGCCCGTTTCTGCTTCCGTGAGGCGATCCAGGACGTCGTAGGTGTATTTGCTCGTGCCGGTCCCGTCGGTCATCTTCGTACGGTCGCCATCTTTGTCGTATTCGTCTTTGATCGTTGATGGTTTACCGCTCGAGTAGACGACTTCGGTCAGGCGGTTACCTGGATCGTAGGTGTACGTCGTCGTTCGTTTCGCCGGATCGGTCAGCTTCTTAAGGTTCCCGGCCAGGTCGTATTCCTTGAGCGTTTTGTGTTTGAGGGGGTCTTCGACTTCCGTGACCTGCTCCAGCACGTTGCGCACATATTTCGTGATGTGTTTGTTGCCATCAGTCTGACTGGTGACCTGTCCGGCACCGTCGTATTCCGTTTCCGTGGTCGCTTTGTTTGGCTCTTCGACCTTAGTCGGCTCGTTGTCAGCGTTGTAGGTGTATTTGGTCGTGTGACTGTTGCCGTCGATGAGCGTTTCGACGTTGCCGTCGCCGTCGTAGGTGTATTTCGTGGTGTGCCCGAGCGGATCGGTGATCTTCAGCGGCCGCCCCTGCGCATCGCGTTCGATTTTCGTCGTGAATTCCGCTGGTTTGCCTCCGACAACGTTGCCGCGTGGGCCGATAGTCGCGGTCTCTTGGGAGTCTTCGTTGTATTCCCAGGTCCGCTTGTTCGTTTCAGGGTCCGTTTCGCTTGTGCGGTCGCCTTTGCTGTCGTAGCCATATTTCCAGACGCGTTTCAGCGGGTCTTCGACGCTTTCCAGTTCGCCGTGCGTGCCGTACGTGTATTTCGTCGTCTGAGTCATGCTTTCAGGAGCCGGACGCGAGATCGTTTCCGGGTTGCCGTGAGCTTCGCGTTTGATCGTCGTTTTCTCGCCCTTTGGCGTAGTCATTGTTTCAACATCGTGCGTCGAGTCGTATGTCCATTTCGTTTCGTTTTTGTTGGCGTCGACCATACTCGTGCGATCGTTGGCGCTGTCATAGCCATATTTGGTTGTGTGCCCATTGCCGTCGGTGATGGTCAGTGGCAGGCCGGCGGTGTTGTACGTAAACGATTCGGTCGTCGCGCTTTCCGTGCCGTACCCTCGCGTGATAGCGGAAGGCTCGTCGCCGCTCGTGAACTGCTCGAACGTGACGCTACCGGTGTTTTTGTTCGTGATCTTCGTCTGGAACGGTTCGTATTCGAACGTCAGCGTGCGTTCGGCCGTATCCTTCTGCGAGACGACCTGTTGAGAGGCGTTGTATTCGTTGATCGTCTTGCCACCGCGACCATCGGTCACTTCGGTGATCTCGTGTTCACCGTTGTATTTGAACTGCCAGCGCAGAGCGGCTTCCGCGGGCTGTGTAACGCTCTTGAGGTTCCCGCCTTCGTATGTGTATTTGACGACATGTTTCATAGGATCTTCAGCGCTTTCGACCAAACCTTCCCCGTTGTAGGTCAGTTTGATCGTCCGGCTGACAGGATCGGTGATCGTCATGAGCTGACCACCACCGTTGTAAGTGAGTGTAATAGCGTTGCCGTCGCGATCGGTCACGCTTTCGAGGCGGCCGCTGCTGCCGGCAAATTTGTATTTGATCTGGTTCGCGAGCGTCAGGGTGTAGCCCCCGGCTTCCGTGCCGCTCAGAATATCCTGCGTCCACGCTGGCGCCGTGAACGAGCCTCCCGTGCCTTCAGTGAACGGGACGGTGCTGCCTTCGGCCTGGTGGAGAGTCGTGACTTTGCTCGTTTTGTTGACCACCAAGTGGTCGCTGAAGGAGCTCGTCCAGCCGTAGCCGAAGATGCCGTGTTCGCCCGCCGCGGCCGCTTGGGCGTTGTACGTGCGCGTCAAGTCAAGTCCGACACCGCGGCCGCCGATGGCGAAGTCGGTCTCAGCACTAAAGTAGTTGCCCGTCGCGCAACTAACCGGGTCTTCACTCGAAGTGCAATGGAGATGTCCAAGCGTCGAGGGATCTTCCGCGCCGCCCCACTGGGTCGACGATTCCGCGATCACTGGGTCGGTAAATTCGAACTTACCCCCTGTGCGGATGGCAATAACGCCCTCGTTTTCGAAGGCTACCGCGATTAGCGCGTTGGCGCCGCTGACGGTTTTTTCGAGGGTGCCCGAGTTCACAAACAGCGGAGAGCTGGTGCTCCCTGACGCGACTTCGATTGCTCCACTACCCGTTACGACGTCGTTGAATGTTCCTTTGTTTTGAAGCACCGCACCATCGGACATCAGAAACGCCCCGTTCCCCGGGTTAAATTCGATAGTCCCTTCGTTAGTCAACTTACGTTTTTCTAGGAGCGTAGATTTTTCTAGCGTTGCTGAGGCACCTGACTTCAGCACTGTGGCGCCCGAGCCCGACATCTTGCCACCCGCGTCCCAGGCCAATCCGGTCGACACATCCAACGTTCCTGCGCCAGTCAACAGCCCAGCTCCGGTCAGCGTCAAACCGGCGAAGGTTGTGGTGCCGCCCGAGAGCGTGAGCGATCCAGAAGAGACATCAACTTGGCCAGTCGTACCGTGCAACCCTTCCGTCGCCGTCACGGTACCGCCAGTCACATTGATAGCACCGTTGAACGTATCTCCAACCAAGGAGAACGACCCGCCAGCAAAATCAGCCGCCGCCCAAGTACCTGACGCGCCCGAGCCACCATCCGTAAAGACAAAGTAGCCGCCAATGCCTTCTTTCGTCTTGACGGTCCCTTTGTTTTCGAACTTGACCGCAATCGTCGTTTCAGCGTTACTGACAGTTTTTTCGAAGGTGCCCGAGTTTACTATCGAGGGCGCACTGATGCTTCCCGAGGCGACTTCGATCGCACCGCTTCCCGTTTCATAGTCATTGAACGTTCCTTTGTTCTCGAGCACCGCGCCATCGGACATCAGAAACGCCCCATTTCCCGGGCTAAACACGAGAGTGCCTTCGTTGTTCAGCGTACGTTTTTCCAGGAGCGTAGATTTTTCCAGTGTTCCCGACAGGCTCGGTCCAAGTACCGTCGAGCCCGATCCGGACATCGTGCCACCCGCGTCCCAGTTCAATGAGCTCGACACATCCAATGTGCCCGCACCAGTTAACAGCCCGGTGCTCTTCAACGTCAAACCAGCGAAGGTTGTGGTGCCGCCCGAGAGCGTGAGCGATCCAGAGGAGACATCGACCTCTCCGGTCGTGCCATGTAGCCCTTCCGTCGCGGTCACGGTACCGCCACCAACTTGGTTTGCTCCGGAAAAAGTATCGCCGACCAGCGAAAACGAGCCACCAGCAAAATCAGCCGCCGCCCAAGTACCTGACGCGCCCGAACCGCCATCCGTGAAGGCAAAGTAACCGCCAATACCTTCCCTCGTCTTGACGGTTCCTTTGTTTTCAAACTTGACCGCGACCGTAGTGTTGGCACTGCTGCCAGTTTTTTCGAACGTGCCGGAGTTCACGATCAGGGGTGCGCTGGTGCTTCCTGAGGCTACTTCGATACCACCGGTACCAGATTCAGCGTCGGTGAATGTCCCGTTGTTTTGGAGCACTGCACCATCAGACATCTGGAACGTCCCGTTCCCCGGGCTAAATTCGATGGTGCCTTCGTTAGTGAAGTTACGTTTTTCCAGGAGCGTAGATTTTTCCAGCACCCCCGAAGCACCTGACTCGAGCACCGTCGTACCCGACCCAGACATCGTGCCACTTTCCCATCGCAACGAACTCGATACATCCAATGTGCTCGCGGCAGTCAACGATCCATTACGGAGCGTGAGCGATGCGACACTCGACGCTTCCAAGGCGTTCGCGAGTTCCAGCGAGCCGCCCAAGATCGCGAGGGCTCCTTGATCCTCGAGGACACCGGCGTGGTTGGCGCCCGCTATGACGTAGACCGTGTCGCCCGATCCGATGCACGCAACTTCGGTGGAGGTGGGCACTTTGCCAGTCGACCAGTCCGCGGCGATTTCCCATTCGCCCGCGACGGGACCCGTCCAGGTGTCCGTGCACAGAGGTTCGGCCGACGCGCCGGCCGGCGCCAGGGCCAGTATCCCGGTTAACAGTACGGTCAAGAGACCGATGCTCCCAGCAAGCTTCTTTACGGCGACACCACCCATTTCCGCCTCCCCGATTTGCTCTCAGCCGATGATCGAGACGTTCTAGAAACGCGAAGCTATCACCAAACCAGAAGATATGTTGAGCCATCCTGGGTTTGACGGAGACTTTGATGCCAGGTTTTTCCTGGCGGAGGGAGAAGTCACCGAGCATGCCAAGAGCGAGGAAGTATTCACAGGAGCTGCTGGACCGCGGGGCGCGCCTC
>Ga0182024_10015423_pt1 | contig 14640 bp, 12 predicted proteins | sample P32metaG_FD_120480 | JGI IMG/M metagenome (GOLD analysis project Ga0182024, IMG submission 120480) | Permafrost microbial communities from Stordalen Mire, Sweden - P3-2 metaG (Illumina Assembly) | ecosystem: Environmental > Terrestrial > Soil > Wetlands > Permafrost | place: Sweden: Stordalen... | reverse complement strand
CGGCTGGATCGTGCTCGACAAGCCGGTCGGCATGACCTCGACGCATGCCGTGGCGGTCATCAAGCACCTGTTCACCGCCAAGCGCGCCGGTCACGCCGGCACGCTCGATCCGTTGGCGTCGGGATGTCTGCCGATCGCGCTCGGCGAAGCCACCAAGACCGTGCCGTTCGTGGTCGACGGTCGCAAGACCTATCTGTTTACCGTGCGCTGGGGCGAGGAACGCGATACCGACGACGCCGAGGGCCGCGTCGTGGCGACCAGCGCGAGCCGCCCCGACGCGGCGGCGATCGGCGCCCTGCTGCCGCGCTTCACCGGCACCATCGAGCAGGTGCCGCCGCGCTTCTCGGCGGTCAAGATCGCCGGCGAGCGCGCCTACGACCTGGCGCGGGACGGCGAGATCGTGGAACTGGCGCCGCGCCCGGTGGCGATCCACCGGCTGGAACTCGTCGAAACGCCCGACCCCGACCACGCCGTACTGGCGGCTGAATGCGGCAAGGGCACCTATGTCCGCGCGCTCGCCCGCGACCTCGGCCGTATGCTCGGCGCCCTCGGCCACGTTGCGGCGCTGCGCCGCAGCCGGGTCGGGCCGTTCGGGGAAGGCGACATGATTTCGCTGGAACCGCTCGAATCTTTATGCCATAGAGCCGCCACCGGCGAGGGACACCTTGCCGATGTACTCCTGCCGATCGAGACCGCGCTGGACGACATCCCGGCGCTGGCCGTAAGCCCGGCAGATGCGGCGAGGCTTCAGCGAGGCCAAGCCGTTTTGTTGCGCGGACGGGACGCGTCCATCTTCCGCGGCCTGGTTCAGGTGGCTGTCAGCGGACAGCTTTTGGCCATTGCCGAGGTCGACCGTGGCGAAATCGTCCCCCGGCGCGTGTTCAATTTGTCCGGCGTGACAGGTCGTGCCGGCAGACAAAAAAAGGTTGGTGACGATGTCGACTACGACCGCGCGTAAGGCGGAGCTTATCAAGACGTACGCCGTAAAGTCCGGCGACACTGGTTCGCCCGAAGTCCAGGTTGCGCTGCTCTCCGAGCGGATCACCAGCCTGACGGATCACTTCAAGACACACATGAAGGACAACCACTCGCGGCGCGGGCTCCTTAAGCTCGTGTCGCAGCGGCGTCAGATCCTCGACTACCTCCGGCGCACCAATGACGGACGCTACAAGGAGCTGATTGAACGGCTCGGTATTCGCCGTTGAAAGATTTGCGCGCGGGAAGACCCGCGCGTTCGTTGGCGGATTGCATGATGCATCCGCCGTTTATCCGGCAGCTAAGTCTGCCGATCAGGGCGACGGGCCAATGCCCGTCCGTACCACCGGAAGGACCGGGGGCCATGGCAGGATCGCCGGATGCTGTGCGGATTCGCAAACGCATTGCGAACGACAGCGTCTCGCCGTCTTGCTCATGGCTGTCGCGCCTCCGCGAAAACCATGAGAGACAATCGCAATGTTCGATATGCATCGAGTTCAACTTGACTGGGGTGGCCGCAAGCTAACGCTGGAAACCGGCAGAGTAGCACGTCAAGCCGATGGCGCCGTGCTCGCCACTTACGGCGACACCACCGTCATCGCCACCGTGGTGGCGGCCAAGCAGCCGAAGGAAGGCATCGACTTCCTGCCGCTGACCGTCAATTACCAGGAGAAATTCTACGCCGCCGGCCGCATTCCGGGCGGCTACTTCAAGCGCGAGGGCCGTCCGACCGAGAAGGAGACGCTGACCTCGCGGCTGATCGACCGGCCGATCCGGCCGCTGTTCGCCGACGGCTGGCGCTGCGACACTCAGATCATCATCACCACGTTGTCGCACGATCTGGAAAACGATCCCGACATCGTGGCTATGGTCGCGGCGTCCGCTGCGCTCACACTTTCGGGAGCGCCGTTCATGGGGCCGATCGGCGGCGCCCGCGTCGGCTTCATCAACAACGAATACGTGCTCAATCCGCAGATCGAGGAGATGGCCGAGAGCCAGCTCGATCTCGTCGTCGCCGGCACCAAGGACGCGGTGCTGATGGTGGAATCGGAGGCGAAGGAGCTGACCGAGGAGATCATGCTCGGCGCGGTGATGTTCGGCCACCGGCATTTCCAGCCGGTGATCGACGCCATCATCAAGCTCGCCGAGAAGGCCGCCAAGGAGCCGCGCGACCTCAACTTGCCCGACAACGCGGCGCTCGAGAAGGAGATGCTCGGCCTGATCGAGAAGGAGCTGCGCGCCGCCTATGCCATCCCCGACAAGATGGCGCGTCACAAGGCGGTCGAAGCCGCCAAGGAACGGGTGATGGGCCACTACCTCCCGGAGGGCGCCGAGCATCCGAAATACCCGAAGCTCCAGGTCACCGGCGTGTTCAAGGAGCTCGAAGCCAAGATCGTGCGCTGGAACATTCTCGACACCGGCCATCGCATCGACGGCCGCGACGTCAAGACCGTGCGCCCGATCGCAGCCGAGGTCGGCGTGCTGCCGCGTACCCACGGCTCGGCGCTGTTCACGCGCGGCGAGACCCAGGCGCTGGTGATCGCCACGCTCGGCACCGGCGAGGACGAGCAATTCATCGACGCGCTGCAGGGCACCTACAAGGAGACGTTCCTGCTGCACTACAATTTTCCGCCGTTCTCGGTCGGCGAGACCGGCCGTATCGGCGCCCCCGGCCGGCGTGAGATCGGCCACGGCAAGCTCGCCTGGCGGGCGATCCATCCGGTGCTGCCGCCGCACCATGATTTCCCCTATACGATCCGCGTCGTCTCCGAGATCACCGAATCCAACGGCTCGTCCTCGATGGCGACGGTTTGCGGCACCTCGCTGGCGCTGATGGACGCCGGCGTGCCGCTCAAGCGGCCGACCGCCGGCATCGCCATGGGGCTCATTCTCGAAGACGCGCGCTACGCGGTTCTCTCCGACATCCTCGGCGACGAGGACCATCTTGGCGACATGGACTTCAAGGTCGCCGGCACCGAGCGCGGCGTTACGTCGCTGCAGATGGACATAAAAATCGCCGGCATCACCGAAGAGATCATGCGCGTCGCGCTCGGCCAGGCCAAGGACGGCCGCCTGCACATTCTCGGCGAGATGGGCAAGGCGCTGACCTCGGCGCGCGCCGAGCTTGGCGAGCACGCGCCGCGCATCGAGGTGATGCAGATACCGGTCGACAAGATCCGCGAAGTGATCGGCACCGGCGGCAAGGTGATCCGCGAGATCGTGGAAAAGACCGGCGCCAAGATCGATATCTCGGACGACGGCATGATCAAGATCGCGTCCGCCAACGCGGATTCGATCAAGGCGGCGATCAACTGGATCAAGTCGATCGCCTCCGAGCCCGAAGTCGGCCACATCTACGAGGGCACCGTCGTCAAGGTCATGGATTTCGGCGCCTTCGTGAATTTCTTCGGCGCCAAGGACGGCCTGGTGCATATCAGCCAGCTGGCGTCGCGCCGGGTGCAGAAGACCAGCGACGTCGTCAAGGAAGGCGACAAGGTGAAAGTGAAACTGCTCGGCTTCGACGAACGCGGCAAGACGCGGCTGTCGATGAAGGCGGTCGATCAGCAGACCGGCGAGGACCTCGAAGCGAAGCAGAAGGTCGAAGGCGACCAAACCCGGGAAGTGGCGGCAGGCGGCGCGGAATAGCTCTCTCGCCTGGAGCACAATCCGTTTCGGATTGAATCGATTTGATGAAGGGCGGCCGGGAAGACCGGCCGCTCTTTTGATTCTAATTTTGCTGTTTGTTTGGAGCGGCCGCGGCGGTGATCCGGCGTAGCCTGAATTATCGTGGAACCGGCAGTCTTAAGCGCGATCGCCGCTTTAACTTGCCCGCAAAGCGACGAGTTGTGACCGGCGTCACGTCGACCTTCCGCATCCTGCACTAAGGTTCGTATGGGTGAGACTAACTCAAACAGGAGGTCGCATGACTGCTGCTGTGAAGAGAACCGTCTCACGGTTCGTTCACTGGTTCAAAAAGTTCCGCGAAAGAAACAGGCCGCCGCATCGTTGGTATGACCACGATCATTTCGGCATTTAGCATGATCCGGAAAAGCTTGCCCCGGACTTGATTCGGGGTGGAAACCGGTTCCGCAAGGATCATGCTCCGCCAAAGCGGCAGAGCGTCAAATCGATTAAATCTGAGACGATTCGCTCCAGCCGGAAATTCGGCCGCATCAACTTCCGCCCGCCCGAGGTTCCGCCTCCGGCGGGCGTGCTGTTCGCGGCTCGTCTCGCTTAACTATTCGGCGACCGGGATGTGGTCGCCGCTGCCGTCTCGGGCCGCCGGCTTCTTGAACACGATAAGCAGCGGGAGCACGGCGAGCGTCGCCAGCATCAGCAGCTTGTAGTCGTCGATATAGGCGATGATCTGCGCCTGCCGGGTGATGGCGGCGTCGAGCGCGGCGCGCCCGGCCGCGGTCAGCGGATCCCAGAAATGTGAAACCGCCGGATTCGCAAAGCCCGGATTGACGGCGGTGATGTGCGCCGCGATTGCCGCGTGATTCACCTGCGTGTTGCGCGTCAGCAGCGCGTTGACCACCGAAATACCGACGCTGGAACCGATATTGCGCGAAAGGTTGTAAAAGCCGGCGCCTTCGGTTCGATGCTCGGTGGACAGGGTGGAGAGCGTCGCCGCGCTGAGCGGCACGAACAGGAAGCCGAGACCGACGCCCTGCACGATCCCGACGCTGACGATCTCGAATTGCGACACATCGGGCGTCCAGCCCGTCATCGCGTAGAACGACCAGGCGGTGAGCCCAAGACCGAAGGCCAGCAGCAGGCGCGTATCGATGCGCCCGACCATGCGCCCGACCACCAGCATGGCCGCCATGGTGCCGATGCCCCGCGGGCCCATAACGAAGCCCGCGGTGACGACCGAATAATTCATCAGATTCTGGAAATAGGGCGGCTGTAACGCCAGCGACGAATAATAGGTCAGGCCCACGATCGCCACAAAAAGGGTACCGGCTGTGAAATTGCGATCGCGGAACAGCGCCGGCCTCACGAACGGATTGGCCGCCGTGAACGTGTGCACGAGGAAGAGGTAGAGGGCGGCGGCGGCGACGACGGCTTCGATGATGATTTCACCGGAACTGAACCAATCGAGCTGCTCGCCGCGATCCAGCAGCACTTGCAGCGCGCCGATGCCGAGGCTCAGCGTGCCGAAGCCGAACCAGTCGAGCTTTTGGGCGTTGCCCGGCGTGTCAGCGAGGAACGTCCGGATGCCCAGGAAGGCAAGGATGCCGATCGGCAGATTGATGTAGAAGACGAAGCGCCAGGTATAGTTTTCGGTCAACCAGCCGCCGATCACAGGGCCCAGGATCGGCCCGGCCATCACCGCGACGCCCCACAGCGCCATGGCGGATCCGTATTTCTCCTTCGGATTGATGTTGAACAGCACGGTCTGCGACAGCGGAACGAGCGCGGCGCCGAACGCGCCTTGCAGCACCCGGAACAGCACGATTTGCGTCAGGGTTTGCGCCATGCCGCACAGCATCGAGGCGACGGTGAAACCGGCCACTGAGGTGAGAAAGAGTCGCTTCAAGCCGAACCGCCCGGCGAGATAGCCGGTCGGCGGCGTCATGATCGCGGCGGCGACGATATAGGACGTCAGCACCCAGTCGATTTCGTCCTGGCTCGCCGATACGCTGCCTTGCATGTAGGGCAGCGCCACATTGGCGATGGTGGTGTCGAGCGCCTGCATGAGCGTGGCGAGAACGATGCAGACGGTGATCGCCGCCCGATTTCCGCCATTTGCCTTGGGCTCTGCCGGCATCGACGCCACGCCCTACAGCCAGCCGAAAAGCGCGCTCAGGAAATGCGGGAAGCCCCGCGCATGGCCGGTATCGACGTCGACAACGACGCTCATCCCGGCGCGCAGCGGCGGCCTGTCCTGCCCGCTGGTGTCGACGCGCACGCGTATCGGCACCCGCTGCACGACCTTGACCCAGTTGCCACTGGTGTTCTGCGCCGGCAGCAGCGAAAATTCCTGCGCCGCGGCCGGACTGATGCTTTCGACAGTGCCGTGCCATTCAGTGTCGGGGTAGGCGTCGACCGTCACCGTCACCGACTGGCCGGGCCGCACATAGGTCAGCTCGGTCTCCTTCGGGTTGGCGTTGACCCAGGCGTGATCGGTATCGACGAGATAGAAGGCCGTGGTCGATGCCGCCAGGTATTTGCCGGCGGCGATTGCCGCAACGTCGGTGACGGTGCCGCTGAACGGAGCCTTGATGACCGTGTGATCGAGCTGACGTTGCGCCTCGTCCATGCGCGCCTGCGCCTGCCGATACTGCGGGTGCTCGGTTACGGGAATATCCGGATTGCCGCCAAGCTTGGCGAGCTGCACCTGCGCTTGCTGTCGCAACGATTCGAGCTTGCTCTTGTCTGTTTGCAGCGCGGATTGCGCCTGGTCGTAGATGGCTTGCGAAACCGTGCCGCTGCGCAGCAGCTTTGCGTCGCGATCATAATTGAGCTGATCGAGATCGACCTGCGCCTGTTCGGCGGCAGTATCGCTCAGCATGCGGCGATAATCCTTCTTCATCGCCTCGACCGCCAGTGCGGTCTCCGCCAGACTGGCCTTGGCGTTGTCGAGCGCGATCTGGAACTGCCGCGGATCGAGGTGATAGAGTACCTCACCGGCGACGACGTGCTGATTTTCCGCGACATCCACGTCCTTGACGATGCCGGACACGTCGGTCGCGATGCCGACCTTCTCGGCCTCGACGTAAGCATCGTCGGTCGACATGATCTGGCCGCCGGTGAAGTACCAATGGCCGCCAACCAGGAGCGCTATCGGCAGCAGCGCAAACAGTCCCCAGCGTGCCCACTTCCGCTTCGACCACCGGGGCTTGCCGACGGCGTCGCGTGGCTGCGGCTGGATCTCCGGTTTGTAAGGCACCGGCGCGACCGCCGGCAGCTCGCGCACATCCGGTGCCTCTTCATGCGCCGGCGGCACCGATTTCAGAGACCGTTCAGCCATAGCGCTGCTCTTCCGTCATGGCGCCGTCGGCCCGGTGCTGGATCGCCCGGCGCAAGTTCTCCTTCACGGTCGCGAGCTGCGCGACCATGTGCTCGACCGCCTCGGGCTTCACGCCGGCGAGCGCGGTCGCCATCATCTCCTCGCCGAGGCCGCCCAACCGTTCGAGCAGCGGCCGTGCCGCGGCCGTCAGGAACAGCCGCTTGGCGCGGCGGTCGTTGGGATCCGAGCGGCGCTCGATCAGGCCGTTGTGGCAGAGCCGGTCAAGGAGCCGCGTCACCGTGATCGGCTGCAGGTCGAGCATCTCGGCCAGTTCCGATTGCTTCAGCCCCTCGAAGCGGTCGAGCCGCGCCAAGACCACCCACTGGGCCCGGGTGATGCCGAATTGGCTCGCCTTGTAGTCCGCATAGGTCTTGAGCATGCGAGCTACATCATTGATTGTGAAGGCAAATTCTCTGTTTAGCGAGAGTGGCAGCATGGTGTCCCCCGGGACGGCAGAAGGTACGCTTCCTTATTGGATGCGAGCGTAATATAAGGAAGCTTATGAAATTGCAAACGGCTTTTTGGCAGTTCAGCGCTGCAGCCACGGCATTGCCGGGCGGGCTTCCGGGGCCGGCTTTAGGCCAAGCCAAGTCCGGCAAACGCCTCGATATGGTGGTCGGCGGCGGCCGGCGCGAAGCAGCAGAACACGACGCGTTCGATGCGGCGGGGCGAGGCCGCCAGTTCCGAGACGACCGCGCCGACCGCGATGCGGGCGGCGCGGCCCGGCGGGAAACGGTAGATGCCGGTCGAGATCGCCGGGAATGCGATCGAGGGCAGGCCGTGCTCGGCCGCAAGCTGGAGCGCCGTGCGATAGCAGGACGCCAGTTGATCATCCTCGCCCGCATCGCCCCCGCTCCAAACCGGCCCGACCGCGTGGATGACGTGCTTCGCCAGCAGCTGGTAGCCGCGCGTGATCTTCGCCGAGCCGGTTTCGCAGCCGCCTAGCCGGCGGCATTCGGCGAGTAGTTCGGGCCCCGCCGCGCGATGGATCGCGCCGTCGACGCCGCCGCCACCGAGCAGCGACCGGTTCGCGGCGTTGACGATGGCGTCGACATCAAGCGTCGTGATGTCGGCGACGCGGATTTCGAGGCGGGCCGCGCCGGCTTCGGCGGTAAGGAGCGGTGTCGCGTTCGACGGCGGGGGCACCATGGCGGCGAGCCTTATCACGCCCACTCGGCCTGCGCCTCCGTCTGCAGGTCCACCGTGCTCTTCACGCCGATATCGTCGAAATGCTCGTCGAGGAAACGCCGGGCGGCGCGCTTGCCGCTGAGATGCAGCATTTCGAAAAAATCGTAATCAGTCGACAATCTGCTGAACGAATCGAAATGGTTGCCGAAGCGATCGAGTACGATGCGGTGCACCTTGATGCGGCGATACTCGCCCGGCCCGGTGCCGTGCGGCAGCCGACCCTGATCGATCAGGCGGCCGACGAAATCGATGGCGCGGTATTCGCCGATCAGCGACGAGTTGAACGTGATCTCGTTGATGCGGTTCATGATCTCGCTCGACGACATCGGCGTCGCCTGCCGCACCAGCGGATTGATCTGCACCACCAGCACGTCCTCGGTCGCGGTGGCGCGGAAGAACGGAAAGATCACCGGGTTGCCCAGATAGCCGCCGTCCCAGTAGGGCACGCCGTCGATCTCGACGGCGCGGAACAGGAGCGGCAGGCAGGCGGAGGCCATCACCGCATCGGCGGTGATCTTCTCGCGCGGAAAGATGCGCACCCGGCCGGTCTGCACATTGGTCGCCGAGATGAAAATCTGCAGATCGGCAAAGCCGCGCAGTGTCTCGAAATCGACGAAACGCTCGAACAACTCCTTGAGCGGATTGATGTTGAGCGGGTTGACGTCGTACGGCGAGAAATAACGCGATAGCGTATCGAACCAGGCCTGCACCGGCGTGCCTTCGAGCGGCGTGAACGACAGGAGCCGCTCCATCACGGCGCGCTGCAACGCCGGCAGATTGCCGGTGCTGCTCGCGGCGCGCCAGAAGTCGGCGAGCCGCTTTTGCGCCTCGTCACGCCCGCCGCGCGCCAGGCCGTCGGCCAGCATCACGGCGTTGACCGCGCCCGCGGAGGTGCCGGAAACGCCCTCGATGACGAGCCGCTCGTCGCTCAACAGCTGTTCCAGCACGCCCCAGGTGAACGCGCCGTGCGCGCCGCCGCCCTGCAGCGCGAGATTGATCCGCTTGGTCGTTGCCGGGGCTTTCTGCTCCGCCGCGCGACCGGGCAATAAGGTGGTGAGAAGATTCTTCATTGGAGCGCTGCGGTCGTTCATCCTTCGAGGCCCGCGCCGCGCGCGAGCACCCCGGGATAACGGCTCGCAAGCACCTTTCCCGTCATTCCGCGGTCCAGCCGCCGTCGATTGAAAGGTTGGCGCCGGTGATCGATCTTGCCGCGTCGGAGCACAGATAGACGGCGAGGCTCGCCACTTCATCGACGGTGACGAATTCCTTGGTCGGCTGTGCGGCCAGCAGCACGTCGCGCTTGACCTGTTCCTCGGTCATGCCGCGCGCCTTGGCGGTGTCGGGTATCTGTTTCTCGACCAGCGGCGTCCACACATAGCCGGGGCTGATGCAATTGGCGGTGATGCCGAACGTCGCGACTTCGAGCGCGACCGTCTTGGTGAGGCCGGCAAGGCCGTGCTTGGCTGTGACGTAGGCCGACTTGAAGGGCGAGGCGACAAGGGAATGCGCCGACGCGGTGTTGATGATGCGGCCCCACTTGCGCGACTTCATCCCGGGCACCGCGGCGCGGATGGCGTGGAAGGCAGCCGACAGGTTGATCGCAATGATCTGGTCCCATTTCTCGATCGGAAACTCCTCGATCGGCGAGACGAACTGAATACCGGCATTGCTGACCAGTACGTCGAGCGAGCCGAAGGTTTTCTCGCTCTCGTGCACCATGTCGGCGATTTCGCCGGGCTTGCTCATATCGGCGCCCGAGTAGATCGCCTTGACGCCGAATTCGCGCTCGATGCCGCTGCGCTCCTTTTCGATCGCGGCCTTGTCGCCGAAGCCGTTGATGGTGATGTTGGCGCCCTGCGCCGCCAAGGCGCGCGCCATGGCGAGGCCGATGCCCGAGGTCGAGCCGGTGACGAGCGCGCACTTTCCCTTCAGCATGCAAATCCCCAAATCAATGCGGCGCCGTGGCGAAGCGGCGCCTGATGGAGCCTGGAGTTTGGTTGAGTTCCCAAGAATGTGGGACGCTTTTTGCTGCAGCGCAACATAAAAATGCCGGCCAGAATCGAGGATTTCGTCACGTTTTCGCGATTCTGCGCCGACCCGCTACAATGCCGCCCACGAATCCGGCCGAACCCGGAAACCCCCAAGTTTTGGCCGCAACATCGGCCGAGAAACAGCGATCCATGCCACGTGCGATCTTTCCCGCTCCCGACCACGACCATGAGCGCTGCACCAGCGCTGCCATCGCGCATGCCGAAGCCCACTGTGCGCGACGCGCGCAGCGGCTGACGCCGATGCGGCGTCAGGTGCTCGAAACGCTGCTGGCGAGCCACAAGCCGCTCGGCGCCTACGAGATCATCGAGCAATTCGCGCAGGACACGCGGCCGGCGCCGATCACGGTCTATCGCGCGCTAGAGTTCCTGCGCGAGAACAGCCTCGTCCATCGCATCGAAAGCCGCAATGCGTTCGTGGCCTGCGTCCACAATCACGGCGGCGCCGACCTCGTCGTGTTCCTGATCTGCGAACGCTGCGGCACCGTCGGCGAGGCGTCGGGCGGCGCGCTTGCCGAAGCGCTCAAGGCCTCCTCGCGCGCAGCGGGCTTTTCTCCCAAAAGCCCGCTGGTCGAAATCGCCGGCATCTGCTCGCATTGCCGCGAGTGATGACGCGTTGGCTGCGTCGTGCGCCGGATTTGAACCGAACAGCCGTGCCCGCTTCCCCGTCCTCCCGCCCGCTCGACGCGCTGGCGATCGCCGTGACCATCGGGCTCTGCTTGTGCTGGGGATTCAACAACGTTGCGATCAAGCTCGCGATCCACGATATCCCGCCGCTGATCCAATCGTCGGCACGTTCCGCGATTGCCGCGGTCCTGGTCGGGGCCTGGACGCAACTGCGCGGCATCCCGCTATTCAAGCGCGACGGCACGCTCAAGGCCGGCATCCTGGCCGGCATTATCTTCGCCCTCGAGTTTGTGCTGATCTATTGCGGCCTGGTCTGGACCACAGCAACGCGCGCCGCATTGTTCCTCTACCTGGCGCCGTTCTTCGTCGCCATCGGATCGCGCTGGCTGGTGCCGAGCGACCGTTTCGATCTATCGCAATGGCTCGGCCTGCTGCTGTCCTTCGCCGGCATCGTCGTCGCCTTCGGCCTGCCGACGCCGGCGGCCGAGCCGCGCCAGATGCTCGGCGACATCATGATGGTCGGCGCCGCTGCCGCGTGGGCGGCGACCACGCTGGTCATCAAGGCGAGCCCGCTCAACCGAATTAGCTCGGAAAAGACCCTGCTCTACCAGCTCGTGGTCTCGGCCCCCCTGCTCGCTGCCGGCGCGATCGCAACCGGCGAGCATATCGACGCCATGCCTTCGGCCGTTGCGCTCGGCGCGTTCGCGTACCAGACCGTCTGGGTGGTGAGCGTCACCTTCGCGGTATGGTTCGCGCTCATCGTGCGCTATTCGGCAACCCGGCTGTCGGCGTTCACCTTTCTGGCTCCGTTGTTTGGCGTGGCGGCGGGCCATCTCGTCCTCGACGAGCCGCTGACGCCGGCTTTCGCGCTCGCGGTCGCCTTCGTGGCGGCCGGCCTTCTGCTCGTCAATCGGCCCCGATGATAGGCCTGGCTCAGGCGTGGTAATATTGCGGCGGCCCGCACACGGCGCGGCTCAGGACGGCGCGGCTCAGGACGGCGATGGCAAACGGACCCGGAAATCCGACGCTGGCGGGCAGCGCAGGCCGCTTCGACGAGGCGCTGCAGCGCGCGGTACTGGCGCTGAACGGCCGGCGGCCGATCGAGGCGGAGCGCATCGCCGCCGAGGTGCTCAAGGCCGATCCGCGCCATACCAAGGCCCTGCACATTTTCGGCTGCGCCCTGGTGATTCAGGGTCGCGCCGCGGAGGCAGTCGCGCCGCTCGAAACCGCAGCCCGCAGCCGCCCGGATCCGGAAATCGACACTGAGCTTGCGATCGCGCTGCGCCAGATCGGCCGCCACGAAGACGCGGTGTCGCGGCTCAAGCGCGCGATCAAGCGCAAACCGCCTCATGCCGACGCGTTCCGCGAACTCGGCTATCTGCTGGTTGCATTGGTGCGCTACGACGAGGCGGTCGACGTGCTCGGCCAGGGTCTCGAAGTCGCGCCGATGATGCCGCAGCTCTCGATCCAGCTCGGCTACGCCTACCTCTCGCTGCGAGACTGCGCCAAGGCCAAGGTCGCCTTCGCGCGCGCGCTCCAAATTGTGCCGGGCTCCCCCGGCGCGCTGTTCGGCATGGCCAAGGCGCACCAGGAGATCGGCGAAAACCGCGCAGCGGCCGACTACTTTCGCCGCGCACTCGTGAGCAAGCCCGATGACCAGGCCACCTGGCTGCATCTCGGGCATTGTCTCCTCGAGCTTGGCGAGCTCGACGCTGGCTATGATTGCTTCCGCACCGCCGCGCGCGGCCCGCCGAGTCGCTACGGCGACGCGCTCTCGTCGCTCGCGGCCTCGGCGCGCGGCCGGTTTTGGCTCAAGCCGAGCGCCGCAGCGCGGTTCATGCGAAGAGAAAAGAGCTAGCGCTTCGGCGCTCGGAATTGCCGGCGGTAAACGCTGGTCTCGCGGCCGATCGCGTTATGGGTTTCGATCATCCGCTCGGTCGCCTCGCCGGTGAGCATCTCGAAACGGCCGGCCCAAGAGTCGCGCTTCACGGGCAGGCATTGGGCCACCGGAGTGCCCTTCGGCAGCACGCCGTTGAAATCCGTGTCATGCCAGCGCGCCGGGAAACTCACCGGGCTATTGTGGAACGTGTCGCAATCGACCAGTCCGGTCACCGTGGTGAACGGCAGGTCGACGCGATTGACCGGATGGGTGAACAGCAGCGAGTAGCCCGGCGGCGCCTCGATATTCCAGAAGCTGTTGAACTTGATGATGAAGCGATCGTCATCGTGGAACGGTGTCCCGGCAATCTGGCTGGGATCGTGAAAGCCGATCGGCGAATGCGAATACTCGCTGATGAAGCCCTCGGGCACTTCGAAGTTCCAGGAAAATTCGCCGTCGCGCACTTCGAGATCGATCGCCAACGGAATGAGAAAGCCGAACGTCATGGCGTCGATGAAGGGCGGGCAGCGTTTCACCGTCTGCGTCTCGTCGCCCATGGTCGGGTTGAAGGCCTTCGACGGCAGGGTTTTGAACCATTCCGGCAAGCCTTCCACCGCCGGGATCGGACGCGGCAACATCTTTTCGAGTTCCGCCTGGCAGCGAAAGATCAGCGTCATCTGATTGGCCTGGTCCATGACCCCGAATCCCTTGAAGCGGCGTGCGAAATGTCCCTGGGAAGCCGTCCGGTCCGGCGTTGCGGCGCCGGGCGCGCGATCCTATCTCGTCACTATGTGACCGAACAGAGGGCCGGATTCGTGTCATAAACCCGGCGTTGACGCGCCTGCGGGCGTTTGGCATCTCAACGAGAGGAAAGTGCCGTGTCCCAGATTTCCACGCCAGTCAGACGCCACTCGGTTGCGGTCAAGGTCGGCCATGTGACGGTCGGCGCCGACGCGCCCGTCGTGGTGCAGTCGATGACCAACACCGACACCGCGGACGTCGATTCAACCGTCCGCCAGGTGGCGGCGCTGGCCAATGCCGGTTCCGAGATCGTGCGCATCACGGTCGACCGCGACGAGGCCGCGGCGGCGGTGCCCAAGATCAAGGAGCGCCTCATCAAGATCGGCTGCGACGTGCCGATCGTCGGCGACTTCCACTATATCGGTCACAAGCTTCTCGCCGATCACCCCGGCTGCGCCGAGGCGCTCGACAAGTATCGCATCAATCCCGGCAATGTCGGCTTCAAGGAGAAGAAGGACCGGCAGTTCGGCGCCATCGTCGAGACCGCGATCCGCTACGACAAGCCGGTGCGCATCGGCGCCAACTGGGGCTCGCTCGATCAGGAACTCCTCACCCACCTGATGGACGAGAATTCGCGTTCGAACCACCCGATCGACGCCCGCGAGGTGACGCGCGAGGCCATGGTGCAGTCGGCGCTGCTGTCGGCCGAGCGCGCCGAGGAGATCGGCCTGTCGCGCGACAAGATCATCCTCTCCGCCAAGGTCTCGGCGGTGCAGGATCTGATCGCGGTCTATGCCGAGCTGGCGCGGCGCTGCGACTATGCGCTGCATCTCGGGCTCACCGAGGCCGGCATGGGCTCGAAGGGCATCGTCGCCTCGTCGGCCGCGATGGGCGTGCTGCTGCAGCAAGGGATCGGCGACACCATCCGCATCTCGCTCACGCCCGAGCCGAACGGCGACCGCACGCTCGAGGTCAAGGTCGCCCAGGAACTGTTGCAGACCATGGGGATGCGCACCTTCGTGCCGCTGGTCGCCGCCTGTCCGGGTTGCGGCCGCACCACCTCGACCACGTTCCAGGAGCTCGCGGCTGGCATCCAGAACTTCATCCACGACTCCATGCCGGCATGGAAGACGCGCTATCCCGGCGTCGAGGGCCTCAACGTCGCG
>Ga0182024_10015422_pt1 | contig 14641 bp, 18 predicted proteins | sample P32metaG_FD_120480 | JGI IMG/M metagenome (GOLD analysis project Ga0182024, IMG submission 120480) | Permafrost microbial communities from Stordalen Mire, Sweden - P3-2 metaG (Illumina Assembly) | ecosystem: Environmental > Terrestrial > Soil > Wetlands > Permafrost | place: Sweden: Stordalen... | reverse complement strand
TCGCTGCGCTCGGTATCTTCGTTCTCGGCGCCGCCGGTTATGCGCGCCGACGGCAGTTGACAATCAAGCCTGCGTGATTCAAGACTTTCAAATGGCCACCGCTTCCCAAATGCTTCAGCAATTGCAGACGTTCAAAGGCTGCGCGCGATTGTTCGTGACGCTTTGCACGGTTTCAGTCCTGACCGCCGTGTTCATCAATTTCGTGCTGGCGGGAAAGGACCGCGCGGTTCAAAGCCGGCGGAGAAGTGCCGTCGCCACCGGATCCATGCTGGCATTTTTCGCCGGCATTTATTTGCTCATCCGGCTGCGCATCGGTGCTCGTGAAATTCCCGGCATTTATTATCCGGCGGCGATTTCTGGGCTTATGCTTTTGTTTCTGGGAACGGCGATAAACATCATGGGCCGGTTTTCGCTCGGCCGGAATTGGGGAAACCAGGTCATCATTTACCAGGACCACAAACTGGTCACCGGCGGAGTTTATCGAATCGTCCGGCATCCGCTTTACGTCGGGCTGATTTGGATGTTCATCGGCGCATCGCTGGTGTTTCAAAACTGGGCCACGCTGGCGGCAACGGTTTTCATTTTCCTGCCAGCGATGTTTTACCGGGCAAACCTGGAAAAAAAATTCTTGTCGCGCAATTTCCCGGTTATGTGGAATACCGCAACCAGACCGGAATGTTTTTTCCCATTTCGATGGGGCCGGAAGTGGCGCGGATTCCCCGGCCTGCGTTTGCATTTTGCCTGATTTCCCTGACCGCGCTGCTTTGGTTGGCTCTGTGGCTGAACAATGTCTGGCTGGTGGCGGCGGTGTTTTTTATTTTGGCGCTGTCGGTGATTTTGAAGGTTCACCGCTCGCCGATGATCCAGCTTTACCAGCAGACCGCGTTGCGGCTGTTCGTCACGGAGCATTATGAAATTCTGGATGTTCCCGCCATGCGCTTTGCCCACGGCATGGGCGCGGCCATGTCGCTGGCGGTCATCCTGGCAATGCTGGCGGCTCCGCAAGCCGGATGGTATTGTCTGACGGCGCTGTGCATAATCAAGACCATCGCCGCCTTGGGTTTCTGTCCGGCCTCGAAGCTGTTTGTCTGCATGAGGAACGGAGGCTGCTGTGCCCTGACCCGAAACAGCCGGTGTTAGATCCGTTTCTCGCAAACGCGAATCATGCTTGACGCGGGCGGCAATTTTTATTGCACTGTGTCCAATATGAAAACAAAAATTTTTGCGGCGTTTGCGGGAATCGTCCTTGTCACCGCCGGTTGCGTCAAAACGGTCAGCGGCACCCGGTCGCCCGCGCTCTGGTTCGGCAAGGATTCCGTCCAGGGCCGTTACGAACGCCCGCTTGACCAGGTTTATCAGGCCGCCGTCGCCGCCATCAAAACGGACGGTGTGCTGCTCACCGAATATATTCCGCACGATGCGACCAATTCCACGCTGTCATTTTACGGCAAGGTGAACGATCACAACGTCTGGGTTCGCGTCGAGGCGGTTGATCCGAGAATCACCGAAGTCACCGTGCAGTCGCGCACGCCGCTGGGCAACACGGACATTGACGTGGCGCACGAGGTGGAAAAAGAAATCGCGCTGCAATTGCAATCAGCGCGGTGAGCCATTCTCCGCGTTCGCGATTTAAGACCGCTGTTGGTTGATTCGATCCGGATGCCGCGCGCGGCTGACGGCGGTGTTATAGGTGATCTGGCATTTGCAGTAAAGATCGTAAAGACAGTTGTCCATCAGAACCATTCCTTCCTTGCGTCCCATCTGCATGGAATTTTCCAAATGATGAAGCTGGTTCTCACGGATTAAATTGCGAACCGCTCCGCTCGCGATCAGCAGTTCGTAGCCCAGAACACGTCGCGTCCTGTCCGCCGCCGGGAGCAAATCCTGCGCGATGATTCCCTGCAAGGCGTTCGCCAATTGCAGGACGATTTGCCGCTGCGCGCTGCCTTCAAAAACACCGATGATGCGTTCGAGCGCGTGAGATGCGTTTGGCGAATGCATCGTGGCCAGAACAAGATGTCCCGTTTCCGCCGCCGTCAAGGCGGTGGCAATGGCTTCATGATCGCGCATCTCACCGACGACGATCACGTCCGGATCCTGCCGAAGAACGTGAATGAGCGCACGGTTGAATGAACGGACGTCGGTGAGGACTTCCTGTTGTACGACAATGGCACGTTTGTTCTGGTGCACGAATTCAATCGGGTCTTCAATCGTGACAATTTTGCAGCGCCGCTCGCTGTTGATGAGGTCAACGAGGTAATTGAGCGTCGTGGTTTTGCCCGCGCCGGTCGGCCCGGTTATCAAGACCAGGCCGTTCGGCTTGCGCGCCAGTTCATCGAGGGTTTTTGGCAGGCCAAGCTCCTCGCGCATGGGAATGCGATCTCCGCAAAAACGGAAACTCATTTCCGAATTGCCATTGCGCCGGTAAAAAGTCATGCGGACCCGCCCGGCGGCGCTGTGCAGCAGCGAAATGCAAAGCTCCCAATCCTGCTCAAACTTTTTTTTCTGCTGTTCATTCAACAGGCTGTTCGTCATCGCCGCGAGTTCCTCCTCGGTCAGCGCGTCTTCGTCCGCAATGATGATTTCGCCGTTGACGCGGAACGCGGGCGGAACGCCGGCCACCAGGTGCAGGTCGGAGGCATCATAATCGTTTGCTGCGGACAGCAGCCGGTTAAGCATCGTTTCGCTCATCTTCTGAAAAATTGTCCCAACCTGTCGCGCGTGCGTGACCAGAACCCGGTTTGCGAAAGCCGCGCGAGCGCGGCGTCCGCCTCGCTGCATTGCGGATTCAAATGGCGCGCCTGCATGAAGGAATTTTCCGCCAGCCCGAGGAAGCCGAGCGTATGCTGGCACTGGCCGAGTTCCAGCCACAAACGAAAATGTCCGGCGTTCCATTCGACGGTCTGTTGCAGCAATTTCAGCGCGAGCACAAACTGACTGTAATAAAAACGGATGCGCGATGCGAGCCACGCCGTGAACCAGTCTTTCGGCGCGAGCAGCAGCGCCTTTTCAAAACAATAATCGGCGCGATGTTCCTTGCGCGCGAGCATCACGTCGCCGCGCGCGAGCCAGACATAAGGCGTGTCGCCGCGCTCTTCAATCGAGGCGTCGGAAAATGCCAGCGCGCCCTGCAAGTCGCCGCTGCGGGCGAGGGCGACGGCCTTGGCGGCGAGCAATTCGGGAAATTGCGGAAACCGTTCCAGCGCCTTGTCCGCCCACAATTTTGCTTCGCGAAATTCACCGAGTTCGACCAGCATTCGCACCTGCGCCGTCCAAGCGGCGGCATTTTGCGGATTATATTCCAGAACCTTCGAGTAAAAACGCAATGCCTGCTCAAAGTCGCCGTTCTCAAACGCCGCGCGCGCCTCGCCAAAATAATAAGCCTCGTCCTTGGCCAGTGGCTTTTGCTCCTGCTGCCACTGGTTTTCGGACTCGCCGCCCAGTTCAAGATTTCCGAAACGGCTCATGGTAAAGTTTGTTTCCGCCAGAACCAGCGTTTGAACGGTTTGCCGATAATTTTACTTTCGGGAACATCCGCCAATTGCAGCATGGCGGATGATATGTCCGCTTCACCCACCTGCCAGTTGCCGCTTATAGCAAGATTCGGCCAGATGAACCAGTGATTTTCCGGAACCACAAAATTTCCCGAAGCCGGCATATGCGGCAGAAGCGGCTGCGGAACGCCGTTCACGGTAAAATGATTCGTCGAAAATTCCACGCGGTCACCAGCTGTTGCCAGCACCAAACCCACGCCTATTCCCGCCTGACCCGAAACGCCCTGACCGCCGTGGTTTGAAAAATAATATCCTGAAAGTTCGTAGGCGATCCGGTCGCCGCGTTTGATGTCGTGCGCGAAGGGAAATTTTTCCACGATCACCGCGTGACCGTTCACGCGCAAAGGAAGCAGCCAATGCGTTCGCAACGGCATATAAATAAGCAGACCCAATCCCAACATGACCCCGATTGTCAAAAATATCCGGCACATCAGCGATTCGTTTATCAGCCACGGACTGCAATAATAAACGAAGCCGGTCGTATGGATCGAAAGCATCAGTCCAAACGCGTAATTCCCGATTGGATAACCCATCCATACGATGAAAATGGCGAACAGCAACGCGTAAGCCGCCACTGCCAGTTTCCCGTAAAATCGCGGACCGCGAAGATAAACCCCCAAACCGGGAACCAAAAAACTACCAATGAGTCCGGCAACGGTTATTTCTTTTGGAAGATAAATCCGGTCCAGTGCGAGGCCGTGGCGGATTGCGCCGCCGAAATAAAAAATGCGTCCATACCACCGCGCACGGCGCGGATAGTAAGGCGAAGTGAATTTTTCGCTGGAGTTCAAATTTCAATGCCGCTGGTCAATGTTGTAACGCACCACTTCTTCCGGCTCGTAAAATTCACAGGTCTTCTGTTCCGATTTCAGTTCACCGACAATCTGCTCGAACATTTTCATCGCTTCGAGACAGCCTTTGCCTTTGTAACCTTTGACGTGCAATTCCACGCTGCCGTCCTTGCCGATGGTGATGTCAAATTCGCGTTGGGGCATAAAATCCTTTCAGAAATATCATCATTTGATCCGCTTCCACACATTAGTTTCACCACCTAGTTCAAGCACCAAATGGGTGTTGTCCACTGCTATAATGTTAAAATGGTCAACATGGCCTGCGGACTCGATGTTTGTAAAACCCTGGGAGCTGCTGTTCGTAAGTGTTGAAATCAATTCACCATCGCGAACCGCCCATTTTCCCTGAAATGCCAACGACTTTGTTGTATTGTTCTTCGTCCCGGTCCACTTTTCATCAAACCTGCCATTTGGTGCATAGGTTAAAACATCGGAATCGGTAGTCGTCCACGTCCCAATAATCTGCTTGGTTAGCTTTTCATCACGGTTGCCACACGAAGTCAGCAGTAGCGGACACATGGCAAAAATTACAAACGTATATTCCATAGTATGCCGTGATGCTGCCAATTTCAATTCTCCCAATGCCGCACTTTCATCCGTATCGAGCGGTCTTGATTCGTTTCTTCCTCGACGACGCTGAATCCGCGCGCGCGCATTTCGTCGGTCAATTTTTGATAAACATATTGCTGCACGACCGCCTGGCTCATTTCTTCGCCCAGCGCGCGCAATGTTTCCTTGTCATGGCCGTCGCCCGTCACGCAAAGCGCCGCCTTCCCGCGCGCGTCGCGTGAAAATGTGATCGTCACGCCGTCGCGCGTCACGGCGATGCGCTGCTCCCGGCCAAGCTGATTTGTCACCACCTCGCTGTTTTCGATTTCAAGTTGAACCTTGCTTGAACTTTTATCCGCGACCGCCGCGTCTCTTTTTAGATTGGAAGCTTCAGCGGCGACTTGATAGCCCAGCGAGGCCGCTGCCGCCACGACCGCCGCGCTGAACGCCGGCCACGCCGCTATGACGACGGGAGTTAAAATACAGACGCAGCTCATATTATTTTGTATTCACCAGTTTTGACCGAGCTTTGCGCATTTCGTCACGCGATAAAGGTGAAATTTCGTAACGCTTGGGGCGCCGCGTGCGACGGCGGCGGATCATTGTGGCAATTCCCGCGACCAATAACACAACGATTACCGGCATCACCCAAAGTAAAACCCGCAGAATTTTTTCCGAATCGAAATTGAAGAAACCAATTTCTGAAAACAATGCACTCAAGAATTGCGGCAATAATATGATCGCGAAAAACACCAGCAGCGCAGGCATAAAAAGCCATGCGCTGCGGCTCTTGAAATGCTCAAGCAGATTGGCCCAAAAATCCATAACTGTTCAGTTAAAATTCCATCCGCCGCATCGTGTCGCCTTTCTTGGCATCGCGCGCCATGCTCGCATTGCGCGCGCGGCCTTCCGCCCAGCTTCGCAGGCGGTTGATCTGTTCGTCCATTGTTTTGGCCAGCGGCACGGTTTGCGACAACGCAGTTTTCACGTCGTCCATCGTCATTTCCTGTTTGGCGTAAAAAGCGTCATAAAGAGCGCTATTGATAGCTTCCTCGATTTCCGCGCCGCTGAATTCCGCGCTGCCGTTTGCCAAAGTTTCCAAATCAAACTTCGTCGCGTCGCGTTTCCGTTTCGTGATGTGAATTTTGAAAATTTCCTTCCGCTCTTCGGGACTCGGCAAGTCCACGAAGAAAATTTCGTCCAACCGCCCCTTGCGCAGCAGTTCCGGCGGCAATTGCGAAATGTCATTGGCCGTGGCCACGACAAAAACCGGCGCGGTCTTTTCCGAGAGCCACGTTAGAAAAGTTCCGAAGACACGCGCCGTCGTGCCGCCGTCCGTTGAGCCGGAACCTTGCGAACCCGCGAACGCCTTGTCAATTTCGTCCACCCACAAAATCGCCGGCGCGACCGATTCCGCCACCGCGATCGCGCGGCGCACATTTTCTTCCGATGAGCCGACCAAGCTTCCGAACATCCGGCCCATGTCAAAACGCAGCAGCGGTAGCTGCCACAAGTTCGAGACAGCCTTTGCGCAAAGGCTCTTCCCGCAGCCCTGCACGCCGAGCATCAAAATGCCTTTCGGAAACGGCAGGCCGAACTCGCGCGCTTCATTCGTGAACGCGATGGAGCGTTTGCCCAGCCAATCTTTCAAAACGCTCATGCCGCCGACGTTCGTAAAACTTTCGTCCGTCGCGTAATACTCCAGCAAACCGCTCTTGCGGATGATCTGCTGTTTTTCGGCAAAAACATCGTTCACATCCTCGGCGCTCAATCGCTCGTCCTTGACGATGATTTTTGCGAAGACATTTTCCGCCTCGCCAAGCGTCAAACCAAGCGCGGCTTGCAGCAGCCGTTCGCGTCCCGCGTCATCCAAGTCAATCTTCACCTGATGAAACTGTTTCACGTCGTTGATGATTTTTTCTAGCAGCGCGGCCAGATCGTCGCGCGATGGCAGCGGATGGTTGAGCAACGTGATTTCCTTTTCCAATTCCGTCGGAATTTCCATCACGGGCGAAACCAGCACAATCGTTTTGAAACTGTTCTTCAAATGCAACGCGATTTCCTTGAGCTTGCGAGTGACGGCAAAATTATTTTTTGTCAGGAATGGATGAAAATCCTTGAAAATAAAAATAGCCGGTTCGACTTGTTCAATGACCTGGTCCAGCGCCATCAACGGGTCTTTCGTCGCCGCGTTGCGATGCTTTTGCGACTGGATTGAAGTTCCCGCCGGCACGATGCCCGTGCTGAAACTCCATTCAAAAACCTTTTTTTGCCGCTTCTGCGCAATCTCGACCACCAGACTTTGGACACGCGTTTCCTCGCTGCTCAAAATGTAAAGGATTGGATAGCGCGCGCGGATGAGCGTTTCGAGTTCGGTTTGGAAATTTACGATTGTTTGCATATTTTTTGACCCGAATTTCGCCGGTTGCCAATCCTTGCGCGCGACGCAATTGTTTTATCTTTCGGATTCAATCTGTTTAAAAGTTCAGCCATTGGCTGCGTCAAATTTTGAACCAGAATCCGCCCGTCCGGCAAAATCAAAAGTTCAGTGCTCAATTCGATTTTACCTTTTTTCATGGGATCAAATTCAATCCGTAGCTCCTCGCGATTTGCAAAGCCAGTCCAGTTTCATCGGCGGAAACCGTTTTGCGCAATTCCGAATGCCGCGCCGATTTCCACGCCGGCCAGAAACCGGAACGCAAGTTCACTTTGACGCCGGGCAGATTTTCCGTCAGCCATTTCGCGACCGGCTTCCAGCAGCAATCAATGTGTCCCGGCATGAGCAAATGCCGCACAATCAATTCGCTGTGCTCGTCCGCCCAAAGTAAATTTTCCTGAACGACGTGGACGTAATCCGGAATTTTTGCCAGCCGCCGCGCGCAATCGTCGTTGCCGAATTTGAAATCCGCCAGCCAGACATCGAACATTCCGTCAAGAAGTTCGCGCGCCTGCGCCGAGCCGTGCGCGTTCGTTTTCCAGATTAACTTCGCCGAGTCCGGCAGTTCAGCGACAAGCTCCAGCGCGGCGTGCAGATGAATCGTCGGCTCGCCGCCGAGAAGCATGATTGTGCGCGATCCGTTCCGCAAAGCCTGTTTCGACTTTGCCGCCATTTTTTCTGCGTCGAAATTTTCACCGGCTCGCGGATTCCAGCTTTCTTTTCCAGTGATGCAAAAATCGCAGCGCAAATCGCATCCGCTCAACGCGATTGCAAACGTCGGAACCAGTTCCAATTCGTCCGAGACTTCAACCTGCGCGGAAAAAAATCGCGGCGTGGCTCCGGTGTGGCACAGGCCAAATTCCCCCGCGAGTCGGTTGACGCCGCAATTGTGCACGCAAAACCGGCAATCGGCCAGCATCGCGCGCGCAACTGCCGAGCGTTCGCGCGCGAGCGCACGGCGCGTCGGGGTCGCTTGTGAGATGGTGGCTGGCGGAGTGCAGATCATAGCTCAAGCCGGCTGATTCTTTCCGAAGGAACAACCCGGCTGTCGCGGCTCATCAGCCATTTGTGCCATCCCCAAACGTAAAGCCATCCGCTCAAACCGCCTGCCGCCATCACCATTGCCGTTTGCCATCCTGCGGAAAATGCCGTGAATAAAAGACTGGTTGCTGCTGCCGCCAAAGCCAGTTGCCGGACGGTCATTTCGTCGAATGGAAATACGGAAACCTTTTCGTGACCGCAATGAAAATACCACGCAGCAAGCAGGCCAAACATCATCGGTCCCGCGCCGGACAGCGGGGCAAATGGCAGCAGCACGGCGGCGAGGCCGGCACCGGCCGCTGACACGCCGCAGATGATCCACAGTTCGCCTCGCGACCGGACTCGCTCCAGCCAGCCGCCCAGCAGGATGAGCGCAAAACCATTCAAAATAAAATTCAAGATGCCCGCAGGCAGCAAGGCATAAGTCACGAGCTGCCAGATTTGCCCGCGCCAGAAATGCTGCGCGGTCAACGCCAGCCAGCCGTCCAGATTGAAATCGCCGGTTGTTTGGCCGATGAACGCCGCCAGCGCGGTTACCGACAGCACGGCCAGCAAAATCCGCACACCGGGGGTCAGCGCGGCCAGAAATTGATTCCAGAAACGGCTCATGATTTTGAACCGAATAGATTCTTCCACCACGGTCGTGCCGCCGGTGGATTGATTTGTGCCGCCGATTTCTGGAGGCGATCCGCGATTGCGGGTGGCACGATTGTCTGTCCGGCGTCGAAGCGCAGCAATTCTTCAACGGAGGTGAATTCGCGCGCCTCCGTCGCTTGGCGCGATTGCGTTTCAGAAACCTGTTGTTCCTGTGAGGAGAATTTTTTTTCGTGCTTCATAAATCAGGCGGTTTTTTGGAAATGGGCGGCGAAGGCTTTGCGCGCGCGATGCAATTTTCCGCGCACGGCGTCGGGCGATTGCCCGGTCAGATTGGCGATTTCGTCGTAGCTCAACTCCTCATTCGCGACCAGCAAAAGCAGCAGCCGGTATTCTTCGGGTAGATTGTCGAGCGTTCTTTGAATCCGTTCGCCAAGTTCCTTCGTTTCCAAAACGCGGAGCGGAGAATCGTATTGTGCAGCTGCATTTTCCCAAATGGCATCGGCGGCGTTGGTGACAAGATTGCGGCTGTGCCAGTTTTGCCGGAGATTGCTGCAATGGTTGATGGCGATCCGATAAAGCCATGTGCGCGCGGAAGCGTCACCGCGAAAATCGTCCCACTTTTTGAAGGCTTTGAGAAAAACGTCGTGCGTTGCGTCCTCGGCTTTTGCGTCGTCGCCCAAAAGCCGGAGCGTCAGATAATAAATCTCACGGCTGTGGGCTTGATATAATTCCGAAAACCCGTCCGGCACCAGCTCCAAAACCGGCTGACGCGCGCGGGCCGTTTCAATTGGGTTGTCCACAAGTGATTCCACCTGCGATTAGACACAACATGGCGGTTCGCGTCACGCAAACAAATTAAAAATCAGCCGTAACGGAACGGCTTGCTCATCGCAAACGTGTTGGGCAGATGCCGGATTTCGCGCACCTCGCCGTCCATCAGCAAAACTTCCACGATGTCGAAGCGGATTTTCACCGCCGGATTTTTCAGCAGTCGCAGATAATCCAGCGCGCATTGCGAAAGCCGGCGGCGGCGCTCCGCATTGACCGCCGCCGCCGGACGCGACCAGTTTTCGGACGAACGCGTTTTGACTTCGATGAAGGCAAGGCAGTCGCCGTCGCGGAAAATCAAGTCAATCTCGCCGCGTTCGGAACGGTAATTGGCCGCGAGAAATTTCAGACCGAGCTTTTGAAGATGTTTTTTGGCCGCCCGCTCGCCCAGTTCGCCGCGCCGCAGATGCTCCGGCTTTTCCTTGCCGACGAACTTTGCTTTCAGTTTTTCGATCAGATTCATCAATCGTCCTCATCCTCATCCTCATCTTCATCCTCATCTTCATCCTCAATCAGTGATTTATGAGGATGACGATGACGATGAGAATGATTTTTCACAGCTAAAACAACTTTGGCTCCGGCTGTTTGATCGGCGCAAAACTTTTCCTGTGTATTTGGCACGCGCCGAATTGCGCAATCGCCGCCAGATGCTTCGCCGTGCCGTAGCCTTTGTGCTCCGCAAAACCGTATTCGGGGAACTGCGCGTGAAATCCCAGCATCAGCCGGTCGCGCGTGACCTTGGCCAGCACGCTCGCGGCGGCGATGGAATAACTCCGCGCGTCGCCCTTTACGATGGCCGTCTGCGGCACTCGCATCGTCCTGACCGGGCGTCCGTCCACGAGCGCGTGCTGTGGCTGCGGATTCAATTGCGCCAGCGCGTCGTTCATCGCGCGATGCGTCGCCTGCAAAATGTTGATCTCGTCAATCTGCGCGGCGTCAACCTGGGCGATGGCGAATTCGATCTCGGCGCAGGCGGTGAGGAAACTGAAGAATTTTTCGCGCTGCGCGGCGGTGAGCTGCTTGGAATCGTTCAGGCCGGCGAGTCCGGCAGGCAGACCCGATTCCGCCCAGCGCGACGGCAGGATGGCGGCGGCTGCGACCACGGGTCCGGCGAGCGGTCCGCGCCCGGCCTCGTCCACGCCCGCGACGCGCACGAGATTTTTCTGCCAGAGCGCGCGCTCGAATTCAAAACGGTCGGAAAGTTTGGCGGACATGGGAAACGTAAAATAAGCTGCCAAATTATAAATTAACGCCATCAGGTAACCGGGGCTTCTCGTAGGCTTCAAGTTGCCACGCATCATCATAGCGCATGCTGTCAGCAATTTTCGGAATTTGGATGTCTGCAATCTTCGCTATCTGAAGCAAACAACGGTGTAAATGAGCACGAAGCATTTCGAGCGCGGCGAAATACTGTTCCCGCTGCTCCGGCAGGCGATGGTTGGTTAGAGAATCCGGCAATACAAGCTTGGACATTGCCGATGGGTGGCGAAGATGCTGCTCAAACGTCAGAAACTGGCGTATCCCCTCCAGCATGAACTCAACAAGCAGATACACAGGTGAATCTGTCATCTTCGCCATAGCAACCTGCTTTTCGACGAGTTCCGAGCGAATATCTTGCAAAGACTCAAGTGCCTTCTCAATACAGTCGTCACAGCACTCGAACGCATTCAGAACACGGCGATCTGCCAAGCGAATGACGATCTCACGAGCCACCGACTGCTGCAAATCGTCGGGTCGGACATTGAATGCCACGAATGGTAGATTGATTGAGACACCATCCACTTGGGAATTCACCTTCTGCCTAGCTCGCTTGAGAAGCGACCGTAAATCGAATCGAAATGGTGGTGCCAAGTTTCGCATAACGCGGGTTCTGGTTTCAAAACTATGGATTAGCTGCCAGCTTCATTGTTTGCATTGAGCCTAGCGCGTTTTGAAAAAGTTGTCGCCTTGATTTTTTGCCGGAGTCGCGCAGCGACGGCTGGAAATTAGCCAGCTACGAGGTGGTTGGTAACGCGTCCAACAAATTCACCCGTCCTGAAAGGACGCCGGATTCCGCCGTCCCGCCGGGACGGAATCATTTTGGAACGGCCAACCCGGCACGCTGTGCCGGGCTAATTTCCACCGTCGCTCCGCGACAAGCCTTTTTCCATGATTGGAGGCCCAGAACTGGCAAAAGACACCGTTAATTCCATTTTTGAGCATGTTTTAGGCAAAAACAGCCTAATTTCCATCGTTTTTGCTAGTCCCGCTAACTTAGCGGAACGTTCCGCAGCCATTGAGGGATGTCCCGCAACGGTTGGGGGACGTTCCGCAATGTATGGCGAACGTCCCTCAACCATTGAGGAACGTTCCTGAAACTTTGCGGGATATGCCTCAACAATAGAGGGATGTTCCTAAATATGTGAGGGATGTCCCTAGAAGGTGCAGGAACGTTCCTCGAAGTTCTGGGAATTTTCCCCGGTCATCTGGGGATGTGATTATTTTCCAGTTCAATGCTCTTTTCTGTGGGGTGCGTGCCTTTCTGGCTTGCAGGACGACCGGATTGTTCCGTCTGGGCAGTCATTTGACTGAAATTGGAATCGAGATTTCTCGCCTCCGCCGCGCAATCAGCGGTTAACTCGCCATTATAGGTCTCCGTAGAAAATACTTTTTAATCCGCGCCGCGTAGGGTTACCTTGCTGGCATGAAAATCGAAGCATTGCACATCGGCATGAGCGTCCGCCATCCGCAATACGGCCTGGGGACGGTCAGGACGATTTCCGAGGTCACGGCGGACATCCAGTTCAACGACGGCAAGCGCACGGTGGAGCCGCACGCGGCCGGCCTGGAACCCGCCGAGCCGCAGTTGGCGGCGAGCGGTTTGGAAATGCCGTTGAAGCAATTCATGGAGCAGACTTTGGATGCCGCAGTCAGGAAGCTTGGCCTGGAAAAGCCGGATTCGGTCGTGGAGCAGCTCGGCCTGCGCTGGCACGGCGGCAAGGTGGTGATGCACCCGGCGGACGCGGCGTTGCAGGCGAAGGAGGTGCCGCTGGAAACGTTCTTCCACAAGATCGTGATGGTGCGGAACAATCTGCGCGTGCTGGAGCAGAAAATCAACGCGCACGAGAAATTGTCCGACGGCGAGAAGGTGGAGATGCAGCAATACATCACGCGCAGCTACGGCTCGCTGACGACGTTCAACATTTTGTTCAAGGAGAAGGAAGATCAGTTTTGAGGAAATTCAGCAGGCGTCCGGGTGGAGGGCCGGCGGTTAATTTTTCCGCGAGAGAACTTCGTGGACGGTTTTGAGGAGCTGATCCGTTGTGAACGGCTTGTAAATGAACGCATCGGTTTTGAGGCCGTGTCCGTCAACGGCCTTTTCCTGTTTCGAGCCTGTGGCGACGACGATTTTGAGGTTTGATTTGACTTTGCGGAGGGCCTTGATGGTGGCGAAGCCGTCCATGAACGGCATTTCGATGTCGGTGATGACGAGGTTCACGTCATCGGTTTTTTGGGCGAGACGGACGACGGCCTCGGGTCCGCTGGCGGCGGTGATGACGCGGTAATGATAATTTTCCAGCGTCGTGCGGATGAGCGCGAGCATGGACTCCTCGTCGTCAATAATGAGGATGCACTGGCCGCCGCCGACGGGCGGCGCGGGTTTTTGCGGCGCGGCCTCCCCTTCCGCCGCGCCGATGAGGGCGGGCAGAAAGAGCTTGAATTCGGTCCCGCAGCCGACCTCGCTTTTGACGGTGATGAAGCCGCCGTGGTTTTTTGCGATGGAGAGGGAGGTGGACAATCCCAGGCCGGTGCCCTTGTCGGCGGTCTTGGTGGTGAAGAACGGCTGGAACAGTTTTTCGAGTTGCGCGGCGGGAATGCCCGTGCCGGTGTCCGCGACGCTGACGCAAAGATAGTTTCCGGGCTTCGCGTCGGGAATTTTGGCGGCGGCGGCGGTATCGAGACGGACGTTTTGCGTGGAGAGCGTGACGACGCCGCCTTCGGGCATGGCGTCGCGGGCGTTGACGCAGAGGTTCATCAGGATCTGGTGCAGTTGCGTGGGCGCGCCGGAAACGGGGCTGCAATTTTTGTCCGCGTTGATGCGGCACTCGATGTTTTTTGGAAAGGTGTCGGTGATGATCCTGCCCATTTCCTTCACGATCTGGTCAACGCGGATGATGACCCTGCCTGAATCGCCGCCGCGCGCGAAGGCGAGCACCTGCCGGATCATCTCCGCGCCGCGCTGGGCGCTGGATTCCATGGTGCCCAAAACGCTCTCGCCTTCCCGCGACAACGTTTCTCCGCGCAGGATGCTTGCGCCGATGAGGATGGGCGTGAGGGCGTTGTTCAGGTCATGCGCGATGCCGCTGACGAGCGCGCCCAGGCTTTCGAGGCGCTGTGCGCGGAGGAATTGCTCCTCCAGCAGTTTGCGCTCGGTGATGTCGGTGTTGATGACGAGCAGGGACTGGGGACGTCCTTGCGCGTCGCGAATCAAGGTGGAGCGCGCCTGCACGATGACGCGCCTGCCGTCCTTGGCCACTTTTTGGAGTTCGCCGCCCCATTCATCCTGCCCGAGGGCTGTTTTGAAAGTTTCTTCAATCTGCGGCGTGAGAATTCCGTTGAACAGCAGGTGCAAAACATTTTTTCCAAGGGACTCCTCGGCAATCCAGCCGTAAATCTTTTCCGCGCCCTTGTTCCAGTAAATGATCCGGCCGGCCAGGTCGCAGACCATGATGGCGTCGCTCGCCTTGTCCAGCAGCGCGCCCTGTTCGCGGATGATTTGATCGGCGTGCTGCAGGCGCACGCGT
>Ga0182024_10015421_pt1 | contig 14641 bp, 14 predicted proteins | sample P32metaG_FD_120480 | JGI IMG/M metagenome (GOLD analysis project Ga0182024, IMG submission 120480) | Permafrost microbial communities from Stordalen Mire, Sweden - P3-2 metaG (Illumina Assembly) | ecosystem: Environmental > Terrestrial > Soil > Wetlands > Permafrost | place: Sweden: Stordalen... | reverse complement strand
GGATACGTTGCGCGACAAGCGCCAACTTGAAGAGCTATGGGTGAGCGGGAGAGCTCCGTGGCGGACGTGGTGAAACCGTCGGCGGATTTCTGGTCAGGAAAGCGTGTTCTCGTCCTCGGCCATACCGGTTTCAAGGGCGCTTGGCTGACGCTCTGGCTGCGCCAGATGGGCGTCGAGGTTTCCGGCCTCTCCCTGCCTGCGGCGGAGCCGAGTTTGTTCATGGCGGCCGATTTGCAGGCGCGTGGCGAAAACCACTACGCCGACATCCGGGAACTCGCACCGGTCGTTGCAGTCTTCGAAAAGGTACAGCCCGAGATCGTCTTTCACCTCGCCGCGCAATCCCTGGTTCGGCTGTCGTACCGCGAACCGGTCGAGACCTACGCGACCAATGTCATGGGCACGGTTCATGTTCTGGCCGCCGCTAGCAAGGTCGAATCCGTGCGTTCGGTGATCGTCGTGACCAGCGACAAGTGTTACGAGAACCGCGAGTGGCTCTGGCCTTATCGCGAAGACGAGCCGATGGGTGGCCATGATCCCTATAGCAGCAGCAAGGGCTGCGCGGAGCTGGTGACGGCGGCGTGGCGCAAGTCCTTTTGTGGACCGGGCAAGCGCCGGATCGGCATGGCCTCGGCGCGGGCCGGCAACGTGATCGGCGGTGGCGACTGGGCAGAAGACCGGATCATTCCTGACTGTATTCGCGCCTTGCGTGCGGGACAAGCGATCGGCATTCGCAATCCGAAATCGACTCGCCCATGGCAGCACGTGCTCGATCCGCTCTGCGGCTATCTTGTTCTTGCCGAGCGGCTCACCGAGAATCCGGATACCTACGGCCAAGGCTGGAACTTCGGTCCGGCCGATGAGGACGTGCGGGACGTCGGCTGGGTCGCCGACCGTGTCGTTGGCGCCTGGGGCCAGTCGGCCCGGTGGGAAAAGGTGCGCGGCGACGAACTGCACGAAGCCGGTCTACTCAAGGTGGACGCTTCGAAGGCTCGCGCCCGCTTGGGCTGGTCGCAGGCGTTGCGGCTCGATGCGGCCGTCGATTGGACGGTGCGGTGGTACAAGGATTTTTTGAGCGGTCAACCGGCGCTGGCGCTCACCGACGAACAGATCGATCAATATTGTAAGCTCGGCGCGAGCCAAGAATGAGCAGCAAACAATGCCGGTTTTGTAACGCGGAACTTCGCCGGACTTTCGTCGATCTCGGCCGGTCGCCGCTCGCCAATTCGCTACTCAGCGCCGAGGATGTCGATCGGAGCGAAGCTCTCTATCCGCTGCACGTCTATGTCTGCGACAACTGTTTCCTGGTGCAGCTCCCGGAATTGGCGCGCGCCAAGAATATCTTCAATGACTATCTCTATTTTTCGTCCTATTCCGAGCTATGGCTCAATCATTGCCGCAATTACGCCGAGGCGATGTCAAGCCGATACGCGCTCGGCGATCGCTCGCTCGTCGTCGAGATAGCCAGCAACGATGGTTATCTCCTCCAATTCTTCAAGGAGCGCGGCGTCGGTGTTCTCGGCGTCGAGCCTGCCGCCAACGTTGCCAAAGTCGCACAGGCCAAGGGTATCCAGACCGAGGTGGCGTTTTTCGGCGCCGAAACCGCGCGCCGCCTCGCCGCCGCGGGCAAATCCGCCGACCTCATGGCGGCCAACAATGTTCTCGCCCACGTTCCCGACCTGCATGATTTTGTTGCCGGGTTCAAAGTGCTGCTTAAGCTGGCCGGTACGGCGACGTTCGAGTTTCCGCATCTGCTGAACTTGATAGAAGAGCGGCAATTCGACACGATTTACCACGAGCATTTTTCTTATTTCTCGCTGCTCGTTGTCGAAAAGGTCTTTGCACAGCATGGTCTGCGCGTTTACGACGTAGAGACGCTGCCCACGCACGGCGGGTCGCTGCGTATCTTCGTTTGCCACGCTGAATCGCCGTTCGCGCGCGCCGGCAGTGTCGACGATGTGGCGCGGGCGGAGGGGGCGGCGGGCCTCGACCGCATCGAGACCTATGCCGGGTTTGCCGCTTCGGTGATCGATATCAAATGCGGCCTCCTCAGTTTTCTGATCGAGGCACGCAAGAATGGTAAATCGGTCGTCGGCTACGGCGCGCCGGCGAAGGGCAATACGCTGCTCAATTATTGTGGCGTCGGGCCCGAGCTTCTTGCCTATACCGTCGACGTCAGCCCGCATAAACAGGACCGCTATCTGCCGGGTGTCCAGATCCCGATTTACGCACCCGACCACATATTTGAAACGAAGCCCGACTACGTGCTGATCCTGCCTTGGAACATCAAAGACGAAATCACGCAGCGCATGGCCGCAATCCGGCAGTGGGACGGCCGTTTCGTCATCGCGCTTCCGAAGCTGACCGTTCTGCCTTAAGCGAGGCCGGCCATGGAAATTCATCCAACGGCGCTTGCGGGAGTGATGATCGTGGCGGCCGCGGTCAACGAGGACAGACGCGGCCTGTTTGCACGGACCTTCGACGCCGCGGCGTTTTCTGCGGCCGGGCTGCCGACCGAGTGGCCGCAATGCAACACATCCTGGAGCGCACGCAAAGGCACCCTGCGCGGAATGCACTTCCAGGCCGCACCACGTCCCGACCCCAAACTCGTTCGCTGTACGCGCGGCCGAATCTTCGACGTCGCCATCGATTTGCGTCCGAAGTCGCCGACCTTTCGGCGGTGGACGGGCACGGAACTCTCCGAGTCGAATCGTGACGCGTTGGCCATCCCGGCCGGCTGTGCGCACGGGTTCCTCACGCTGGAGGACAATTGCGAGGTCCTCTACATGATGGCCGAAGTCTACGTGCCCGACCTGGCACGTGGCGTGCGCTGGAATGACCCGGCATTCGCCATTGCGTGGCCGGTCAATCCGACCGAAATGTCCGAGAAAGACGCGATCTGGCCGGACTTTCAGCCATGATGCGCGTCCTGGTCACAGGTCCGTCGGGTTTCATTGGGGCCCATTGTCTTCGCCGATTGCTTAGCGAGGATTGCGAAATTGACGCGATCAACCGGGGCGGGCAGGGTGAGACCAATGTCCGCGAGACTAACGCCCGCGTCACCTGGCACGCAGGCGATCTCCGCGAGGCCGCGGAAGCGGTTGCGCTCGTTGCGAATATCCGACCGACGCATCTTTTGCATTGCGCCTGGGTCGCGACGCCGGGGGTCTACGGCCATTCGCCCGAAAACGCCGACTGGCTGCAGTCCAGCGCAGCGTTGGTCTTCGCCTTTGGCGCCCATGGCGGCGCCCGCTTTGTCGGAGTTGGCAGTTCGGCCGAATACGATCCCGGTGTCATGTCGTGCATCGAAGACGAGACCCCCATTCGTCCGGCAACGATTTACGGCAAGTGCAAGGCCGCGTTCTGGCTTGCGGCGCCGGCGGCCGCGCCACACCATGGATTTTCCGCGGCTTGGGGCCGCGTATTTCTACCGTATGGGCCCGGCGATCCCGATCAGCGCCTGGTTCCGACCGTGCTGGCGTCGCTGCGCGCGGGCAGGCCGGTGCTAACGACACACGGCGCCCAGCAACGCGACTTCATCTATGCCCTGGACGCAGCCGATCTTCTTGTTCGTTTGCTGTCGTCTGAGGAACCCGGAGCGTTCAACGTCGGGACCGGACACGCGACGACAATCCGTTCCGTCGTCGAATATCTTGCCTCGCGGTGTGGGCATTCGGAACTGTTGCAATTCGGAGCGATTAAGCCGCCCGCGGGCGAGCCTCCGGTTCTGGTGGCCGATATGACTAAAGTCCATGACCGTCTGGGATGGATAGCCGCAACAAATGTTTTTGCGGGACTAGACCGGGTGCTGGCGACCTGACAGGCGATCGTAAAGCGCTACCACCTCGCGGCCGACGATGTCGCTCGAATACTCAGCTTCCACAATCTCACGGCTGGCTCGCCCAAACCGACGACGCAACTCGCCGTCCTGCGCCATACGGCCAAGTGCTTCGGCGAGCGCGGACGGATCGTCCGGAGGGACAAGGAGTGCGTTTAATTCGGGGCGCGCGATCTCGCGGCACCCCGGTACGTCGGTCGCCACGAGGCCGCGGCCGCACGCCGCAGCCTCCAAAAGGCTGACCGGCAGGCCCTCGCGTTGCGAAGGCAGGACAGCGAAGTGTGCTGACTTCCAAACGCTGGAAATATCTGAAACGTGTTCCAACACGCCTGGGGGATGTCTTCTTTGCGATCAATTTCAGGCTTCTGCCGGCTTTTATCGCGGGGTCGCGCCATCGCGCAATGCAATCGGCTCGGGGTACCTATTGTGCTGGTGACCAACCAGTCGGGAATCGCGCATCGCTTCTACGATTGGCAGGGCTTCCATGCGGTCCAGGCCGCGCTCTCCGCCGCCCTGGCGAGTGCCGGAGCGCACCTGGACGGCGTTTTTGCTTGCGCGTATCACGCAGACGGTAGCGCGCCTTTCAATATCGCCGATCATTCCTGGCGCAAACCAAACCCCGGAATGATTGTTGCGGCTGGGAAACGGATGAAGCTCGATCTCTCGCGTTCCTGGATCGTCGGCGATCGCAGCTCGGACATCGCGGCAGGGCGGGGCGCCCATCTTGAAGGCGGCATCCTGATTTCTCCGAGCCAGGACGATCCGGAGCGCAACACGGCGGCAGGGCTCAAGGCGGTGCAGTTTGTGGTCGAAACTCTGCCTCGCTCGCGAATGCTGTGGCGCTTTTACTCTCGCAGGGGCGCCTTACGCCGCAGCATGCCACCGAAGGCCATCGACCTCTTCCGTGACTCTGCTTGTGGTCCTCATGTCGAGAATGCCCATTGCGCCTCGGGCGCGAGGCCGCCGCCCTTGGTGCGGTCGAAATCCGGCACAGCGCGGTGCAAGGCGTCAAGCGTCGCGGCGCGATCATTCGCTGCGATTGTCTGCCCGAGCAGTTGCAAAAAGTCGTGCACCTCGTTGAGGGAGGCGTGAACCGGCTTGGCGGCGACAATCCCCGACAGGCCGATATCGACGGACGCTTCACGACGTTCAAACAGAATTTCGTGGAGCCGCTCGCCGGGCCGCACACCTGTGAATACGATATCGATGTCGCGGCCAGGTTCGAGGCCGGACAGCTTGATCATGCGTTGCGCCAGATCGAGGATCTTCACCGGCTGTCCCATTTCCAGGACGTACACCGCGGCGGCGGATCGATCCGTTCCGAGTGCGTGACTGCAGGCGGTAACAACCAGGTCACACGCCTCCTTGATCGTCATGAAGTACCGCACCATGTCGGGATGCGTCACCGTCACCGGCCCGCCGGCCTCGATTTGGGCCTTGAACTTGGGCACGACGGAGCCATTCGACGCCAGCACGTTGCCGAAGCGCACTGAAATGAGCCGAGTCCGCGGTCGGTTGGCTGCCGTTTTGTCGACAAGCGTGGCATCCAGCGCTTGGCAATAGATTTCCGCCAATCGCTTGCTAGCTCCCAGCACAGAAACGGGCTCGATCGCCTTGTCGGTGGAAATCATCACCAGCGCCGAAGCCTGAGCGGCGACGGCGGCGTCCGCCACGTTTACCGAACCAAACACGTTGGTCCTTATTCCCTCCTCGCAATCGTGCTCCAGGATGGGAACGTGCTTCAAGGCCGCGGAATGAAACACCAAGTCCGGGCGGAAATCGCTGAAGAGGCGGAAGATGCGTTCGCGATCGCGCACATCGGCAATGCGCCCCTCGACTTGTGCGTTAGGGGCCTTCACCTTCAGCCGCTCCATGATCGAATAGAGCGCATGCTCGGAACAATCGACGATAAGCAATCGCCCGGCATCGAAGCTCAAGACCCGATCGCAGAGTTCGGAGCCGATGGATCCGCCGCCGCCGGTGACAATGACGGCTTTGCCCTGTACGAACCGTCGTAGGCGCTCATAATCGATGTTGATGCTAGGCCGCAGCAGGAGGTCTTCGACGTTCACCGGCGCAAGGCGCACCTCCTCGCGACCATCCAGCGAAGGTAGTCGTCTGACGGCCAGGCCTAGGCGGCGCGCTGTGCGGAGCAGAGCCTCCGGATGATTTTCAGGCAGAAGCGCGGATGGGGTAAAAACGACTTCCCTGATCGGGCGACCGCGAGATTCAAACTGCCGAGCTACTGGCTCGAGATCGCCGAGACGTCCAAGAACCTTGATTCCGCGTAGAACCTGCCGTTGGTCCGCGCTCGATGGAGAAAGGATTCCAACCGGTCGGATTTTCTTGACCGCGCCGCTTTCGACCGCCCTGATCAGGATATCCGCATCCGCCGTTCGCCCGAGCACCAGGGTGGGAATAGCCTCGGCATCGGTGGCCATCTGCGTCCGATGGTGGCGGAACAGGCGATAGCCAATCCGTGGGCCGCCGAGCAGGAATATCTGGACGACCCAATAAAGTCCGATGGTGATTTTGCCGAAAAAGAGGTCCCCATAAAATCTCGGCGAGACGAGAATATAGTCAATAATGAGCAGCGCCAAGGCCAGCACCGTAACGGCCTTCACGATATTCCAAAGATCGGGGAGAGAGGCAAAGCGCCACTTGGAGGTGTAGAGCCGGAAATACCCGTAGACGCCGCTCGCCAGGACGAGGAACGCGGGTAATGCGTAAGCCAGCCAGTGCAGGCGCGCAGCGAAAAAGGCTGCATCTTCGAAACGAATGTAGAGTGCGGCCAAGATGGCCACCACCGTGGCAATCAAGTCGTGAATGACGATGAGCGTCCTTTTCAGATGGAATCTAAACTGCTGCCTATCACCGGGCGTTTGGCGAGTTCGATGTGCAAACGGATTGGCTCGAGCGAAGCTTTGCACGAAACGCGCGAACCGACTTTTCGGCGGTTTCGAGTTTGTCTCCTCGCTTCTCGACGATTTTTGCCCCATCGACATTAGTGCACACCCGTTAACAAGCGCCGGCAACGGCCGACGTCCTAGGGAAAATCAGCTTTGCCCTCGTTACTGCAGGGCTTTCCTTCAGCCGGCGTGGAGCGGGCCTGAAACACGACGAGTTTGCGCCTTCCGGTTGAGTCTGCTGGACCTGCAAAGGAGATGAACGAGGAATATTGACACTGTTGAAAGACGTCGCGGTACTTCACGAGACCAAGGATGTAGAGATCGGACCAGCCGGAGTCCTTTTCAGCTAGTTCCTTCGGCACTATGTTATCGCGCGCTTCGGCAATATCGAACCTCCCGTTCGGAGCGATGTCGTTATTGACCGTTCCGGTATCGTTAAAATTGAGTTTTGCAATCTCGCCTTTTGGCGGCACGACAGCGGCGCCGATCCAGCGGGTTACGTCCAGGGCCGGGGTTGATCCGCCGTTTTTCAGCTCCGCGACGACTTTATATGTCCCATCGAGCTTCGAGACGTAGCCCTCATCAAGAACGACGTAAGCGCGCATGGCTGCGCGAAGCGTGGCCCTAATATTGTGCAGCTCTGTATATTGCCAGTAAGCAATGGCGCTAAGAAGGCCGGTTACAGCGCAAAGAATTGCAGGTGTAAGATCGCTCATTGATCCGCCGGTGCCTTCGAAAGCGCCAGCAAAACGGGAGAACCAAAGCCGCACAGGATCGGTTCTCGTGTTGAAGTGTTCCTTTGTGGGCGACAAGGCCATTCCCCCAAGGACGCCTACTCCAAAAACGTACGTCCAGCCTTGCGTGAAGTCAAAGAGGTGGGAATTGAACAGGGATCCAACGATATTCTGGACCACGACGATCATCCCAAGCCACGGCAGCCCGACAACTCGTTGAAATAGTCGCACATGCGCGATCCACATCGCAAACAGCGCGGCAACGCCGACCAAGCCCAATTCGATGGCGATCGCGAAGATCTGGTTATGTGGATTGGCGGTAACGACCGCCGACACCCCGCTCTCGCCGACTGCTTTGGCGGCGAACAGGGGTTTTATGGATCCCACGCCGTGGCCGATTGCAGGGGCCGCACGGACAAATTCCAGCGATTTACGCCACCATTCCAGCCGATCGCCTGCCGAGGTCGCCCTGTCGTGCTGATAATACTCCTGCAGTTCCCAGGTTACGTGGTTCACGCGGAAGCGGAGATAGGGAGAACTGACCCAGGCCAGCGCAAAGACCGAACCCGCCAGGGCGAGCCCGATTGGAATGCCTTTCCACCCGAACCACCTCCTGAACAGGAGGGCAAAGATAACAGCGAAGATGATAAGCTCGGTCCGCGCGGTTTGTACGTAAAGAATTGCCACGAAGAACAGCGCCGCCAAGGGCAGCGTGATGAAAATGTGGGTATAGCGCTGCGTTGCCCACGTTGTGCCTGCCCATAGGAGCAAACCAAATCCGCACAGCGCGCACTCTCCGCTTTGTACGATCAAATCTTTCACCACCTGCCCCGGATACTTTAGTCCGAGAATCGGTACAACGGCGGGAAATAGGCTGGAAACCAGCGCAACCGCGAGCAAGATGGTACAAGCGACGAGATATCCCCTGATCACCAGATGCCCGTTGTCGGATTTCCGGAATTGCACGATCAGGAATGGAATGGCCAAGAGCCTGATGAATGGGTGTAGCGCGGCCAGTCCGTCGTGAAGGCTGGCAGCGGCCCAGCTCAAGGAAATCAGCCCGAGGCAAAACAACAGTATCGGGGTACCGCCGTACGAGGTCATGCACTCCCGCTTCAGCTCGGACCATTTGAGCGTAGGAAGGAGCGTCGCGATCCAGACGACAACCAGAATGGAGGTTGCGGAGGTCGACCACGGAAGGGATACGGCGGTAAGAATCGCCGCGCCGTCGGCCGCAAATGAGGCTCCTTTGCGGAAAGCGTCGGACCTGTCACGCATTCAGATCAAGTCGCTGGGTTATGGCCAAGTGCCGTTCACAGGAGTCCCGCGCCCCGGATGGCAGGCGAGTGCATTGTATCGCGCAATCGCGGCCGAAAACAGTAATTGCTTTGCGTCATAGGGTTCGGATCGGGCGGTGAGGCGAGCTGTTCGCCGAGCCCCGCATTGAATGTGGCCGCGCGCGGGAAGCCTTTCCAAAAGCATCTCCGAGCAGGGAGCGGACGGTCAGCCAGATGACATAGAAGTCGAGGCGGATGCCGGCGCGGCGGATATAGAAGCGAGAGTAGCGCAGCTTTCTCGGGATCAAGACGTGCTCGTAGTAGTCGAGAGGATTGTCGGCCCCTTCCAGCAATTCGCTCTCGTTGCGGTAGCGGATCGACGCGAAGTCCGTCAGGCCGGGCTCGACCGAGAGGACAAGCTCCCGGTCGGCGGCGGAATATTTGCGGACGAATGCCGGCAGCTCGGGTCGCGGCCCCACCAAATTCATGTCTCCTTTGACGATATTGATCAGCTGCGGAAGTTCGTCGATCTTGGTCTTGCGAAGAAACGACCCGATTGGCGTGATGCGCGCGTCGTTGCCCACCGTGATCGCAGATTGATGGGAAGTGTCGGCGATCATCGTCCGGAATTTGAGGATTTCGAATTGGCGGCCGAACTTGCCGACTCGTTTCTGGCGAAAGAACACCGGTCCCGGCAATGTTAGCTTGATGATGAGCGCGACGATCAGCATAGGAACTGTCAGCGCGATCAGAGCAACGCCGGCAATAGTGGCGTTGAGGATGCGTTTCAGCATGGCTTAAGAAAGAAGCTTTTCGGCGCTGCGTACGACGTGTTCCTGCATCGCCTCCGTCATCGAGGAGAACAGGGGGAGCGTCACGACCCTTTCGAAGGCATGGTGCGATTGTGGGAATTGCGCCGCGGAAACGTTGAGGGTTTCCCGCCAGTAGGCATGGAGGTGAAGCGGTATGAAGTGAACGCTGCAGTTTACCCCGGCCTTGGCCATACGGGCGATGAAATCGTCCCGCCCGATCGGCGCGTCGTCAAGCAAGCGGATGGCATAAAGGTGATAGGCGTGAATTTCGCCCTCCGGTGCTTTTGGCGGCAGGCGGACGGGCAACCGCGCCAACGCCTCGTCGTAACGCTTGCAAAGCTCGGCGCGACGCTTCTGAAACGACCAGGCCCGCTTGAGCTGCACGATACCCATTGCAGCGGCAATGTCGGTTAAATTGGCTTTGAAGCCCGCAGCCACAATTTCATAACGCCACGACGCGTTTGCCCCGTGATAGCGGGCGAATACGTCGCGGTCGATCCCGTGCAGGCGCAGCGTGCGCGCCCTCTTCGCCAGCGCCGGATCGGCGAACGTGATCATTCCCCCTTCGCCGGTGGTGATGGTCTTAGTGGCGTAGAAGCTGAAGGCGGTAGCATCCGATGTTGCTCTGCCGATCATCGCGCCCGCTGCCGTTGCTGGGAACGAATGCGCCGCATCCTCGACGACTTTTAGCCCGTGCCGCCGCGCGATAGCCCTGATCGCGTTCATATCGCAGGCCAATCCGGCAAAATGCACGGGGATGATCGCTTTAGTCCGGCTGGTGATCGCCTGCTCGATCTTGCGGCAGTCGATGTTGAACGTGTCGGGGTCGATATCCACCAACACAGGCTTTGCGCCGATGTGAACCGCGCTCATCGCGGTGGCGCTGAAAGTGTAGTCCGTCGTGATCACTTCGTCGCCGGGCCCAATCCCCAGTGCGGCGAGCGCGATCTCGAGAGCGGCCGTGCAGGAAGACACCGCGACCGCTTCGACGCCGCCGCCGAGAAAGGCAGCGAAATCACGCTCGAACGCCAGCGAGCGCGCACCCGTCGTCAGCCAGCCGGAACGCAGGCATTCGACGACGGCGTTGATTTCCTCGTCGCCGATATCGGGAAGCGCGAAAGGAACGGTGATGTCTCCGGTCTTGATCTCTCCGGCGCTCGGCGCGTTGGTCTTTGTCTCGAGCATCAGGCGATCTTTGCCGTTGCCGGTTCTGCCGCATCCGATTGGGACAGCGCCTTCACCGTGAACTCCGCGCACGACCAGGTCGCGCTGCAAAAGCGGTCGCGCAGCAGGCAGATGCCGTCGCGCCCGCGCACCGAAGCATGCGCCGAGCCCATCGAAGTTAAGCCCGCGATGACAGTCTCGAAATAGTGCGGATCGTCGTTGAAATGTAGGCACGCTCCACAGCGCCGGGAGGCTGTGGTTGCCAAACTCCCGAGCCGTCGCGCCGTTTCGTTCACTGCTGCCTCCCCGCGAACGGTCATGGGTGCAGATTGCTCCAATGTTCCGCAAAGACATAAGCGGAGAGCAGAAAACCAAGGATGACGTTGACCAGCACGCCGATGCTGAAGGCGGCGAAGGGCCGCCTGCCGGCAACGGCCAAATCGCGGAAGCGCGTTGTCAAGCCGATGCTGAAGAAGCAGAAAATGAACACCCAGGTCCGCAAATCCTTGATCGGGGCGACCAAACGCGGTGCGGTGGTGTGATTGTACTCCGACAGCGATTGCCCGCTGGAGATCAGCGTGATCACGAGCGAGGCGATGATGAAACCGAGAATGAATTTTGGAAATCGCCACCAGATCTGACCGAGATCGGCTCGCCCCCCGGTGTCGCGGACTTCCCATTGCGTGATGGAGATGACGGCAAGCACGAAGGCCCACACGCCGATCCAGAAATCGCGCCCGACGACCTTCATGAGCGTGAACGCCCAGATCGTCTGCTCGCCGTCGCCGCTAATCCCGGGAACGCTTCCGGCGAGGTTGGCATAGGATTGCGCGGCGGCAAAGCCGGCCGCGTCGGCAAACTCGGAAGTGCCGATCCATGCACCAGCAACGCCGGCCGGAAGATGAAGCAGTCGCGACGCGAACGGCAAAACGAAGATCATGACGATCGCCCAGACAATGACGGCCGTGATCGCGATCGGCGCATATTCCTTCTTGGCGCCGACTGCTCCAGCGACTGCAATGGCGGCCGACACGCCACATACCGCTCCTCCGGCGCCAAGCGTGGCCGCGAGCTGCGGATCGATTCCGAGCCAGCGGCTCGCCCAGAAAATCACCATGAAAGTGACAATGGAGACGACGGCGGCCTGTACGATGGCGACCGGGCCGCCCCACACGATGAGCATGAACGGCAGCGTAGCGCCAAGCAGCACGATCCCGGTCTTAATATAAAATTCGACGCGGAAGGCGGCATCGAGCCGGCGCGGCAGGCCGAAGGCGTTCGACAATACAAGACCGAGGACCAGCGCGATGAGCGGCGGTTCGAGATTGTACTTGTTCGCCTGCGTCCATTGTCCAGCGGCGAAGATAGCGACGGAGATGAGATAAACAAAAACGAAGCCGGGAATGAACTCGCTCAACTTGTAACCCAAGACCTTCACTGCGATGCTGAATAGGACCGCCCAGCACAGGAATTGAGCGACGTAGCGGACATAGTTGGCGGCAAGGTCGGCGCCGAGTTGCGCCAGTGAATCCCACTTGGCCGGCGTGACCGCGAGCCATTTCAGACTGCCGCCGCTGGCAAACAGGGCGCAGCCTGCCAGCACGATGCCGAGCCCGAGCCAAATCGCCCACCAGTCTTCTTTTTTGAAGATTTCCCGCCAACCGAGGAGGTCCAGCGGTGCTACTTTCATAGCATGCTGTTCAGCCTCACTCATGTTTCACCCCGGGAACTATGGCGGAAAGGCTTAATCCGATTTGCCTTATGGTACCACCGATACAAAGTCAATGTTCCCACACCAACCCACGACAAGCCTTTACGAAACGCTGACGTTCACGGAAGGTATAGCTATTCGCCGATCAAGATTGATCGGTGCCAAACGTATCTGCGGACATGGTCGTCCGTGCGCTTGGGGAAACCATCAGCAATGATACGGTTCATCACAGTCGACTTGCGAACGCGCCAGTCGCGCGTTGCCTTGGTTTGTTAAAAGGGCCCCGCGATGATCTATCTCATAACGGCAATCCTTCTTATCTTCATCTCGAACGCTGTTGCCCTCCTGATCATTGCAGGGGGCGACATCACGCAGTATGTGGACATCATGGATATCTGCCGAATGCTCGATGAGACTGCCGAGCAGTGCACGGCAGTAGCGTCTCATGCTGGATGGGTTGGATGTCTCGCTGCGGTCATTTTGTTTGTGCTGCTAATCCTGACCAATCGAAGGTTTCCGCCGTCCGTAAATGCCATGCAGCTCCAAAATGGAGCTTTTGTTGCTTTTGCGCCGCTGGTCATGGCTGTTGTCGGATATGAGTTGTGGATCGAACTGAAGTCGCCGTGGCCGATCTATCAATACGAGGTTTATCATTCGGAGATAGCTGGCGGATCTGCCGCCCTATCGCTCGGCAATTTCATTTGGCCACTATGCCTGCAGTTCGCCAACAGCGCGACTACAATCAAGTGGCGGATTTTGTTTCTCTCGCTCCTGGCGCCAATCCTCGCAGAATCGCCCTTCCGGGGTGTGATACTTGCGGTGGCGATCTTCGGTATCGCCGCCCCGGCCATCGAACGGGCAGTCGCACACATCCGATCGTACGGGTTTGAGTTTCGCCAAGCGGCTATTTATGGCTCCATTGTTTTGGTCGGGTTGGTGGCGATGACCGCCGAACTGGCAATTCAGACCAAAAATAGAACCACAAATCTTGAAGTAACTGGCGGAGCGTTTTGGCAATTGAAGGAAAAACTGCGCCAGCGCATTGCGATTCCCCTTTATCAAGCGCATCTTGCCCTCGCCGACGACATCGATCAGCAAGTGCCATCGATTTCAGACGAGGTGCTGACGAAACTGCGTCTGCGCAATGCGACCGGCATCAATGGCTATTTGTATCAGATGACGCATCCCAACGCGACCTACGGCGAGACGACGAGTCTTTATTTTGGCGAAGCGGCGCTGCGCACGGCTGCCCCTCCCTTGATATGGTGTGTTGTCGCTCCATTCATTCTCGTTTTGTTGTGGGTCGCGCTGCGCAGATACGGTTACGCGAGCGGCGCATTGATCGGTATTGCCATTTGGCGTGGCTCTCTAGGCGGCATAGTTGGTATCGTCCCGGCGTTGGCTTTTCAGCTCGCGCTGTTGATGGTGCTGACCTTCGTTTTCAAAGCCGAGCAGTCACATGACCGTTAGCTCTGGTGCGTTGGCCTTGTGGCGACCGCGGCGACGCAGTGAGCTGATTGCCTTTGTCATACTTGGTGTGTTGCTCACTATGCAGGTCGTTTATCTCGGGCTCGGGTTTGCGACACGAAATCTGGTCATTGTCGCTGGAACTTATCAAATCGACCCAGTCTTTTGGGAAAAAGTCATCGTCGAACAGCCAGGGTGGCTAATCGCGAATGTGCACCAGGAAGCCCGCGTGGCGTTTCGGGATGTCGCAGCAGAGTTTCGTGAGCACGCGGCCGTTGTCGAAATCACTCCGCATCGGGTCGTTGTCACAGTGCTGGTCAAGAACCGTGTCGATTTGCGGCCGATGTTTGAATCGCTTGGTCGGCGATTGGACGAGCTCGTCCGAGAACGGCAGCGGCTGCCGCCAGGAGCGCCGGGTTTTAAGCTGACCGACTTGGAACTTAAACGCTATCCATGGTTCAGGCCGCTTGATATCGTGTCGCTGGTGGTGCTACTCGGTGCCGTCGGCGCGTGGGTTTTTCTGCCCTAGCAACAGCGGTTTGCGTGCCTCGCTATTTCTCCAGCGGAGTGGTTGTCCATGCCATTTGGGCTTTCCAGGCTGGTCGGCGCTGATGCAGCGGCGGCAGTCGGAGATCCGGTTGCCGGCCGGTTCCTCGCGGTGTCGACGATTGTCGTGGCGTTGCTGACGCTGTCAGCGTTATGGGCACCGATCAGCATCTGGCCGGCGACCGT
>Ga0182024_10015420_pt1 | contig 14642 bp, 8 predicted proteins | sample P32metaG_FD_120480 | JGI IMG/M metagenome (GOLD analysis project Ga0182024, IMG submission 120480) | Permafrost microbial communities from Stordalen Mire, Sweden - P3-2 metaG (Illumina Assembly) | ecosystem: Environmental > Terrestrial > Soil > Wetlands > Permafrost | place: Sweden: Stordalen... | reverse complement strand
GCTCACGTTTGCGGGCTCGGGGGACGAGGTGCAAGGCGATCTGGAGGTGGAGCTTCCTTCGGGGAGCGTGAAGGGGAAGGGCAGTGTGCGCCCGCGGGAGAAGACCTACGCGGCGGAGTTGAACGCGACCGGCGTGGATTTGGGAAAGCTGCAGGCAGTGAGCGCGAGAAACCTGAAGATCGCAGGCGTGGCGGCCCTCCATGCCAATGGACAGGGATCGTTCGACGATCCGCAGATGAACGCGACGCTTGAGATTCCAGCACTGGCGGTGCAAGGGCAGAACGTTACCGGCATCAAGCTACAGGCGAACGTGGCAAACCACGTGGCGAATGCCACTTTGCAATCGTCCGCCGTGAATACTTCAATTCAGGCGAAGGCAAAGATTGAGCTGACCGGGAATTACCTGGCGGACGCGACGCTCGATACGCAAGGGATTCCGCTGGGTCCGCTGATTGCCGCGTATGCGCCGCAGGCGGACGGCGTGACCGGAGAGACCGAGGTTCATGCCACGCTGCATGGGCCGCTCCGCAACCCGAAGCAGCTTGAGGCGCACGTGACTCTTCCTTTGCTGAAGGTAGCGTACGGCAGCACGGTTGAGCTGGCGGCATCGGCACCCATACACGTGGACTACAAGGATGGCGTGATCAACGTGCAGCGCTCTTCTGTCCACGGAACGGACACGGAGTTGCAGTTTGAGGGGAGCGTACCGGCCAACGGCGATGGACCCATGGCGTTGATGCTGGTGGGTTCGGTGAACATGCAACTGGCACAGCTGTTCGATCCGGATATCAGAAGCTCGGGGCAATTGAAGTTCAACATCGATTCCCATGGCCCGGTGAACGGTGCGGATTTTGCCGGGCAGATCGACATTGTGGACGTGAACATTGCTTCGAACGACTTGCCGGTGGGATTGCAGCATTGCAACGGCGTTCTGACAATGACCCGGGACCGGCTGAACATCGGCAGTTTCAAGGGAAACATCGGAGGCGGAACCGTCACGGCGCAGGGTGGCGTTGCTTACCGGCCGTCGATCCAGTTCGACCTGGGCATGAGCGCGCAGGGTGCACGGATTCTTTATCCGCAGGGGATGAGGGAGAACCTGGACGCGAACCTGCGGCTCTCCGGAACAACGGAAACGGCGGTGCTGGGCGGAGCGGTGCACCTGTCGGACCTGTCGTTTACGCCGGCGTTCGATTTGTCCAGTTTCGTGGGCCAATTTGGGGGCGGGGTTGCGGCGCCGCCCTCGCAAGGTTTCGCGCAGAACGTTCAACTCAATGTGGCAGTGGACTCCACGAGCAGCGTGAACATGACGAGCCGAACGTTGAGCCTGGGCGGAACGGCGAATCTGCAACTGCGCGGGACGGCGGCGGACCCGGTGGTGCTGGGGCGCGTGAATCTGAACAACGGAGACATCATTCTGAACGGGAACCGGTATGTGCTGAACGGGGGCACGATCCAGTTTGTGAATCCATCCGAGACGCAGCCGGTGGTGAATGTGTCGCTGACTACCTCAATCCAGCAGTACAACATCGATCTTCGCTTCCAGGGTCCGGTGGACCAGATGCGGACGCAGTACAGCTCGGACCCCGCGCTGCCCGAGGCCGATATCATCCACCTGCTGGCGTTCGGGCAGACGACCGAGGCCAGCGGTGCGACCGCGACTCCGGCAAACCAGGCCGCCGAGTCGCTGGTGGCGTCGCAGGTATCGAGCCAGCTGACGAGCCGGGTTTCCAAGATCGCCGGGGTTTCGCAGCTCTCCATCAATCCGGTGCTGGCGGGCAGCAGCAGCGCGGGGCCGCCGGGCGCGAACATCACCATTCAGCAGCGCGTAACCGGAAACCTGTTTGTCACCTTCTCGACGAATGTGGCCTCCACGCAGAGCCAGACCATCCAGGGGCAGTATCAGATATCGCCGCGGGTTGCATTCAGCGCCACCCGCGATCCGAATGGCGGTTTTGCCTTCGATACGCTCATCAAGAAGAACTGGTGACGGCGAGCCTCGTCTCCCGGTTCCGGGCGGAAATACGCGCAATTGCCGGGTAACATTTCTGGATGGGTCAACCCGCTCGAACTTTCCAATTGCCGCCGTCGCCTTTGCCTGCCTCAACTTTTGTACCGGTCGGGATGTTCGTGCGGCGCGAGGATTCTGCATCCCGATGCGGCCCGCAACGGTCGGACTCAGGTCTCTGACCGCGTGATTTCGCACTTTTGGGTTTCGTGGTTTCCCACCCTTTCGCCAGAAATAAGGCGAAAGGATGGGGCACGGTGTTGGTACAAAATTAAACGGCAAATACCTAAAGCGTGTTTCATAAAGGGCTCATTTGCATTTTGGTTGAATCCCTCAGGGGCTAAAGCCCCAGCTTCTACGGCACTTTTGTGGCACGACTGAAGTCGTGCCCTGACACAAAACGGGTTTATGTAAAACGCTGTAGGTAGCATATCCGACGTTTTTCCGCTGGAAGTAGCTCCGGACCAGCGACCTGGACATTTCTTGATACGGATTTGACCGAGGCCGCACTATTGATTAGTTGACGACAATTTTATTGGCAGAGGGCCTGTTCGCGCCGTAGAGTGATTAGCACCGGATAAACGGGCGCAGTCTGCTTTTCCAGTGTGGGCGATTTCCAGTGGAGGCGATTACGGCGATTCGACCGGTTCGATTGGTCCGGTTGGTGCGCATTCTTCGCACAACACTTGCGGTAACTTCCAAGCCAGCATTCCTTGCGGCAATGCCGCCGGCAAGTCCCATTCGCCGCCTATGGACGGATCGACGATCCGGAAAGGAGGGTTCATGAAACGTGTCGTGGGCACCTTCATTCTAATGGCGGCACTGGCGGCCGGATCTCGATTGGCGATTACTCCCGCAGCGCCGTCAACGGCCGCAAGCGCCGGCAACATGCAAAACGTTCCATCCGCTGGGCCCAAGTCGGCAGGCACGGTCTGCTCAGCGTTCGCCGACCAGCCGGACGCCAGGACCTCGGCTTCGCAGGGAGAACTTGCTGCATTGGTGCGCCAGTTTCTCCGCGGGGCCACGGAACAAACCAAGCCAGCTTCGGATTTGCTCCCCAAAGATATACACATTCTTATCGCTACGGTGCCGGACCCATTGCACACGCTTCTGAATCTGCAGTTCGATCGAACCATCGACGCAATCCAACAGGCAGCCCAGGATCAGGGTTACACCTACGATTCGTCCTGGCTTCCGTGGAAGGCGGAGGCCGCTCAATACTCCGGCCGGAACGATCAGAATGCGGAGAACGAGGACACATCCCGGCGAGAGCTGTGTCCGGGCATGATTCTGTTTCGGCAGAGTATGCATCGATCCACGGCACAGCGCTATGACGACACTTACACCCATGGGCTTTTCGTATTTCTGGTAGGAGAGAGGCCCACCACAGGGATCAACCGAGTGCAATGGGACAACGCCCTGCAATGGATTCAGGAGCACGCGGACAAGGAGAGAGCCGACCGCGCCCTGCGCGTTCTCGGGCCTACCTTTTCCGGATCGGTCCCCTCCGTAGCGCGCGCGCTCGTCAATCCTGGAGGACAGGCGGGCAACTTCTCCAATGTTCTGCTCTATACAGGCACGATGCACGGCTGTTCCTCGTTCCGATGGCTCACAGATGAGTTGCACAAGTGGGTCCCGGTGTCCGTGCGCGTGGCAGATTTCAGCCAGAATGACGCGATCCAGGTCGATCGATACTTCAGTTATCTCCGTGACCGGGGACATTCAGTCTCGGAGGTCGCAATTCTCTCTGAAGACGAAACCGCGTATGGCGGCCTGCCCGATGTGCCGACTACAGCGGTTGGCGCCAAGCCTGCTGCGGACGATGCGATGCCGGTCATGGCGTGCGAGCCATCCTATCCGCTTAATAACGCACCTCTGCATTTGTACTATCCACGGGATATCTCTTCGCTTCGATCGGCTTACCAGGAACAATCCATCTTCGCCTCTCCGACGGCGGACAAATCCAACACGGCTCACGTTGTGCTTCAGCCACAGGCCACGACTTCCACACACCACGATACCGATACGGTTGCCACGTTCAGCGGCCCCAACATGGCGCTGGCTCAGGAAGCGCAAATGTACGGGATCATCGACACGCTCAAGACGCATGGGATACGCTTTGTCGTTCTGCGCAGCACCAGTTCCCTGGATTACCTTTTCCTTGCGCGCTTCCTTCATCGTGCTTACCCGGATGCGTTCGTTGTGACCATGGGCGCGGACCTGCTGTTCGGACGCGAGATCGATTCCACCGAATTTCGCGGCGTCGAGTCTCTGACTACGTTCCCGCTCCTGCCGCGCGGTCAGGACTGGACCAGGCGCACAAATAATGGGTCCCGACACGCTCACCGTGTCTTCGGCAGCGACACGATGGAGGGTACATACCTGGCCACGCGATTCCTGATTACCGACTCCGATCCCAGCAAGCCACGGGGCTACATTGACCCGATGAAGGCAGACATAGCCGACTATGGGGCGCCCTTCTGGGAGCAGAAATCCACCGGCACAGTGGCGCCGTCTACCTGGCTGTCCGTCATTGGACGGGATGGCTATTGGCCGGTTGCGGTGTTGACCGAGCCCTTGTCGAAATTCGCTTCGCCCGATTCGACTGTTTCCGCCGTCACTCTGCCGGGCGGATCAGACGCCGGCAACCCAGCCAATCCGGCACTCTGGAAGTTCACGTTATCGCCGGCATGGAAGTTCTGTTGCGGGCTTGCGGTGCTTGCAGTGTGCCTTCATTTCTACGCGAGCATTTTTGGATGGCGGCGTGAAGCCCAGAGTATGTTCATTCAGTTTGCGCCTCTGCCTTCGATACGACAATTCATTCTGATGGGACTGGGATGGGCGGCCATTGGTTCCATTGTGATTCTCATGCTGCGATGCTCAAACCGGATCGGCGCCTATCTTGAGAAAAGCAACTCTCTATGGATTTCGGTTCTGTCCATCGTCGCATGGCTGGCATTCCTTGGGACCGTGCTCGATCCTCTTGCGCGCTCTTTTGGTCAACCTCGCTCGGCGGGGATTCGTCCGTTGCGCGCATGGATGCGCCTGATCCGCGCCGGCCGGAGCGACGGTGCGCCAGCGTATAAGCGCGCGTTGTGCGTCCTTGTCTTTGTCGCCCTGCCATTTGTTTTACTCGTTGGCGCTTACTGGGTCGGCACGAAGATCTTCGAATACTCCAGTCCGAACGGCGTACCAACCGCATATCGCGCCGTTCATCTGACCAACGGCGTTTCACCGATGGTCTCATTGCTGCTGCTGCTGAGCGGGTTCTATTGGTGGTTCTGGCATACGCTCTCCGGCCTGGCGCTGCTTGGCGAGGGGCGCCCGATTCTCCCGCGTGAAAAGAATATTGCCCCAATGCTGGCCCGCATCAGCAGTGAAATGGCCGGCGATATTGAATCACGCGCCATGCCGCTCCCAGACCTCCGCCGGGGCTGGGTGTATCTTTTTCCCATCGCCATCCTGGCGCTCCCTCTCTATGCCCTCTGGCATGAAGGACCGGCCGGCTTCGATCCCATCTTTCATAGCCTGGAAAATCATGCTTTCAACGAGACGCTGCATGCCCTGCTGGCGTTGGCGCTGTATCTGCTGATATTGGAGTGCACGCAGCTGCTGGGTACGTGGCTTTCTCTGAAGCGCCTGTTGCTGGCCCTGAACCGCTCACCATTGCGCCGCACCTTCTCGGCGCTGCAGGGGCTCTCCATGCACTCCCTTTGGAGCTTGAGCGGGGCATCTTCACCCGCCCGGTACACCGTATTTTCACACCAGATGGAATCGCTCATTCACCTTCGAAACGTGCTTCGCTCCTTCGCTTTCCGCGACTATGGAGATGAGTTGATCCGCGCCTCCATTGAGTCCGCCTGCACATCTGCAACAAAGTTTGTCGAGAAGCGCAGCAAGGTGGCCGACCTGGCAATGATCAACGACCGGGAAGGCCGGTGCATGCGTGAGGAGTTCTGCCAATGCACGGAGCACATCGTCACGGACTTGATGCTTCCCGAATGGTTGAACGAGAGGCGCAGCATGGATTTGATGGAAGGCGGCGTGAAACCGGATTGCAATGTTGTGTTGCCCTTGGCTGAAGACGAGCCGACCCGTCTTGCCGAGGAATTTGTGTGCCTGATTTATGTGGGGTATTTGCAGAATCTCCTCGCACTCATGCGGACCAAGGTGCTTTCAATCGTTGGAGTCCTTGCGGGGTTTGCGTTTTCGCTGGCCTTCTATCCCTACGTTCCCAGGCCAACGATTGCCATCTCCGTTCTTTTACTTGTGCTGGTTCTGGGATCGGCGGTAGCCCTGGTATACGCCGGGCTGGAGCGCGACTCGACTCTCAGCCGCATCACCAATACTGTGCCGGGTGAACTCGGCATGGGCTTCTGGGTTCGATATGGGAGCTTCATCGGAGTGCCGATTCTTGGACTTCTGGTGGCGCAGTTCCCCGCCATTACAGACTTTGTAACCTCGTGGATTGAACCCAGCCTCAATGCGGCGAAGTGATCGGCCACGCAATCAGCAGACAAATCCAGCTGTATCGAAGCTTTGGTACGCGCTGTCATTGATAAGCAAGCCACAGGCTGGTAGCCACAATGTTCAACATGGCGAGCGGCATCAGGTAGCGCCAGCCAAAGTTCATCAGCTGGTCATAGCGGAAGCGGGGCAATGTGCCGCGCACCCAGACGTACAAAAACAGGAAGCAGAAAACCTTGGCCACAAACCAGAAGATGGGAAACAGCGCGTGGACAAAGATGTTCTGCGGCGGAGGAATGTAATTGCCGAAGGGGCTGGTCCATCCGCCCAGGAACAGCAGCGTGGCCACGCAGCCCACCATGATCATATTGGCGTATTCGGCCATGAAAAACATGGCGAATTTCATGGAGCTGTACTCGGTGTGGTAGCCGCCGGTCAGCTCGCTCTCCGCTTCCGGCAGATCGAACGGCGAGCGGTTGGTTTCGGCGTAGGCAGCGGTGAGATAGATAAAAAAGGCGACGAACTGGAATCCGCCAAAGATGTTCCATGTGGCAATGCCCATGGTGGCCTGCTGTTCGACAATCACGCGCAGATTGAGCGAGCCGGCGCGCAGCACCACGCCCACCAGCGAAAGGCCGAGCGCGAGTTCGTAGCTGATCAATTGCGCTGAAGAGCGGAGAGAACCAAGCAGCGAGTATTTGTTGTTCGACGACCAGCCGGCCAGCGCAATGCCGTAAACGCCGACAGAGGTGACGCCGAGAATGATCAGCAGCCCGATGTTGACGTTGGAGATTTCGAACAGGTCGAGACCGTGCGGGCCGATGCCGGGCTCGCCGAAGGGAACGACTGCGATCGAGAGCAACGCGCAGGTCAGAGAGATGATGGGCGCGAGCAAATAGAGCGGCCGATACACGCCCGTGGGTATGATGTCTTCCTTGAGAAAGTTCTTTGCCCCGTCGACGAGCGGCTGCAGCAGGCCGAAGGGGCCCACGCGGCTGGGTCCCCAGCGGTTCTGGATGCGGCCAACCAGCTTGCGCTCCAGCAGCACGGTGTAAGCGACGCCCATGAGCAGCACCACCGTGACCACCGCTACCTTCAGCAGGCTCCACAGAAAAAATTGGAACATCGAAATCGTCACTTGCTTTCAGCCTCTTGGTCTTGTTATTGCCCATTAGGTGTTTCGGGACCGGCTCATTGGTTTTAAATTCGCATTCCCTCAGGGGCTAAAGCCCGGCATTTTTCAGGCCCTCTTGCGGCACGACTGAAGTCGTGCCCTTTCAAAACAACGTGATTCTTAGGAGCCGGTAAAGTTGTGCCCGATACAACGATCGCGCTCGTGCATGTTCTCGTCTCTTGATGCATGATCTAATCGGCGGCGGATTCTGCTAGTTCGTGTGCTTGATGCTGTTGGAGTTCATTAAGCGCGGGGCTGTAGCGGCCCAGCGTGGAAGAAGTGAACAAAGTGTCGTGCGCCGGAACAATTTTGTCACTAGCGGGCACGGCCAGTGCGGAGACGGGAACAAAGCCAGGCTCGGTGCGAACATCGTTGCCGCCGAAGAGATTGATGCGATCGAGCGTGTAGCCGGGAACCAGGCGCTCAATCTCGTCGAGCACCGCTAGCGGATCGAAGGGGCTGAGCCTGGGCTCGAGATTGTTCGATGCCAGCCACACGGCGTGGCGGTCGGCCTCGCCGGATTGCGCCCCGCGCGACTGGCCCAGGTCGGCTGTTACCCCGCCTTTGCCGAAGGGAACGAGAGTCTTCACATCCACGCCCATTGCTCCGGCGAGGCGCACGAGGATTTCAAAGTCGGGCTTCACGCCGGCGCGGTCGGCGGCCTTCTTCACCAGTTGCACATCGCCAAAGGTGTTGGTGACCGTGCCGGCTTTCTCGTAAAGGCTGGCAGCGGGCAGCACAACATCGGCCAGCGCTGCCGTCTCAGTCATGAAGATGTCCTGCACGATGACAAATGTGTTCTTCAAAGATGCCGGAATCACGCCAAGCGATGCAACAGGATTGGAGCCGACGACAAGCAGCGCGCCCAGTTCGCCATTGCCGGCGGCAGTGAACATTTCCCCGAGCGATTTGCCTGGGGTTTGCGGCAGGCCTGCGTACTCGGCGAACGCACCCGGCTCGGATACGGGCACGTAGCCGGGCAGCAGATAGGGATAGAGTCCCATATCGGCAGCGCCGCGCGAGTTCGAGTGGTCTCCGAGATAAGCGAATCGGACTCTCCCGTGCTCGGGGCCGCGCGCAAGTCCCCAGGCAACGAGAGATTCCAGGGCCTTGCCGCGATACTCCTGGCCGAAGATAATGACCAGCGACTCTTCGGCCATGACTGCCTTGGCAAAATCGGATTCGTTGCGATCAAGGATTGTTGTCAGATCCTTGTAGCCGTTGGGGGGAAGGCCCTGCACGGCCCTGGCCTGGCGCTCCAGCTTGATGGATTTTGCATTGGCGATGTAGAGGCGCGCCTTGTTGAGCCGCACGTTGGTGCGCAGCTCCCAGGCCAGCAGCGGATGCTCCTCCGTGGGATCGCCGCCGACAAGCAGAATAGCGGGAGCTGCGGCAACGTCGCGCAGGCTTGCGGTCTTGTTCTTGTGTCCGGCGAGGGCGCGGGCAAAGGCTGCGTAGTCGGTGGTGCGCTCGTGGTCGATGGTGTTGGTCGAGAGAACGGTGCGTGCGAATTTCTGCAGCAGATAATTCTCTTCGTTGGTGGACTGATTGGAGCCGATGACGCCAATCGCAGCGCCTCCGCGCGAGTCGCGTACCTCTTTCAACTTGCTTCCCGCCAGGCGCAACGCATACTCCCAGGTTGCGGGTTCGAGCTTGCCAGCAGCATTGCGCACCAGCGGCTTGTTGAGCCGCTCGGGGCTTTCGACAAAATCGAAGCCGAAGCGGCCCTTGGCGCAGAGAAAGTCGTTGTTGATGCCGCTCTTGTCGCGGTTGTCGGCGCGCACAATCTCGGACCCGTCGTTGACCTGGCGCACGCCGAGGGTAACCTTGCAGCCGTCGCCGCAGTGCGTGCAGACAGTGGAGACGTGCTTCATCTCCCATGGCCGCGTTTTGTAGCGATAGCTGCCGCTGGTGAGCGCGCCCACCGGGCAAACGTCGATGCACATGCCGCACTGCTCGCAATCGAGCTGGCCGGATTTTCCGTCGGGCGTCACGTCGTTGGGCGCGATGACAGAGTCCACGCCGCGATTCTGCACGCCCAGCGCCCACACGTCCATGCCCTCGCCGCACATGCGGATGCAGCGGTAACAGAGGATGCAGCGCGGCCGGTCGTAGTAGACCGCAGGCGACCACTGCTGCTCATCGCGATGCTGCTTGGCCTCGGCGTATAGGCTCTCGCCCGCGCCGTACTTGAAGGTCATGTCCTGCAACTCGCACTCGCCGCCGGCATCGCACACCGGGCAGTCGAGCGGATGGTTGCCGAGCAGCAGTTCGATGGTGGCCTTGCGCGCCTGGGCGATTTCAGGCGATTCGGTGACGAAGACCTGTCCCTCGGCAACGGTGGTGGTGCAGGCCGTTTGCAGCTTGGGCACTTTCTCCTGGCGCACCACGCACATGCGGCAGGCGGCCTGCAGGCTGAGGCCGGGGTAATAACAGAAAGCAGGAATCTCGATGCCCGCTTTGCGGCAGGCGTCTATCAAGAGCATCCCTGCGGGAGCGGTCAGCTTCTTTCCATCGACTGTGAAGGTTACGTCTGGCATTCCTGTCCTTAGGCTCTCGCTACGCGGCTACCGGAATTTCAACGGCTGTCCATTCAAGGGTAATCGCTCCAGATGGGACGCCGATGGTCAGCCCGGGAACTTCCATGGTCTCAACAACTGGCATTTGCTCGCCAGCCCCCAAAAGCTCCCGCAGATGCGCGTCGGCAGCCGCCTTGAAAAGCAATTTCACTTCATCCTTCGAGACGGAGAAGGCAGCACACCCCTGAATGTCAGGGGCAAATGCACCGAAGCTAACTTGTCCGGTCTCAATTACAGTCAAGAACATTTGGCTGCTCAATCTGTGCGCCTCCAAAAAGAAAGTTTGCAGTCAGTTCTGGAATATCGCAATTTTCATCCCCCGCAATGGTGATCAAACCGTTCTTGACCGGATGTCGCCAGTGTCGAACCTGATCTTCCAAAGAGACCGATTCTTCGCGCAAATCTGTTTCCATCGCTAAACCCCCAATTTCTTCAAGAATATCGATCCGGGCTTTGCGACATAAATCTGTCGGCAGCGTCCCCCGGAGCTGTCAGCCTCTTTCATCGACTGTGAAGGTTACGTCAGTCATTCGTCACTCGTAATCTTGGAGGGGTGAGAAGTCCCAATGAAACCCGACAATTCCTCGGACATCCGAAACGTCCCATTTGAAAGCTAGCTTATCTTCGTGTCCATCCTCGTCAATAGCCGAGGTTTCGCAGGTTACAACCGTCCCGTCTGCGCCCTTAATCGAGCTAAACCAGTTCGGGTTCGTTTCGCCGCCTTTCCAAGTCGATGAGCCTGACCACTGGCAGGGCTCCGTCCTAACAACCTTTTCCAGAAAATCAGACGCGAGCAAATCACGCAGCCCTTGCGAACCGAGACGCGAGTTGATGACTTGCTTGATTGCACTTGCGCGGCGCTCGTTCAATCGTTTGGTGTCCATCGCCTCGTAATTCTTCCAAGCCTTGCAGCCCCAAAACCAGCCTGCGATTACCAAGCTGCCTGTCACGCACAGAACCGCAACGCTTCTGATTCGCCGCGATTTCACCGTTCAAGCCTTTGCTCGGGTTCGTTCTTCTTCATGTTCGGACACTGTTTTGATTTGGCCATCAAGAGAAGGCCCCTCCCTCTCTAGTTCCTCGAACAGTCTGTGAAGATGTTCCTGCGTCATTAACTTCTCGCGGACTTCCTCGTATTTCGATTTCATCGAGATCCCCTAAGCTCCTGACTGGAGCGTAAAAAGAGTACATCGCCTTGAATACCAGAGACCATCCGCCAAATCCGCGCTAAAGACCTGCGAATCTTTGCCGTACAAGAAGCGAATCAAAATTTACCAAGTCAAGAGCTTTGATTCGCCGTGGTATCAAGTTAAATAACCGCCAACTCAACATGTTTGGCGAACGGGCACGGCTTCCCGTTCAGGTGCTCTTCAAACTCTTTGCGGAATTTCTTCACAAATCCGATTGTGGGCATCGCCGCCGCGTCGCCCAGCGGGCAGAATGTGCGGCCCATCATGTTCTCTGCCAGGTACTGAATGTTGTCGATATCCTTGGCCACGCCGTAGCCTGCATGAAACCGCGTAAGCGACTTCTTCAGCCAGTCCGTTCCCTCGCGGCAGGGAATGCACCAGCCGCAACTCTCGTGCTGATAAAAGCTGATAGTGCGCAGCGCGAACTCGACGATGCAGGTTTGGTCGTCGATCACCACCACGCCGCCCGAGCCCAGCATCGAACCGGCTTTGCCCACCTGGTCGAAGTCCATGCCCAGGTTCTCAATCTCCTCGGGCAAGAGGACCGGGGTTGACGAGCCGCCGGGGACGACGGCCTTCAGCTTGCGTCCGCCGCGGATGCCGCCGGCAACATCGTAGATCATCTTCTTGAGGTTGTAGCCCATGGGCAGTTCGTAAACGCCGGGGCGCTGCACGTGGCCGCTGATGGAGAACAGGCGCGTGCCGCCATTGCGCGCCGAGCCGAGGGCCGCGAAGGCTGGGCCGCCCATGTCGATGACGTGCGGCACGCTGGCGATGGTTTCGGCGTTGTTGATGACCGTGGGACCGCCGTAGAGGCCCACGATAGCCGGGAATGGCGGCTTGATGCGCGGCACGCCCCGCTTGCCTTCAAGCGACTCCATGAGCGCGGATTCTTCGCCCACTTCATAAGCGCCCGCGCCTGATTGGGTGATGATTTGAAATTCGGTCTCGGAGCCGAAGATGCCTTTGCCGAGAAAGCCCTTCGCGTAGGCATCCGCGACAGCCTTCTCCGTAATTTCCAGCAGATAACGGTACTCGCCGCGCAGGTAGATGAAGCCGGTCTTGGCGCCAATGGCCAGGCCGGCGATGATGGTGCCCTCAATGACCGCGTGAGGATCGTGCAAAAAGATCAGGTGATCCTTGCAGGTTCCCGGTTCGCTCTCGTCGCCGTTGACCAGAACGTATTTGGGCTTGGCCGACTGCTTGGGAACGAACGACCACTTGAGGCCGGTCGGGAAGCCTGCGCCGCCGCGGCCGCGGAGGCTCGAGGACTTCATCTCTTCAATGATCCATTCGGGACCTTGATCGAGGCATTTCTTGGCGGCGACGTAGCCGCCGAGTTCGATATAGCGGTCGATGTTGGCCGCGCCCATACCGAAGCGCTTGCTGACCACCTTCACTTCATCGGGATGGGAAACCAGCCTAGGCATGGGACCCGTTCCCTTCTGACTTCCGCTCCACTTTTGCCTTGCCGCGATAGCTTTCCAGAATGCCGGCCACATGCTGTGGGGTGAGGTCGTCGTGAAAGTCGTAGTTGACCTGGATGGCCGGAGCCCAGCAACAGGCGCCGATGCACTCGACTTCTTCAAGGGAAAAGAGACCGTCGGCGGTGACGCCTTTGTGGCCGATGCCGAGCTCTTCCTGGAAGCGCTCGTAGAGGTCGTAGGCGCCGCGCAACATGCAGCTGATGTTGGTGCAGACCTGGACGTTGTATTTGCCCGCCGGCTTGAAGCGCAGCATCGAGTAATAGGTGGCCACGTTGCGCACTTCGAGCTCGGTGATGCCGATGCGCTCAGCCACTTCGGCAATCACGGCGTCGGAGAGGTAGCCGATCTCGTCCTGCGCGTAGAGCAGCATGGGAACGAGGGCCGAGCGGCGGAGCGGGTATTTCTCCACCAGCGCGTCGAAGCGCGCCGCAAGCTTCGGCGAAAAGATGCTCATCGTTTCCGGACTCATTGCTTCGGCTCCCGCATTAGTTCACGCGCCCATCGTTCGGCTGCCATATCCATCTCTTCCTCGTCCGCTGCTGCTTCCACCAATCTGCCGTGCTCGGTGAACTCCAGTTTGCCTTGCCTTCCATCTTCGCGCTGCCAGGTCACTTCGGCGCCGTTCCGCTTAAGGTCCAGCCAGTTGTCGCCGTGCCTAAGCAGAATCTGTTCCTCGCCCAGTTCGACCGTGGCCTGTCTATTTCCGTTCAGCCCGTGCGCCGCAGTGTAACCGCGGAGCAGGGAAGCGAGGGAAACCCATAGCTCAACGTATAACTGCGAAGGGTCTGCGATTGGGTCATTCGCGATTGGTTTCGTCTGTCCCAACCAGCATTCCCTCAGGGGCTAAAGCCCAACTTCATTTTGCCGCCCATTCGGCACGACTAAAGTCATGCCCTGTTACAGAACCCAAAGCCAACGTCACCTTGGATCTTTACGCCCTCAACAATTCAGCATCCAAGATTGGCCCAAGAATTTCACGGTGAATCCCAAACTTGTCCGTCTCATCGCTCAGCCTCAAAACTTCAAAATCCTCATCGATGGACTGCTGGTCGGTCGTCCGTTCGTATTCGCCTGCCTCATTCACGAGCCAAACACAATCCAATCCATCCTGGCGGCTGTAATAGCCAATTCGAAAAATCCTGCCTTGACTCTCTCCCCAAGGTGCGAGCAGTTTCACCACGCTTCGCGGCGGAATGACCTTTCCGAAGTAGGCGTTGAGTCGGACGTTTCTCATCACCCATGGTTCGGGCCGTCGGCGCTTCATCTATCGATCTCCCCCAGCACAATGTCAATCGAACCGATCACGGCCACTACGTCTGCTAACATGCGGCCTTTGCACATGACTTCTAGCGCCTGCAGCGTGGGAAACGACGGGTAGCGCATGTGTACGCGATACGGTTTGGCCGTGCCGTCGGAAACAATATAGTAGCCGGTCTCGCCGTGGCCGCATTCAATGGCCTGGTAAACTTCGCCTGCCGGCACCGCGAAGCCTTCCGTGACAATCTTGAAGTGATGGATGAGCGCCTCCATCTGCGTCTTCATCTTCTCGCGGTCGGGCAGCACAATCTTGGGCGCGTCTGCTTTCACCGGCCCCTCGGGCATGCCGTCCAGCGCCTGCTGAATGATCCTCACGCTCTCCCGCATCTCGACAAGCCGGACTTCATACCGCGCCCAGCAATCGCAGTCGTTCGAGACCGGCACGTCGAAGTGGAACTTCTCATAGCTTGAGTAGGGCAT
>Ga0182024_10015419_pt1 | contig 14642 bp, 14 predicted proteins | sample P32metaG_FD_120480 | JGI IMG/M metagenome (GOLD analysis project Ga0182024, IMG submission 120480) | Permafrost microbial communities from Stordalen Mire, Sweden - P3-2 metaG (Illumina Assembly) | ecosystem: Environmental > Terrestrial > Soil > Wetlands > Permafrost | place: Sweden: Stordalen... | reverse complement strand
GCCGAAAATCTTGCGCTTGACCTCTTCCTTCTCCGTCGCTGCTTCGATTACGAGATCGCAGTCGGCGAGCTCCTTGAGCGTCTTCGCTGGGCTGATGCGCTCGATGGCGGCCTGCCGCTGTTCATCGGTGATGCGCTGACGGCTGACCTGACGCGCCAGATTGCCGCTGATGCTGGCGAGCCCTTCGGAGATGCGCTCGGCGACGATGTCATTGAGCATCACGTGAAGGCCGGAAAGTGCACAGACGTGGGCGATGCCGTTGCCCATCTGGCCGGCGCCGATCACGCCAACTTTGCGGATGGCATGCGCCGTGCCGCCGTGGTCGCCGCGCGCTTTCGGCCGTTCCTTTACTTCGACCATCTTCGCTTACCTTCTTCGCACGCCATCTTTGATCAACGACCGCGCTTTTCGAGCTCCTGGGCCAGCTCCGGCAAGGCCTGATAGAGGTCTGCCACCAACCCGTAGTCGGCGACCTGGAAGATGGGTGCTTCCTCATCCTTGTTGATAGCGACTATGACTTTCGAATCCTTCATTCCGGCCAGATGCTGAATAGCACCCGAAATGCCGACGGCGATATAGAGGTCGGGCGCCACCACCTTTCCGGTCTGGCCGACCTGCCAGTCGTTCGGCGCATAGCCGGCATCGACCGCCGCGCGCGAGGCGCCAACGGCCGCGCCGAGCTTGTCGGCGACCGGTTCTATATACTTGGTGAAGTTATCGCGGCTTTGCATCGCCCGGCCGCCGGAAATGATGATCTTTGCCGAAGTTAGTTCCGGCCGCTCCGACTTCGAGAGTTCCTCGCCGACGAAGCCGGAAATGCCCGGATCGGCCGCGGCTGCCGCCGGCTCGATCGGCGCCGTGCCGCCCTCCCCGGTGACCTGGAACGCCGCGGTGCGCACGGTTATGACCTTCTTGGGATCGAGCGAACGAACGGTCTGGATGGCATTCCCCGCATAGACCGGCCGTTCGAAGGTATCGGGCGCCACCACTTTGCTGATCTCGGAAATCTGCATGACGTCGAGCAGCGCGGCGACGCGCGGCATGATGTTCTTTCCGCTTGTCGTCGCCGGCGCGATGATCGTTTCGTAAGGGCCGGCCAGCGAGACGATCAGCGCGGCGACGGGCTCGGCCAGCATGTGTTCATAGGCCGGCGCATCCGCCAGCAGCACCTTCTTGACGCCGTCGAGCTTGGCCGCGGCATCGGCGACCGCCTGGCAGTTGTGACCGGCAACGAGAATGTGCACGTCGGCGCCGATCGCCTTCGCCGCGGTCAATGTCTTGCTGGTCGAGTCCTTGAGCGATTTGTTGTCGTGCTCGGCGACGAGAAGGGTCGGCATCAGATCGCTCCCGCCTCGTTCTTCAGTTTATCGACCAGCTCGGCGACGGTCTTGACCTTGACGCCGGCTTTGCGCACGGGCGGCTCGGTGGTTTTGACGATCTCCAGATGCGGCTTGACGTCGACGTCGTAGTCAGCGGCGGTCTTCTCGTCGATCGGTTTCTTCTTCGCCTTCATGATATTGGGCAGCGACGCGTAGCGCGGCTCGTTCAAGCGCAGATCGGTGGTCACGATCGCCGGCAGCTTGAGCTTCACCGTTTGCAAGCCGCCGTCGACCTCGCGCGTGACCATCAGAGATTCGCCGTCGATCGTCACCTTCGAGGCGAAGGTGCCTTGCGGCCATCCAAGCAACGCGGCCAGCATCTGGCCGGTCTGGTTGCAATCATCGTCGATCGCCTGCTTACCCATGATGATAAGACCGGGCTGTTCCGCGACGGCGATTGCTTTGAGGATCTTCGCCACCGTCAGCGGTTCGGTGCCGCCTTCGGTTTTCACCAGGATGCCGCGGTCGGCGCCCATCGCTAGAGCGGTGCGGATTGTCTCGCTGGCCTGCGCCGGCCCGATCGAGACGGCCACGATCTCCGTCGCCTTCCCCGCCTCCTTGAGCCGGAGCGCCTCCTCGACCGCGATCTCGTCGAAGGGATTCATCGACATCTTGACGTTGGCAAGCTCGACGCCCGAGCCGTCTGCTTTGACCCGTATCTTCACATCCTTGTCGACCGCCCGCTTCACAGGCACGAGAATTTTCATGGCTTGGTTCGGCTGTCCCGGTATCTTTCAGCTGATCGCGGCCGCACTGCGCGGTTGCAACGATGCTGCGGTGCGGGAACGTACCGGCGGGCGCGCTCCCGGTCAACGCCGCGAAGGCTCGCAATGGCCGTGCATCAGGCCGCGATGGTCCGTCTGAATGGCCTTTATCGGATCGGCCGCGTGAACGGAAGCGAGCTGGTAAGCCCGCCATCGACCGGGAAGGCCTGGCCGTTGACGTAGGACGACTCGTCGCTGGCGAGGAACAATGCCATTGCCGCGATTTCCTCCGGCGCACCGGCCCGCTGCAGCGGGTTGAGTTGGCCGATCTTGTCCAGCGTGCCGCGGACTTGCGCCGCCTCGAAGATCGGCCGGGTCATGCCGGTTTCGATCAGCCCCGGGCAGATCGCATTGACGCGAACGCCGGTGCCGGAGAGTGAATTCGCCCCCGTTTGCGCGAGGCTGACGACACCCGCCTTGCTCGCGCTATAGGGCGCGCCGCCGGCATTCGCGCGCAATCCTGCGACCGACGCGGTGAGAATGATTGAACCGCGGCCTTGTTTGACCATGTGCGGGGCGGCGTGTTTGATCGCAAGGAACGGCCCGATCAGATTGGTCTGTAGAACCTGCCGCCAATAGTCTTCGGTCTGCTCCAAGAGAGGAATGAGGCCGCCGCTGATCCCGGCATTGGCGTAGACAACGTCGAGCGCACCGAATGCCGAAAGCGCGCGATCGACGAAAGCCTTGACGTTTTCGTCCCGGCCCGAATCCGTGGCGAACGCCTGCGCGGTCCCGCCCCGCTGCGCTATCGCACTCGCCGTCTCATCCAGCCCTTGCGCGTTCTGATCGACGACCAGCAAACGGGCGCCTTCGCGTGCGAACAAAATCGAAGTGGCGCGGCCGATGCCGCTTGCCGCCCCCGTGACGATCGCAACCTTCCCGTCAAGCCGCCCCATAGTCGCCCCATCGTGATGTGTTTTTATGTCAGCGGTTCTGTCCCGGCTTCCAAAGCACGTCGCGCGTGCCCTTGTTATTGGCGTGGCGAGCCGCAACGAACAGATAGTCGGACAGCCGATTGACGTATTTGAGCACCTCGGGCGTGACGCTCTCGTCCGCCTTGTCCGCGAGCTGGGCGATCAGCCGCTCGGCGCGCCGGCAGACGGTGCGGCCGAGATGCAGATAAGCCGCCGCCGGACCACCGCCCGGCAGGATGAACGACTTCAGCAGCGCGATGTCGGCGTTGAGCCCGTCGATCTCGCTTTCGAGCCACGTCACCTGCACGGCGGTAACGGTGAGCCGCGCGCCGCCCGGGCCCCTGCCCTTGCCGGGCGTGCACAGGTCGGCGCCGACATCGAAGAGATCGTTCTGAATGCGGGACAGCGCTGCGTCGAGCGCCGGGTCATTGGCGGTATGCAGCCGCGCGATCCCGATTACGGCATTGACCTCGTCGAGCGTGCCGTAAGCGGAGATGCGCAGATCATATTTCTTGCGCCGCTCGCCGGTACCCAGCGCCGTGGTGCCGTCATCGCCGGTGCGCGTATAAATTTTGTTGAGGACGACCAAGGTTCACGGCCCCTGCTAAAAGTTACTTCGCCGAACTTCGCTTCGCCAACCTTACTTCGCCGTCACCCAGATCGTGAACATGATAATCACGATAGCGATGAATTGAAGCAGAACCCGCAACCGCATCAGCTTCTGCGAGGTGTTGCCGGAGCCCCCGCGCATCATGTTGACGAGGCCCAGCAGCAGCACCACTGCAACCGCGCCAATGGCGATCGGGACGAGACCATGAGACAGAAACCCGGACATGGGGTTACTTGTAGCCCGGATTGAGCGGAAGCGAAATCCGGCGCGGTCGTTCGAGCTGGCAGGCCGTTTCCGGATTTCGCTAACGCTCAATCCGGCTACATTCAGTTCGACCCGTCCAGCAAGCGCCGCGCGATCACGTGCGCCTGGATTTCCGCGGCGCCTTCGAAAATATTGAGAATGCGGGCGTCGCAGAGAATCCGCGACACCGGGAATTCCAGCGCAAAGCCGTTGCCGCCGTGGATCTGGACGGCATTGTCGGCGGCAGCCCAGGCGACCCGCGCCGCCAGAAGCTTCGCCATGCCGGCCTCGAGATCGCAGCGGCGGCCCGAATCCTTCTGCCGCGCGGCGTAATAGGTGAGCTGGCGCGCGATCATGATTTCGACCGCCATCATCGCAAGCTTGTCGGCGACGCGCGGGAAATTCGCGATCGGCTCGCCGAACTGCACGCGTGTCGTCGCATAACCGCGCGCCTGTTCGAGCGCCGCTTGCGCCACGCCGACGGCGCGGGCGGCGGTCTGGATACGCGCGGACTCGAAGGTCGCCATAAGCTGCTTGAAGCCAAGCCCTTCGACGCCGCCCAGGAGATTCTCGGCCTTTACGGTGAAACCATCGAAGGCGATCTCGTATTCCTTCATGCCGCGATAGCCGAGCACCTCGATCTCGGTGCCCGACATGCCGGCGGCCGGGAACGGTTTCTCATCGCTGCCGCGCGGCTTTTCTGCGAGCAGCATAGAGAGGCCGCGATAGCCTTTCTCGGCCGGATTGGTGCGCACCAGGAGCGTCATCAGGTCGGCGCGCACCGGATGCGTGATCCAGGTCTTGTTGCCGAAGACTTTGTACGTTTCCCCCTCGCGCACCGCGCGCGTCTTCAGCGAAGCAAGATCGGAACCGGTATTCGGCTCGGTGAATACCGCCGTCGGCAGCACCTCGCCGGACGCGATCTTCGGTAGCCATTTGCGCTTCTGCTCTTCGGTGCCGCTGCCGAGAATAAGTTCGGCCGCGATTTCGGAACGGGTACCGAGACTGCCGACGCCGATATAGCCGCGCGACAGCTCCTCGGACACGACGCACATCGATTCCTTGCCAAGCCCCATGCCGCCATAATCCTCGGGGATGGTGAGGCTGAACACGCCCAGCTCGGACATCTGCGCGATGATATCGAGCGGGATGTATTCGTTGCGCAGATGCCACTCCTGCGCATGCGGCACGACCTGGCCGTCGGCGAACTTGCGCATCTCCTCGCGGATCGCATCGAGCGTTTCGTCAAGCCCAGTGGCGCCGACCGTGGCGTCGGGCTGCTCGCGCATCAATTCCGCCAGCCGCGCGCGGCGCGGCGCCGTATTGCCGTAGGCGATCAGATGCTCGACCGCCGGATTCAAGCGCGCCGCGACCGCGGCGGCATTCAGCCCGAGATCGGCGAGACGCACGATCTCCCCCTGGCTCATCGGGATGCCGCCGACAATCTGCGCCAAATATTCGCCGGCGCCGATCCGCACCAGGAGTTCCTCGACCTCGCCGAAATCGTCGGACGCCGACAACCGCTGCGTATAAGCCGTGAGCTGGCGGAGTGCTTCGACGTAGGTCGCGAGCCAGGCAAGACCATGCGTGGCGCGCTGTTCGCGATCGAGTGCGCGCGGGTTGGCGCGGCCGTCGCGCATCACCCGGTCGGCAACCGCCCGGCGCGCATCCGCAAACAAGGCTTCGGCGGCCTCGACCGCCTGGCTCAATGTTCCGATCAGTTCGCTGTCAGCGGGCATGGTGGATGCGGCAAGCGACATAAGCGGGCTCCGATCATCCCGGGTTCGACGACCCGGAAACTGCCCGCCAACCTTACGCGTGCAGTGCACAAAAGCAATATTTCAGCGCGCGAGACGCCGGCGGCATCCCTCCGGGTCGCCACGACGCGGCGAGCCCGGAATCCATGGCCGCCGCCGCGTAAGCAAAGGTTCGTGCTACCGAGAACATGCCCTGCGCGTGGTTGTCCGGTTACGCTGGCGACGTCTGTCATCGGGCCGGCCAAACCTGGACCTGTTCGCCCACGTCCCGGAATGACAAGGCGGATCGCAAACCCGACAAGAAATCGAGCGTCCGATGAGAAATTTATTCGCGGCGGCGAAACTGCTGCTCCTCGACATGGCGTCGACGTTCTTGTTTGTCGTCCTTCTTCTACTGACCAACAATATTCCCTTGTCGGTCATCCTCGGGGTGGCGCTGGGTGTCGCCCAGATCGGCTGGGAGTTCGCACGCAAGAAGCCGATCGACACCATGCAGTGGATGAGCCTCTTCTTGGTCGTGGGCTCAGGCGCAGCCACTCTCCTCACCAAGGATCCGCGCTTTGTGATGGTCAAGCCGAGCCTGATCTACGTCGTCGTCGGCGTGGTGATGCTCAAGCCAGGATGGATAAACCGCTATCTGCCGCCCGTCGCCAAGGAAGTGGTGCCGGATATTGCCGTCATCTTGGGCTTCGCTTGGTCGGGGCTGATGTTCATCTCTGCCGCAGTGAACGTGATCGTCGCCCTGGACTTCAGCATGGCAACATGGGCGGCGCTCATGCTGGCCTACGGCATCGTCAGTAAGGCAGCCCTTTTCCTGATCGGGTACGCCACCATGCGTTACATCGGCGCCCGGCGCTGGCAGGCGATGCCAATTCTTGAGCGTGATAGTCTGACGGCGGCATTGCAGCAATAACCCAACTCCGCTAGGTGCGGAACGCGCAAAGCGCGCGGGGCGCGAAGCGGAAATCGCCCGGCAACGTGGGGGAGAGTTCATTGGACCGAAGTGCGACCATGCGGGACGAGCGGCGTTTGACCAATCCCGTGTTCAACAACCGCAAGCTCAAGCTCGGAACGTTCCAGAGCAATCTCGACTACGGCTGCCTGATGGCCGACGTCGAGGGCCGGCTGAAAATCAGTTGGCCGAATACGGTCGCGCTGGCCAAACTCGCCGACGATATGGAGTTCGAGGCGCTGGTGCCGGTGGCGCGCTGGCGCGGCTTCGGCGGCAAGCTCAATCCGGCCGGCCCGGGGTTCGAGACCTACACCTGGGCGTCGGGCATCGCCGCGTCGACCGAAAACGCCGGCGTCGTCGCCACCTCGCATTGCTCGATCAATCATCCGATCGTCGCGGCGAAACAAGGCGCGGTCATCGACCATATCTCCAATGGCCGGCTCATCCTCAATATCGTCACCGGCTGGAACAAGCCGGAGATCGACATGTTCGGCGTCGAAATGCTGCCGCACGGCGACCGTTACGACATGGCGGAAGAGTGGCTCCACATCGTCAAGCGGTTATGGACCGAGGACGATGAGTTCGATCACCAGGGCAAGTTCTACAAAATTGTGAAGGGCTATCTGCAGCCGAAGCCAATCCAGCAGCCTTTTCCTGCCATCATGAATGCCGGCGGCTCGGAACGCGGCCGCCACTTTGCCTGCAAATTCTGCGACCTCGTATTCACGGCGCTCGGTGCGCCGAGCTTCGAGCAGAACAAGGCGCAGGTCGAGGCGTACCGCAAGCTCGCCCGCGAGGAATACGGCCGCGAGGTCGCGGTTTGGACGTCCGCGAATATCATCCAGGCGGACACGGAAGACGAGGCGCGCCGATATTCCGATTACATCGTGGAGGAGAAAGGCGACTGGGAGGCGGTGACGTTCGCGCTGGATACGTTGGGCCTCAACGCCAAGACCTTTTCGCCTGAAGCTATCAAGCATCTCAAGGAACTTTTCATTGCCGGCTGGGGCGGCTATCCGCTGATCGGCACCAAGGAGCAGGTGGTCGACGGCCTCAAGACGCTCTCGGCCATGGGCCTCGACGGCGTGCTGTTGTCATGGCCGCGCTATGAAGAGGGGATGCGGGAGTTCAAGAACGTCACCTACCCGCTGCTCGTGCAGACCGGATTGCGTTGAAATAAATGCCGATGGAAGCCGTCATGTCGCGTTTGGAAGGAAAAGTTGCCATCGTCACCGGGGCGGCGGCGGGGCAAAAAGCCGCGCTCGGAGCGGTATTCGCCAAAGCGCTCGCCGCCGAAGGCGCCAAGGTGGTTGTGGCCGACGCCAAGGATTGCAGCTCCGTTGCGGCGGGGATTGTCGTCAATTCAGGCGTCGCGCACGCGCTGACGGTCGATGTCCGCGATGCCAAGTCGGTCGATGCGATGATCGCGGAAACGGAGAAAAAGTTCGGCCGGCTCGATATCCTCGTCAACAATGCCGCCATCGGCTCCAACATTCCGCCGGTCTCGATCGAGGACATCCCGGTCGAGCTGTGGGACGACTTCATGGCGGTCAACGTCCGGGGAACGTTTCTCTGCACCAGGGCCGCGATCCCGGCCATGCGCCGCAACGGCTACGGCAAGATCATCAATCTCAGTTCGACGACGATGCTTTCGGGGCTGTCCCATCGCCTGCACTACGTCACCAGCAAGGGCGCCATTACCGCGATGACGCGCTCCATGGCGCGCGAGCTTGGCGCCTACGGCATCCGGGTGAACTCGCTGGCCCCGGGATTGGTGATGAACGATTCGGTGGCGGCGGCGATGGCGGGACGGCCGGGACTGCACGACTACGTGCTGAATTCGCGCGCGATCAAGAAGGACGTGTTTGCCGACGAGCTTATCGGCACTTTGATCTACCTGGCGTCGCCCGACAGCGACGCCGTGACCGGGCAGTTCCTGATTGTCGACAACGGCGGCGACTATACCTAATGCACGGCTTCACAGTTTCGCAGGCGCTGTAGAATGACGTATCCGGTTGCCCGGACTCTCCGCGAAGGCCGCCCCGCAGTGGATACGATCCGCCTGATTTTCCGCGTCGTCATGGAAGCCTTCTATCGCTTCCACCGCGATGACGGCTGGGCGATCGCCAGCCATATCGCGCTGTCGATATTGATGGCGGTGTTCCCGTTTCTCATTGTGGTGACGGCGCTCGCGGGCTTCGCCGGCTCGACCAATCTGGCCGACGAAGTCGCCCGGCTGCTCTTCGCCGCCTGGCCGCGGCAGGTCGCGAGCCCGATCGCCAGCGAAATCCACAACGTCCTCACGACCACGCGCGGCGGCGTCCTCACCCTCGGCGCCGTGTTCGCGGTCTACTTCGCCTCAAGCGGCGTCGAGAGCCTGCGCATCGGGCTCAATCGCGCCTACGGGCTGCGCGAACAGCGTGGCTGGTGGCTGCTGCGGCTGGAGTCGATCGGCTACGTGCTGGTCAGCGCGCTGGCACTCTTGGTGCTGGCATTCCTCGTGGTGCTCGGACCGCTGATCTTCAAGGCCGCCGCCAAATACGCGCCCTGGATCGAGCCGCTCGAAGCCCATTACGACGTGGCGCGCTTCGGCATCGGCGGCTTGGTGCTCGCGGTGGCGCTTTTCATTCTGCATATGTGGCTGCCCGCCGGGCGGCGAAGGCTGGGCAAGGTTTGGCCCGGCATCGCGGCGACGCTGGTGCTGTGGCTGGCCTGCGGCTTCGCCTTCGGCCACTACCTCGCCGATTTCGCCTACACCTACGTGACCTATTACGCCGGCCTCGCCTCGGCGATGATCGCGCTGGTGTTTCTGTATTACAGCGCTTGGATTTTCGTCTATGGCGGCGAGCTCAACGCCGCGATCGCGCGCGTGCGCGAGGGTGAGACCTAGGCCGAATTCCGCGGCATCTTAAACAGCAGGATCCAGGATTCCCGCCGTTACGTTTTGTGAACCAGAGCCTTAGGAATGATGGGGCTGGCGGCGGCGGCCGCCGGGTCGACGTTGGGCGCGGCAGGATACCATTTGAGGAGCAGGATGAACACGGCGGCGATAAAGGGAGCGGCCGCGGTCGCAAGGAATATCTGTACCGTTCCGAGGCCAAGCCCAAGCATCAAGCTCGTCGTCAGCGGGGCAATCACTTGGCCGAACCGGCCCATTCCCATGGCCCAGCCGACGCCGGTCGAGCGGATCGCCGTCGGATAGGTGAGTGTCGCCAGCGCTATCGCCCCCGACGCCCCCATCCCGACAAAAACCCCGACCAAACCGATCACGAGCGACATGCCGGACACCGACCCCGCAGCGAAGCCCAACGCCCCGGTCGCCAGCGTGCCGAGGACAAACGCGGGCACGAGCACGGCGGTCGTTCCGAACCGCTCCATCAACCTCCCGGCGCTCGCCATGCCGATCAAGGCACCAATGCCGTGAAAGCCGATCACGACGGCCGCCTGAGAAGGCGCAATGCCGTTAGCGCGGAGCAGCGCGGGCGTCCACACCACGACGGTCGCCAGCGTGCCAAACGCCATGACAAAGGGAATCCAGAGCAACAACGTGCCGGCGGCACGACCCTCGCTGAACAGATGCTTCAGCGGCAGCCCTTTCAAGTGTTCTTCGTCGGCGACGATCTGCGCATTCGGTGAGGTGGCGGGCACCATCCGCCGCACGATCGCGCGTGCTTCCTGAGGATAGCGAGCGTCGGCGATGAGGAAACGAATCGATTCCGGCAACCACAGCAGCAAGACGGCAGCGACCACCAGCGGAAGCGCGCCGCCGATCCAAAAAATCGTCGGCCAACCGTAATTTGCGAGGATATAGGCGTTGAGGAAGCCGCTGACGGTGCCCCCGAGTGGAAACGCGGCCCAAATGAGACTCGCGATCATCGCCCGGCGGCGTTGCGGCGCATATTCGGACGCGAGCGCGATGAAGCACGGCGTCGCCCCACCCAGCCCGATGCCGGCCGCAAAACGCACGGCAAGCAATTCGTTGTAAGACGCCACGCGCGCGGTCAGAAGCGTAAATACGCCGAAGATGACAGCCGCCGCGATCAGGCAACGCTTGCGGCCAAAGCGATCGCCCAGCGGGCCGAAGGTCAACGCGCCGATCATGGCGCCAAGGAGTGCGGCGGAAAATATCGGCCCCAGCGCCGTTCGAGCGAGGCCGAGCTTCTCTGCGATCAGCGGAGCGGCCACCGCGATCGATTGGCTGTCGAGGCCGTCAAGGAACGCGACCAGCGAACAAAGCGCGATGGCGACGATTTGAAACGACGTGAAGGGGCCGGCATCGATCGCGCGCGTGATGTTGATGACGTCTTTGGTTTCCCCACTCATGTCGTCTTCTCCGTCTTTTAGCTAGCTAGCGCATCGACCGCACAGCTGCCGCGCAGTGTCGCGATGACGCGATCGGCTTCCGCGTGGCTACCGCGCCAGGCGACATACTGGTCCGGGCGGATCAGCACCAACGGCGCCCCGTAAAGTGCGCGTAATTCCTGATCGCGAAAGTTGACAACCGTGATCGGCACGCCGGCGCGCTTCGCCGCTTGCGTCAGTGGGTCCGTCGATGCCGTGTCGTCAAGCGCGAGCAGCGTGTAACCACGGCCGAAATGATCGTACAGTGAGCTTCCGTCCGCCAGCCAGGCGTGCGGAGCAAGACAACCCGGATACGCCGAGGGTTCGTAAGTCGCGTGATGCTCACCCGGCGGAGCATTGCCGTCGCCGACGATGATGGGCGAGTCCGTGTAACGCGAGCCGAGCACCACGCCGAGCGTCTTGAATTCGCGCGTCTTGGTGCGCAGGATTTCATCGCCGACTTCATGACGCACGCGCCGGCCTTCGTCGCTGTCCTCCTCGACGCTGTCCTTGAGCAATTGCGCGCTGAGGACGCGATAATTCGCCACCGCTTCCGCGATCGTGCGCTGATGCACTGAGCGCCGCTCCTTCTCGTAGGAATCGAGCAGCTCCGATCCGCCCCAGCCTTCCAGCACGGCCGCCAGCTTCCAGCCGAGGTCGACACCGTCGGCGATGCCGAGATTCATGCCGTATCCCCCGAACGGCGGATGCAGATGGCAGGCGTCGCCGGCGAGAAAAATGCGCCGGTCGCGGTAGCTGTCGGCGATAAGGCGATGCGCCGCCCACACGTCGCGGGTCAGGATTTCCAGTTGTACGTCGCGGCCGACGGCGTCGCACACCCGGCGGCGAATGGTATCGTCGTCAAGTTCGGCCACTCCCGGTGGCAGCGTGATGCCGAAATGCCAGAGCCCTTCGCTGTCCATGGGGCCCATCACGGCCGGGGCTTCCTTGTTGATGAGCCAGTACATGATGGCGCGCCGGGGCGGGGGATCGCGCAACAGCTCCGGGATGCGCAGAATGAGATTATAGTTGAACGCGTAGGCGTGCTCGCCTTCCATGCGCGCGCCGATGATCTCGCGGACGCGGCTGCGTGCCCCGTCGGCGCCGATCAGATATTTGGCGCGGACGGAACGTGGCTCGCCGTTGGCAAGACCGCGGATGGTAGCAACGACGCCGCTCTCGGACTGCTCGGCATGCTCCAGCTCGGCATTAAACTGCAACTCCACCGAGCGCATCGCGGCGACATGCTCGCGCAATACCGCCTCGACAATGTATTGAGGCACCCATTGCGCCGGCTCGGGAAAGCGTGGTTCGCGGTGCTTCGCTCCTTCGAAAGCGTTTTCGATGACCGCAAGCGTGCGACCAAACAGCCGCGTCGAAAACACGATATCGGTTGGATAGTCGTTCGGCAGCGGCGCCGCCGCGCGCAACTTCGTGGCGACGCCCCATCGCCGAAAATGCTGCATCGAGCGCACATTCGTCGTCTTGGCTCGCGGTTGCGAGCCGGTCCGCGCATGCCGCTCGACCACCAGCGCCCGCACGCCGCGAAGACCGAGCTCGATCGCGAGCGATAAACCGGTGGGTCCCGCCCCGACGATCAGTACATCCGTTTCCGTACCCTTGCTCATTGAGATTCTTTCATGCATGGCGCGCTGTTGCACTGCGGTGGAGCGAGCGCGCCGAAACTTATACTTTCGTGCGGTTTACCGCATGTCTCGTGCGGCGATGGGGATTGGTGGCAAGCGGGCGCGCCGGCGTGAGACCAGCAGGCGAAGATTGTATTGGCCACTCCCGCGGCTTTTGTTGATCCGTTAGTTGTTGTTCCGCCAAGTGGCGCACCAGATCTTTCGTCGTCAGGAGATGTTCGCGCAATAGCCGGCAAGCCTTGTCGGCGTCTCCGCCAAGAGCCGCCTCCATGATGGTCCGATGTTCGGCGTTGACGTCGCGCGAGCGTCCCGTGACAGGCGCAGAAAGGCGTCGATAACGCTCCGATTGCGCATAGAGCATGGCGCGCACGCGCAATAACCATAGGCTGCCGCAAGCCGCGACCAGCGCGAGATGATAGTCGGCATGAGCCTGAGCCCAATCCTCGTTCAACCGCTGTTCGTCGCCGAGCGCGCGCACCGGCATCCGCGAAAGGCGATGAAAGGCGGCGACCAGCCCGGTCTCCCAGTCGATTCCGCCCGCGGCGATCGCACGTCTGAGGCAAAGCGTCTCGATGTCGATGCGCACTTGGGTGAGATCTTCGAGGTCAGCCACCGATATCGGCGCTACCTGGAAACGCTTTTGCGCCTCCGAAACCACGAGACCTTCAGCCGACAATCGCGAGAGAGCTTCGCGAACCGCACCCAGGCTGACGCCAAGGCCGAAGCACAACTCGTTGATTTTCAGCCGTGTCCCGGGCTTGAGGCGACATGAAAGAATGTCAGCCCGCAACCGAAAATACACCGCTTCGGTTCGGCTTTTCGTTTCATGCAAAGCCGTAGGCATCTCGCTCCCTCCGAGACGGCACCTAACCAGATATATATCTGAACGACAAGAATATATTTTTATTGACGCGATCTATCGCGGTGGCTCTAAGATGGGGACGGCGCCGCGCAGAGTGGCGTCGGAGCCGATAGACCGTCGTGGAAAACATCGCCCCGATCGCAATCGAACAACACACAAGGGATAAAGGCGCCCGAACCGGAGGAATTACCGATGATTAAGCCCAAGCTGCATCACGTTACGATCAAAACCAGCCGCCTCGACGAGATGATTCAGTGGTACGCCCTGGTGGTTGGAGCGCAGGTGCAGTTCAAGGACCAAACCGCTGCGTGGATGACCAACGACGATGCCAATCATCGCATCGCTTTTCTGGCAGTCCCCGGTCTAAATGACGATGCTGAAAAAGTTCGGCACAACGGGATGCATCACTGCGCGTTCGAATACGCCAGCTTCGCGGATCTGATGTCGTCGTTTGACCGCTTGCGTAAAGCGGGCGTTGAGCCGGCCTTCTGCCTCGATCACGGGCTGACGATGTCGCTCTATTACAAGGATCCCGAAGGTAATTTCGTCGAGCTGCAAAGCGACAATTTTTCCGACTGGAGGCTTTCGGGAGAATGGATGCGGACGTCGCCGGATTTCGCCGCCGATCCGATCGGCACCTTCTTCGACCCGGCTCGCGTTTATGAGAAATTCCAATCAGGCGCCGATTTCAAGGCGCTGCAGAAAACCATTCGCGCCGGTGCTTATGTACCCGCTTCGATCCCCGACCTTGGCCTGCCGACGCCCTAAATCTTTCCCGCGGAGAACTTGAATCAGGTCCTTGCCTAAGGACGAGTGACGAAGCCGTCAGCCCCGACCTGACTGGCGGTTCAGCTCCGGCAACGACGCCGCTTCCAGCACGTCGTCAAAATTCCGCAGTCCGGGGCGCCCGGCGTTGACCAGCACCGCCATATTGCCGGGCTTGTGACGGTTGGTACGCATTAATTCATGCGCGTACGGGATTTTCTCCCACGGAAACACGTCGCTCATGCACGGATCGATGCGGCGATCGATGACGAACCGGTTGGCGGCGCTCGCCTGCTTGAGGTGCGCGAAGTGCGAGCCTTGCACACGCTTCTGTCGCATCCAGACGTAGCGCGCGTCAAAGGTGATGTTGAAGCCCGACGTGCCGGCGCAGAACACCACCATGCCGCCG
>Ga0182024_10015418_pt1 | contig 14642 bp, 21 predicted proteins | sample P32metaG_FD_120480 | JGI IMG/M metagenome (GOLD analysis project Ga0182024, IMG submission 120480) | Permafrost microbial communities from Stordalen Mire, Sweden - P3-2 metaG (Illumina Assembly) | ecosystem: Environmental > Terrestrial > Soil > Wetlands > Permafrost | place: Sweden: Stordalen... | reverse complement strand
GTGCGCGACCGGCTGTTCCACACGCTCGACCCGACGACACGGACGATCGGACCGATCAGGGGCGCGGCGATGAATGGCAACTGTCATCGCGTGGACCACGCGGGGAGGAAGTACCTGGTGAGCGACACGGTCGGGTTCATCAGCAAGCTGCCGCATCAGCTGGTCGATGCTTTCGGTGCGACGCTCGAGGAGACACGCCGCGCCGACCTGCTGGCCCACGTGCTCGACGCCTCCGCGCCCGAGAATCAGGCCGAGGCGATGCAACATGCGGTCGAGGGGACGCTGGATGAGATCGGCGCGGGAGATCATCCAAGGCTGCTCGTGCTGAACAAGATAGATCTGCTCGACAAGCAGAAACGCGACGAGCTACATCTGCGCTACCCCGGCGCGGTGTTGGTGAGCGGCGTGACGGGGGAGGGCTTGGAGGAGCTGGGCGCGCGCTTCGAAACAGAGCTGGCGCACATGCTGTGCAAGGTCGAGCTGCTGGTGCCCTACGCGGACGGCGGCAGCCTCGCGGAGCTGCACGAGCTGGCGGGAGATCTCACACGCAAGGACACCCCCGAGGGCGTCCGCGTCCGCGCGCTGGTTCCAAAGCGAACGGCCGAGCGCTTCGCCCGCTTCGCGGTCGCGTCTTAGCGATCGTCGCCGCTACCGGAGAGTACCCCGCGCCGCTGGCGAGATAACAGCTTGTCGAGGTTCGCTTGGGCGATCTCATCGAGGTCGAGCTGCAGCTCGCTGGCGAGCTGGGCGACGTACCAGAGGACGTCTCCGAGCTCCTTGGCCATCGCGGCGCGGCGCTCCTCAGTGACCTGCCCGCCGTCGTCGCGAATCGACTTCTTGGCGTGCTCGGCTACCTCGCCCGCCTCGCCTGAGAGCCCGAGCGCCGGGTAGGCAAGCCAAGCCTCGCGCGGATACTCGGCGGTGCGACGTGAGAGGCGCTGGTACTCCGATAGCTCCACGTACGCGATCCTAAGATGCCGCACGACGATCCGACGAGGGCGATCCTGGATTTTGCGGCGATCGGGTCCGAGCGGGCTTCATACACCAGCGGCGCGACGCGCGCTGAGGTGTGCCTCGCGCTCGAAGGCGTCGTCGAGCGGGGTTAGATCCGACGGATCGAGGCGCAGAGCGGTGGCGATCAGCCAGTCGGCGAACCAAGCGTTCTTGGGCAGGAGTGGGCCGTGGAGGTAGGTGCCGATCGTGTTGCCATGAAGCGCGCCCTCCAAACCGCCGCGTCCGTCGTTGCCGTGGCCCTTGAGAACACGACCTAGGGCGTGGGCCTCGGGTCCGAGGTAGGTTCGGCCCCCGTGGTTCTCAAAACCTGCGAGTACTCGCGTCACATCATTTTCACCGAGCAAGACCTCGATCGCGACATTGCCAATCAGCCGGGGGCCGTCCTCGCGAACGGTGCGTACGTCGAGCAAACCGACACCGGGGATCTCGTCCTCGCCGAGCGAGTAGGAGTGCCCGAGCAGTTGATAGCCGCCACACACGCCGAGGATCACCGCATCGCGAGCCGTGGCGGCGTGGAGCGCCTCGCACTTGGTCTCGATCAGGTCCTCGGCACAAAGGCGCTGATCGCGGTCCTGGCCGCCGCCGAGGTAGTACAGGTCGTGCGCGTCGGAACTCAGCGACTCCCCGAGCCCGCTGGACGCCAGCTCGAAGCCAATTCCACGCCACGCGCAGCGTTGTTCGAGCACGAGCAGGTTGCCGCGGTCGGCGTAGATGTTCATCAGGTCGGGGTAGAGCGCGCAGACGCGCAGGGTGCGGGGGAGGGAATCCGGGACGGCCGTGGGGTCAGGCACGCAGCATCACCACCTCGCTGCCGACGTGTTCATCGGTCGATGGGATCTCACGGGCCGGCTCGGGGCGCAGGCCGGCCGCGGCTGCCTTGTGCTCTAGCTCGGACGGGCTTACGCGGTCAAGCTCCACGATGTTGAGCTCCTCCACGATGTCGCCTCCGGGGCCAAGGATCTGGCGCACGCGCTCGATGACGAACCCTCGTTCGAGTACGCCAATCCGCGTTGCACGGCTGACATAGACGGTGTTGTCTACGTGTGCTGTCTCGGGGGTTGGTCCGATATCGCCGCCGGCACAGTCGAATGGCGCGAGGGTGGTGACGATCGCGCAGGCGAGCAGCCCACCGGGGTGCAGGTGGGCGCGCGCGCAGTGCAGGAACGCGGCTCGCTCGGCCGAGCCGTGCAGCAGCTGGAGGGTCTGCATCGGCACGAGGCACAGGGCAAAGTCACGCCGGTCCAGATCGAATGAGCGCGCGTCGGCGCATACGGTCTCCACCCGCAGGCCGTCGGTCCGGTCTTGCAATGCCCCGAGCAGGTTGGAGTCGAGGTCGAGCGCGGTTACGCGATGGCCGGCACGGGCGAGGTCCAGCGTCACCCGGCCGGTGCCGGCGCCCACGTCGAGGACGGGACCACGAACCGCGCCGGCCAGCTCCCGCCACAGTGGCAGGTCAGCCCGGTAGGAGCCGCACTCCAGGTCGTGCCAGACGACGTCGGCCGAGGTCACGACCATGCGCTGCTCGCCTCCCCGCGCGCGACGAGCAGCTCGCGCAAGGCGAGCATCGCGGTATAGGTGGGCAGCGCGTACAGCGGCGCGGTAGATTCGGACCCCACCAACCCGTCGGAGGCGGCCTCGTTCAGGGCGCGCGAGAGGTCCTCCTGCACGTGGATGCGGACGGGATCGATCCCCGCGTACTTCAGGCGCAGCGCGAGCTCGGGGGCGCGGGTGCCGCTGCATGTGACACGCCGCACCCGCCCGGCGAGCAGCTCGAAGTCGGCGTCCCAGATCCAGGAGACGTCGCGTCCGTCGGCGATCCTGTCGTTGAGGACCCCGAGCAGATCGTGTTCGCCCGGCTCCAAGGCGAGCGTGCGCAGCACCTCGTTGGCGCCGGCGGGGTTCTTGACGAGCAGGATCCGCATCTCGCGCCCGCCGACATGCACCGTCTCGGCGCGGCCGAACGCGGCCTTGGTGTCCTGCAACCCCGCGACGATCTCCGGCAGGCCCACGTCCAGCGCGGTGGCCAGCGCGGCGGCGGCGAGTGCGTTGTAGACGTTGTAGAGGCCGGGCAGGGACAGGGCGACCTCGGCTTCGCCTGCCGGAGTCCGCAGGGTGAAGTGTGCCGTGCGGACTCCCTCGAGGGTGACCCGTGTCGCGATCACGGTGGGCGCGGGCCTCCTCTGTCCGCAGCTCGGGCAGTGGTAGTGGCCGAGGTGGCCGAGATAGACCGCCTCGAACACGTACGGCGCGCCGCAGCGACGGCAGTGCTTCGCATCGGCGGCGTGCGCCATCCCTCCCAGGGCGAGCGAGTCGTCCTCAACACCGAAGTACAGGACCGGCGCGTCGCGCTCGCGGCCGAGGTCGGCGACCGTGGGGTCGTCGGCGTTCAGGACCAGTTGCGTGGCGCGGCCAGGGTGGGTGGGCATCCGGTCAACGGCCGCGGCCCAGCGATCGGCGATCGTCTCCAGCTCGCCGTAGCGGTCGAGCTGGTCGCGGAACAGGTTCCCGAGCAGGACGGCGCGCGGGTGTAGTTGCGCCGCGAGCGAGTCGAGCCACAGCTCGTCCACCTCGAACAGGCCGAGCTCGCCCGAGATGCCCCCGCCAGGGCGGGCGGCGGCGAGCAGGGTGGAGGCGATCCCCCCGGCCATGTTGGCCCCCGTCTGGTTGTTCACAAGCGACACGCCGGCGCGCTCGAGGATTCCGGCGAGCAGCGCGGATGTCGTGGTCTTGCCGTTCGTCGCCGACACGAGCACGCTGCCCCGTGGCAGGCGCGCCCCGAGCGCGCCGATCGCCCCGGGATCGAGGCGCATCAGGACCTTCCCCGGTGCGCTCGACGCGCCACCGCCGCGCAGGCGCGAAACCGCGCCGACGGCCCGCGCGAAGGCGAGCTTGGGTGCAAGCGGACCAGTCATCAGCTGGCCGATCTGCGATCGGTCGCCGGGGGCTCGGCCGATTCAGCGGTCGGCGGGGCTGATGGCGCGGATGTGTACGACGGGGCGGCCGGCGCGGAGGGGAGGGGGGGCGACGAGAACGCCGAGGCCGCCCCGGCGGCGTCGGCGGGGACGAGCACCGAGACCGCGCCGCGCACGGCGCGCACCCGCACGGGCAGCTCGCCGATCGGATCGCCGTCGGCGTACAGCACAAAGGGGCGGTCCGCCGAAATCTCGACCTCGGCCGCACGGAACACGTGCACCGAGGGCAGCTGCACATGGGTGCCCTTGAAGGCCTTCGGGAGGACAGCTGTCAGGAACCTGAGCTTGCCGATGCTTTCGAGGACCACCACCTCGAGCAGACCATCGTCGAGCATCGCGTCCGGCGCCGCGCGCATCCCACCGCCGTAGGCCTTCGAGTTGGCGGCCCCGACCGTGTAGGCCGTGAAGCTGAGCCGCTCGCCCGGGGGGTTGAGCTCGATCTCAAAGCGTGCGGGGCGCCATGCCGCCAGCGCGCGCAGCGCACCGTATACATAGACCAGGCCGCCCAGCCACGAAGGCGCCTCGTTGGCGATGCGGTTGGCGTCGCTGTCGAAGCCGGCGGAGGCGATGCCGACGAACGCCTGCCCCGAGACTTCGCCGACGTCCATCGCGCGCGGGACACCGTGGGCGATCACCGCGCACGCCGCCAGCGGATCCTGGGGGATGCCGAGCACGCGCGCCAGGTCGTTGCCGCGACCACCGGGCAGCACGCCGAGTACGGCGCCGGGAACGTGCCGCAGCGCGTCGGCCACCGCGCCGATCATGCCGTCGCCGCTGAGCGCCACGACCGTCTCGCCGGCGCGCGCCCCCTCGTCGGACAGCGTGCGCGCATGGTCGAGGTCGCGCGTGTCGACGCGGCGCACCCGCAGCCCAAGCTCGCCCAGCCTTCGCTGCACCTCCGGCGCGGCCCGTCCCGCCTTGCCACCGCCGGCGGATGGGTTCACGATCAGGCAGACGGGTGCGGGCATCGGGCAAGCGTATTGCCCCGGTCCCATCGCCACACTCGCTGTCATCCCCGGACGGACAAACAGCTCAGCGTGTCCAGCCCTTTACGCGCGAATCGCGGATTGGTCAGTCGGCGGCCTTTTTCGCCCGGTCCCGGCGGCGGCGTCCGATGGCCGCAACCACCGCGAGGACGGCGATCACGAGGAACAGGCCGAGCAGCACGCCCGGCGCGATCCCGAGCCCACCGAAGGGCAGCGAGATCAGCTCGACGATCCCCAGGCCGAGCGCGAGCAGCACGATGATCAGCGCGATGATCAGCAGGATTCCGCGCACGCGCGCGATGATCCCGGCCGAGGATGAGGGGATCAGCAGGCCCATCGCGCGCAGCGCGAACATCTGGCGGCCACTCGGGGGAGTCTGGCCGAGGCGCTCGACGGCGTCCTTCAGATCGCCCGCGCGGCGTTCGGCAAGCGCCAGCGAGGCGTCGGCCATGCGCCGGATCTGCATCCGCTCCTGGGGGCGTGCGGCGGCGATCGCGCGCTGGAAGTAAGCACGGGCCTGCTCGGCGTCGAAGCGCTCTGATGCCCGCGCGCCGAGGATCGCCATCGCGGCCGACTTGTACTTGGTCTCGCTCTCGAGCTCCTCGTCGGAGCGCTGCTCGAGCGCCTGGATCGCCTCCAGGCCGCCGCGTTGCTCCATCCGGATCTGGCGTTGCTTGGGTGCCATCGGCCGCTCATTCTACGGTTTGGCCGGCCGCGTGCCACGCGGCCGGCGCTGGGCGTTGGATGGATATCTCAGCCGGGCGCCGTGGGGCCCTCGCAATGGTCTGCGAGGGCGCGCCAGGCGGTATGCTCGCCGCGTGTCGAATCGCCGTCTCATATCGCTGTTGCTCTGCGCCGTCCTGGCGCTCGCCGCCGCTCCGGCGAGCACGCTCGCGGCCGGCGTGGGCGGCTCGAGCGCGTTCAGCGAATTGACCGAAGGGCAGGCCGAAACGACGCCGACCCAGACGACCGCGACTACCACCGCGACGGAAACCTCCAGCTCCAACTCGAGCAGCGTCCTCGTGCTCGTAATGGGGGCCGCGGTGCTGCTGCTGGCCGGGATCGCCTTCATGATCGTGCGCGACGCGCGCAGCGTGGCGCCCGCGGGCGACGGACTGCTGGGTGGGGGCGGCTCGCGGCGCGACACGGCCGCGATGATGCGTAAGCGCCGGGCGAAGGCGAAGGCCGCGCGGCGGCAGCGCAAGCAGAACAGCAAACGCCGCAAATAGCCGATCCGACCCCGCCCGCTCGCACCGACCCCGACCGCCTTTGCTCTAACGGAAGGTCCTGACGCTCCTGGCGCGCACCGGCGTGCGTACTCGCGCGGGCGCCGGAAGGGCGGGTGAGCCATGCGGGTCGCGGCGCGGAGAGCGAGGGAGTGGCATACGCGGGTGCGGATCGCGCGGTCCGGCGGGGAGCGCACGACTGCCGCCATCCTCGTCGGAGGAGTCGGAGGCATCGGATGCGTCGGCGGGCACGCGCATCGCCTCGTCGTTGCGGAATGGCATCCACATCATCAGGCCGACAAACGGGAGTTTGAGCAGCCCAAACAGCACGAGCAGCATCCACAGCGACATAGCCCAACCGATGCTACTACGTGCCCCACGGCCCGGCGCCGTCGGTGGATTTCGTTGGAGCGGTTCTTACGGCACGGGGCGGCGGTTCTATGCTCCTACGCACTTTGAAGGCGGCGCCGGGTGCAACCACAGCGCAAGACGGGAAGGATCTGGCGGCGTTGGCCGAGGAGATCGCTCGCTGCCGGCGCTGCCCGCGTCTGGTGGCGTGGCGCGAGCAGGTCGCGCGCGAGCGCCGCGCCGCGTTCGCGCAGGAGGAGTACTGGGGCCGGCCGCTGCCGGGCTTTGGCGACCCGGCGGCGCGGATGCTCGTGTTTGGGCTGGCCCCGGCCGCCCATGGCGCCAACCGCACCGGCCGAATGTTTACCGGCGATCGCTCGGGGGATTTCCTCTTCGCTGCGCTGTGGCGCACAGGCTTTGCCAACCAGCCGACATCGACTCACGCCGAAGACGGCCTGCGGCTCCGCGGGGCGTGGATCGGCGCGGCGGTGCGCTGCGCACCACCGGCGAACCGTCCGACTCCGGCCGAGCGCGACGAGTGCCTGCCGTGGAGCCGGCGGGAGCTGGAGCTTCTGGAGGAGGTGCGGGTGATCCTCTGTCTGGGCGCCTTCGGTTGGGAGGCAGCGCTGCGCCTGACCACAGCGCTCGCCGATCCGCCGGCGCCCCTACCGCGGCCACGACCACGGTTCGGCCATGGGACGGAGCTTCGGGGCGCGCGGTACACACTGATCGGCTGTTATCACCCGAGTCAGCAGAACACATTCACCGGCAAGCTGACCGAGCGGATGATCGACGCGGTCCTGCTGCGCGCGCGGGAGCTGTACGAAGGGTCGCCGAAGCGCTAGCCTTGTCGGGGTGAGCACAAACTTGGGAGGCCGGATAAGGACCGTGATCGCGGCGGCGGTCGTCACCACGATCGCGCTGGTCGCGGTCGGCATGTTGGGCGTGGCCTCGGCGGAAGCGCCGACGACCGCTGCTCCGCCACCGACGGTGAGCGTGCAGGGCGTCGCGACGGAGCCGATCGAACAGAGCGCAAACGCCGCGACGGCGACCTCCGTCTACCGCCAGGGGATGGCCGGCGCGATCAGCGACGGCCAAGCGAAGGCGCAATTCCTGGCAGAAAAGGCGGGTGTGACGCTCGGGGCGGTGCAGAGCATCGTCGAAGACGGCGGTTACATCGAATGCACGGGCGGGGAAGGCTACGAAGGCTACTCGGGCGAACAGCCCGATTTCGGATCGTCCTCCCGCGGAGTGGTGGCGGCGCCCGAGGTGAGCCCGCGCGCCGTCGCGAAGACGCCAACTTCCAAAACTCGCAAGCCGGCGGTAAAGCGGGGCAAGAAGCGCAAGTCACCTACTGCGCAACGCGCGAGCAACACCGGTTGCAGACTTTCTGCACAAGTCTCGCTCGCCTACGCGCTTAGCTGACGCCTTCGTCTGCACGACCCGCAAAGAGTCCTCGCTGCTCATCGCGGGCTGAGGCTACGGCCTGCTCAGACTGGCGAGCAGCGATCGCTCGTGAGGGGGAGATTCATTTCCTGGCGTTTCCTTACTTAGTTTACATAACATACATTATCGAGCATTGAAAAACTGACCTTAAGGACGTGATAGGTGAGCCACGTCCTTAAGCCTCCTGATCATCGACGCTGCGCTGCTCCTTGAGGCCGAAGTACTGGATCAGGGCGAGCGTCCCGCCGGGACGTCGGCACGCGAAACCCGTGCGGGTGCGTCTCGCCTCGCCGGCGATCCGTGATGAGCTTTGATTCATCGTGCAGTCTGTGGGGTATCACTCGTTCTGTTCAACGAAAGGATGGTTGCCGATGGCCAGCGTTCTCGCAGGGATCACCACGTCGATCGACGGGTACATCACCGGACCCAACGACGGCCCAGGGATGGGCCTCGGTGAGAATGGTGAGCGCCTGCACTACTGGGTGTTCGGTGGCCCGTGGAGCTATGCCGATGAGGGTCCCCGCGCGCCGACCGGCGAGGACGGCGCCTGGTTGACCGACACGATGTCAAGTGTCGGAGCGGTTGTGGGTGGGCGCGGGACCTATGAGGCGGCTCGGCACTGGGGTGGGGAGAGTCCCTGGGGGCTGCCGTTTTTCATCGTGACGCATCGCCCGCAGGAGGAGCCGGCCGACGGGGGATTCACATTCGTCTCAGGCGTCGAGACTGCGGTGGAGCGCGCCTTGCAGGCGGCGTCCGGGAAGGACGTCCACGTGATGGGCGGAGCCGATGTCATTCGTCAAGCCCTCGCCGCCGGGATCGTCGACGAGCTGACGATCATCATCGCGCCGGTCGTGATGGGCGCGGGAAAGCGGCTCTTCGACGGCTTCTCGCAATCGCTCGATCTCGAGCAACTCGGCGTGCGACAGTCGCGGCACGCGACCTTCATCCAGTACCGCGTGCAACGATCATGACGACTGACCCGGAGTCGCTCCGGTCTGCAAGTGGGTGGGCCCGGAGAGGGAGACGTCTATCGAAGCCACGAGCGTGGTATACGACCTTACAGTCCCGACTCTGCAGGAGGCAAGCATGGCCACGCCATATACCGTGAGGAAGCTCACCGATATAGAGGATTCCGCGCCCAAGTCCGGGTTCGGCGACGTCCAAGAAGCGAGATTCGCAAAGGATGCGCTCGACACCGAAGACACCGGCTTCAGCTATCACCGAGTCAAGGCCGGGCAGCGCCAGCCCTTCGCGCACAAGCATGAGCGCGCCGAGGAGGTCTACGTTGTCCTCGCCGGCTCCGGTCGGGTGAAGCTCGATGAGGAGGTCGTCGAGCTTCAGACGCTCGATGCGATCCGAGTCGCTCCCACCGTGACTCGCGCGTTCGAGGCCGGGCCCAGCGGCCTTGACCTCATCGTCTTCGGTCCGCGGTGCGACGGGGACGGTGAGGTGCTGATGGGATGGTGGGCCGACTAGATCGATCGGATGGCCATTAGGGCAGACACGCCTACCAACCCGGACGAGAAAGGCGGAAGATGGAAGCACGGATCGACATAATCACGCTCGCCGTCGCCGATCTGGAGCGGGCGCTCGAGTTCTGCCGAGACGGGCTCGGATTGGAGTCGCGCGGGATCATCGGCACCGAGTGGACCGGCGACGATGTCGAGCCGGCCGGAGCTATCGCGCTGTTCGAGCTACCGGGCGGGCTAATGCTGTCGCTCTACCCCCGCACCGAGCTGGCGAAGGACGCTAAGGTCCCGCTCGGTCCGCCGAAGAGCGGCGAGTTCAGCATCGGACACGCGGTCGTAAGCAAGGCCGAGGTAGACGCCCTGCTCACCCAAGCCCAAGACGCCGGAGCCACGCTTACCGACCGACCGCACGACCGTCCATGGGGGATCTACTCCGGGTACTTTCGCGATCCCGACGGACACCTCTGGGAGATCCTCTACAACCCACGGCTCCCCGGCTCCCAGGACTAATCGCATCGTCAAGAATCAACGACAAGTTGAGGAGGTAGGTGTTCGTGTCGAGATTCGTGACCATCGGATATGGAGACCGCGCGGGGTTCGCGCTCATCGAGGGCCCCACTCTCGAAGAGGCGGTCCGCCTCGTCTCGGAGACCCCTTGTGCGGTCGCGCATGGTGTCGTCGAGGTGTGGCCACTGGACTCGACGCCGTAGGGGTTGATGCTCGACAGCCCAATACGAGCCGTCAAGGCAAACCGCGCGGGAGCGGGGGCCGGCACTCGTCAGTCGTCAGTCCTCGGGAAGCGCAGCAAAATCACGCTTGGCCTTCCTGTACCACCCCATTCCTGAAATGGGATGCTTCCACCTACCTTTCATCTCCTTCAAAGCACTTTCGTGCGTTGCATCACTCTGTGCGACCACGTCCTTTAGATGTTTGTCCTGCGTCTTTATCCGACGTCGTCGCGGACCTCGAAGCCGAGCGTGTCGCGATAGAAGGCCAGGGATACGTCAGGGTCGTCATGCGGGAGGAAGGCGTAGTGAATGGTGATGTTCATAGCGGCCACTCTAGTTGCGGCTCGTGACCGGCGCTTCTCGATTCCTGATCGGTCTGGTCACCTGTTTCGCAACGCACGACGGCATCCCCGCCGCCGCGCCTGCCACCTGGTGCCGGTAGGTGCTGGGCGGCATACCGACCAGTTCGCTGAAGCGACTGCTGAAGGTGCCCAGCGACGAGCAACCGACCGCGAAGCAGACCTCGGTGACGCTGAGCTCGCCGTGACGCAGCAGCCCCATCGCGCGCTCGATGCGCCGCGTCATCAGGTAGCTATACGGCGACTCGCCGTAGGCCAGCCGGAACTCGCGGCTGAAGTGACCGGCCGACATGTGCGCGCCGCGGGCGAGCGCCTCGACGTCCAGCGGCTGCGCGTACTCCCGGTCCATTCGATCGCGGACGCGGCGCAACCGCGCGAGGTCGCGCAGGTGCTGCGCCGCGGCGGGTCTGCTCGTCACCTGCGAAATCGTGCCACATCGCAACCGCTGCCGGACGTCGGCACCCGAAACCGTGCAGGCGCGTCATGCCTGCAGTCGGCCGATTAAGCTCCGGGGCGACGTGGTCGTCTACGCAACACCCACTGTTCAATACGATAGGGCGAGCACCAGGGCGGCGCGACCGTTTGTCGCCGGTCCACCAAGGAGCGCAAGTGGGGACGAGCACCTACAGGCCGTCTGACACGCGCCTGTAGCGAAGGTAAACGACGCGAGAGCCAAACGTGCGTGTCTCGATCAGCTCGAGATCGAGCCCTTTCTCCAGAGGAGGGAAGTAGGGCGTGCCGCCGCCCAGCAGGACCGGGCGCACGAACAGCCGCCACTCGTCGACCAGCCCCAGCTTCATACACGCTCCGGCGAGGCCGGCGCCGCCGACGGCGATGTCCTTTCCGGGCTGCTCCTTGAGCCTCGAGACCTCCTCGCCGAGGCCGTCCCCGGCCAGCCTGGTGTTGCCCACCACGCTCTGAAGCGTCGTGGAGAACACGACCTTCGGCAGGGCCTTCCAGATTCGGGCGAACTCGATGTGCTCGGCGGAGAGCGGACCCTCCTCAGCGGTCTCCCAGTAGAGCATCGTTTCGTAGAGCCGCCGTCCGCAGAGATGCACACCGATCTCGCGCTCCTGCCGGGTGTGGAACCGAAACAGCTCCTTGTCGGGCGCCGCCCAGTCGGGGGTGCCATCGGGTCCGGCGATGTAGCCGTCCAGCGACACAGTCATCGAGTAGATCAGCCTGCGCATCGAGATCCTCCTTCGGCTGGCGCCCAATTCTTCCGTGGATAATAACTTCGCGTCACCTCATTGCTCATCGGCGCCCCGTCGACCACGCTCGGTGTCGGCTGTCCGGAAGCCGATCTAGACCCAAGGCGACAGAGAGACTACTTGGAGCCCTAAGCCGCTGAATGGAGAAAGGCGGGATGGTCATGGCATCTTCAAAAGCCGACCCTCCCCTAGCCTGCTCTTTGTGCCTATAATGCAGGCATGAGCAGCACTCAGTACACGGTTCGTGGCGTACCGGCAGATCTCGATGCAGAGCTCCGTCGGGAGGCCCGGACGACCGGAAAGACCCTCAACGCGCTAGTAGTCGAGACGCTGGAGCACGCAAAGCTGCCGTCCTCGCCGGTCATCCACGACGACTTGGATTGGTTTGTCGGCGACGCGCCGGTCGGCGAGAGCGATAGCGATGCCGCACAGGCGTGGCTGGATGCCCTGCCGGTCGAGCCGGCGTGAAGCTGGCGCTCGACACCAACGCCTACAAGGCACTCAGCCAGGGCGACCGGCGGCTCGCCGGAGATATCCGTCGCGCGGAGATGATCGGACTGCCGATCATCGTCTTGGGCGAGCTGTGGTTCGGATTCATCAACGAATCCAAGCTGCGCCAGAACACCGAGATCCTCGAACGCTTCCTCGCGACACCACGGGTACAGATTCTCCAGCTCGACGAGCAGACCACACGCGTTTTCGGAGAGATCGCCACGCTACTGCGGCAAGCCGGCATCGAGATCCAGCAGAACGACATCTGGATCGCCGCCCTCTGCAAGCAACACGGCTTCGCGCTCGCCACCCGCGACCAGGGCTTCCAACACGTGCTTGGACTCGAGGTCATCGAAGTCTCACCCCCACCCCAGCTCTAGAATCAATCAACGCCCCTGGTTGCTGTCTCACTTGAATGAGACGCGAACAGTCTCATATGGATGAGACCGTGCTGTCTCACATCGGTGAGACGCCGCAAAACGATCAGTGCAGCTGGTCGATGAAGGCGTAGATGACCATCAGGCTGACGAGCACGACGAATACGCGTAGCGCCCACAGCCCGGCCGTTGCGTATGCGCCGAGCGAGGCTCGCGGAACGGGTCGGTTGGTCTCGGCGACAATCTGGTCGCGCTCGAGGTCCATGATCAGCTGATCCTTCAAGCGCTCCTGCGCGTGCAGATCCTGCTCTTGGATGGGGTTGCTCTGGTGTGCGTCGTTCGTGACGAGCGCTTCTGTCTTCATGAGCCGATGAGATGGACGGTCAGCAGGAAGGAGTCGATGCCGTAGGCGGCTCCGCAGAGTCCGACGAACGCGATCACCGTGATCCCGATCGCGTTGGTCGAGCGCTTGTTCACCCACGAGCCCATCAGTCCCTTGTCGTTGGCGAGCATGACCATGAAGACCAGGCTGACGGGGAGCAGCACGGTCGCGAGTACGTTGGCGTTCAGCGCGATCGAGAGCAGCGGCGCGCCCGGGATCAGGATGACCGCCGCGGCGAGCAGCGCGACCCCGACGTTCGCGGCGTAGAAGACGAGGGCGTCGCGCGGGGAGCTGTTGAAGCTGTGGGAGACCCCGACGCATTCTCCGGCGGCGTAGGCCGTACTGGCGGAGATCGTGAGGATCGCCACCGCTCCGGCCTCGATCAGTCCCAGCGCGAACACGGTTCCAGCGGCGGGACCGGAGACGTGCTTGAGCGCCTCGGGGAACCCGGCGCCGGCGAATCCCTGGATGCCCGAGTAGATCTGATGCCCACCCACCCGCAGCGCGGCCCCGGCGATCAGCGCTCCGATGCCGAAGATCGCGGCAAGCACAGCGCCGATCGCGGTGTCATAGCGGCCGTGCTTGACGTCATCGGGAGTCATGCCCTTATCGGCGGACGCGCTCTGCTGGAAGAAGATCATCCACGGCGTCACCGTCGCGCCGATCGTGGAGGCCAGCAGCAGCAGCAGCGTGTTGAAGCTCCCGCTGGGGAAGGGCGTGAAGTCAAAGGAGGAAACGACGGCTCCGACGTGGGGCTTGACCAGGATCGCCGCCAGCAGGAACAGGCCGTTGAAGAGAGCCATCCCCAGCACGATGCGCTCCCAGCGCCAGTAGCGCCCGCCGCTGAGGGTGAACACGACCAGTGTCAGTCCGAGCGCGACCGCCACAGGAGAGCCCAGGTGGAAGTAGGCCAGCCCGACGCGGATCGAGACGAACTCACCGACGAGCGTGATGAGGTTGGTGAGGGTGAGATCGCCGGCGCCGAACCAGCCCCAGAGTCTTCCGAAGCGCTGTAGGACGAGCTCGCCATAGCCACGGTGTGTGACCGCGCCGACGCGCATGCACATCTCCTGGCAGACGAACGCCATCGCGAACAGCACCCCTATGAACGGCACGAAGAACCCCAACCCATACTGCGCGCCGTCGGAGGCGTAGGCGATCATGCTCGGCCCGTCGTTCTCCCCGAGCATGGCCAATATCCCCGGGCCTACGAGCAGCCACAGCAGATACCAGCGCTTGCTGTGCCTGCGAGCGTCATGAACGCGTGAGCGATCCCACGACCGTACGGTGTCCTCCTCGGTCAGCGGCGGCAGGGCAAGACCGGGCGAAGCGCTGACGTCAGTGCTGGCCATCGACCACCGCTTGCAGGGTACGAGCTCGCTGCTTGCCAGGTGTCTGATCGACTTCGACGCGCATCGCGCCGGCGAGCTGGCCGCCGATCGCGTGCTCGCGCTCTCCGAATAGGACGAACAGCGGACCGCCGAAGGGCTGGCGCTCGCGCACCGCGAAGCGTTCACCAGGCGAGATGCCACGGCCGGCGAGGTAGCGCAGCATCTCCGGGTCAGCGTCCGAGACGCGCACAAAGACCCCCTCTTCCCCGGGCTGAAGGCTCTCCATGCTCTCGGTCGGACG
>Ga0182024_10015417_pt1 | contig 14642 bp, 13 predicted proteins | sample P32metaG_FD_120480 | JGI IMG/M metagenome (GOLD analysis project Ga0182024, IMG submission 120480) | Permafrost microbial communities from Stordalen Mire, Sweden - P3-2 metaG (Illumina Assembly) | ecosystem: Environmental > Terrestrial > Soil > Wetlands > Permafrost | place: Sweden: Stordalen... | reverse complement strand
GATAATAACTACGATCAATCCGGCAGCCGGTCCATTGATCGTTACAAACGATCCGCTTATTTGCGAAACGATGATACCACCGACGATGGCAGAGAATATGCCGGCAAGCGGGGGAACACCCGATGCTAGTGCGATGCCTAAACTCAGAGGCAGGGCAATGAGAAAGATGATAAAGCCGGAGACGATATCAGTACGCCAGTTCTGTTTAAGACCGGCAAGTCTGTCTTTGGGGATTTCAGGTGCAGCCACCGGAGCCATTTTGGTCGCCTCTATCGTCTGTGTTGTCATGATAACTATCAGTTTAACCATTGAATTGTCAGCAGCCGATCAGCCTAGCAGGCTATTGGACCGTTGTGGATGAATTGTGAATAGTAATTGCAGGGCGGATGCTGGTTACACTAACGACTTCACAAACTATCCACAAACGAAGGGTAGCTTTGCCCGCAACCTGAGATGGATCTGGCACTGTAAAGAATGTTGAGCGCATTACAACAGATATTGGCAGTGTTGCACAAACGATATTGGCAGTCTTCCAGGTAGCTACGGCAGGCAGTTAGAGGAGCAATTTTTGCAAGATCCCGGGAGCCCACTGGCTGCGACTCTTTATTTGGCAGCAAATGCATTCTGGATAGCTGGCATTCTCATCGCCCTGCCACCACGTACGGGCGCCGGACACAAATTTTTTGCATCCTTGTTGGCTACAGGCTCTCTCTTTTTGATTGCTTCCCTTGTCTTAGCCTGGCCCACAGGCTTTGTCTGGACGGCGCCACAACCGATATTTCTTGGCATGGCCCCGGTCGAATTGAAGCTTGATGCTCTTACTACTCCTTTTCTATTGATTCTGGCTTTGCTCTCCTTTGCCGTGGCAATATTTTCACCCGGCTATTTGGATCATCTCAAAGACCGCGTCGACACACGTCTCTATTGGTGCTGCACGACCTTGTTTGTATTTTCCATGGCCCAGGTGATTACAAGTGCAAACGGTTTGACATTCCTTGTCTTCTGGGAAATGATGTCACTGAGTTCGGTGGCACTGGTGATGGCTGAACCGATCAGGCACAGAGCGCAGCGCGCTGCTCTTATCTATTTGGGCGCCACCAGATTCGCCACCGCGTTAATTGCCGGCTCTTTCATCTGGCTGAGCTCAGCGAGCTCAGCCGCTCACAGTTGGCGCTTCTCCGACTGGGATATGAGCGTCCATTCTTATGTTCCGGCGCTGTTGCTATTCCTGGGGCTGTGCATCAAGGCCGGTATCTGGCCTTTCCATATCTGGCTTCCTTATGCCCACCCGGAAGCACCGGCCCCGGTATCGGCACTGATGAGCGGTGTCATGGTGAAAGTGGCTATCTATGCCATGTTGCGTTTCTTCTTTTTTCTGCCAGTTTACAGCAGTGTGATTGCCTATACTGCCATCGCTCTTGGTGTCATATCCAGTGTCTGGGGCATCTTGTTTGCTCTTATGGAGCATGATCTGAAAAGACTTCTCGCTTACAGCACAGTGGAGAACGTCGGTTTGATCGTAAGCGCCATCGGTCTGGCCATGCTTGGTCGAATTTCAGGACAGATTTATCTGACAGAATTAGCTCTGGCAGCTGCTTTGCTCCATTGCGTTAATCATGGCTGCTTCAAAGGTTTGTTGTTCTTAGGGGCAGGCTCCGTTGACTCCGGCGCTCACACCCGCGATCTTGGCTATCTGGGCGGGTTGGCAAAGAACATGCCCTGGACGATGGCTTTGTTCTTCATCGGCTGCGCCTCCATTGCCGCCCTGCCACCATTTAACGGTTTTGCCAGCAAGTGGCTGCTCTATCAGAGCTATCTCAATCTGGCTTTTTCGTCAGATCACATACTGCAGCGCAGCCTGGGGCTTATTGTGATCGGCATTTTTTCCCTGGTGGGAGCCCTTTCGCTGGCCTGTTTTACAAAAGCGTTTGGCATCGCCTTCCTGGGCCGGCCAAGGTCGGACCAGGCCTTGAAAGCGAAGGAATGTTCGGAAGGCATGAAGCAAGCTCAGCTTCTTTTGGCGCTCTGTTGCCTGGCTCTTTCTTTCTCGGCCTCGGCAACAGTGCTCTTGTTCCAGCCAGTGCTCAAGCTTTTGTTGAAACCGATTTATACAGCCGGACCCATATTCAGCATTCCCATGACGACGCTTTTCGTGATTGGTTGTGCCACCACTTTGCTGATTTACATTTTATTCAATTCCACGCGAGCTCACGTGCGTGAATACAATACCTGGGATTGCGGCTATGGACCACTTCCGGCGCGGGCTGAGGAAACTGGCACCAGCTTCTCGCATCCGATCGGCATAATTTTTGGTACTTTACTGCAATACCGCACCATTACTCAGATTGGCGGTCGCGATCGCCGGCACTTCCCGGAACATATAGCTGTGGAAGTCTACATGTTTCCGGCCCTGGAGGCGATCTTATACAAACCCGGCATTGCTGCCATTCAATCGTTGTCTGGAGCACTTGTGAAAATGCAGACAGCCAACATTCATATACATCTTCTCTATGTCTTTGTAGCCATGATCGTTTTGGTTTGCGTGGGGATTTATCTGTGAGCGCAGCTACCAACTATGTGGCATTCATATTGACTGCGCTGACGGCGCTGCTCTTACCACCGCTTTTGCTTGCCACCATTCGCAAAACAAAAGCAAGAATGCAGAATCGCCTGGGGACAAGACTTTTCCAGCCCTACTATGACCTATTAAAGTTTCTGGCCAAGGCAGAGACGGTCAGTTCGACCACCAGTTGGGTCTTCAGAAGCACCGCTGTCGCTAACCTGGTGACAGTGATCCTGATTGCTTTTTTGACCCCCTGGCTTTCCTACGGCCCTCACTTTCGCGATGCATCCGATCTGTTTTTGATTGTTTATCTGTTTGGCCTGGCCCGTTTCATGACTGTGCTTGCCGCTCTTGACGCCGGCTCCGTATTTGGTGGCTTCGGCGCCAGCCGCGAGGTCACACTGGCTTTGTTAATTGAACCAGGGGTGGTGCTGGCTCTGGCCAGTTTGGCTTGCGTGGCGCATACAAGCAGCCTGGGCTCGATCATGTCGTACTCTCTTGTAGACAATCCTGTGCTGTATACACAACCGATTATGTGGCTTTTGGCGGGCAGTGGATTGTTTCTTGCCAGCGTGGCTGAGCTTTCGCGCATGCCTGTTGATGACCCAACTACACACCTGGAGCTGACCATGGTGCACGAGGCGATGATTTTGGAGAATTCCGGTCGTAATCTAGCCCTGACCGAATACACTCATGTTTTGAAAATGGCTGTGCTGCTCGGTCTGTCCGGGCAATGCTTTTTGCACTCCGTTGCCGATCTCTGGTCGGCAAATGATCTGGTTAGAGGTGCTGCCAGCATCGCCATCATTTTTGCGCTCACACTGGTGATTGCCTTGATGGAGTCTTTGATTGTCAAGCTGCAATGGCGCAAAGTGCCGGAATTCATCTCCTATGCAGTGGGCATGAGCTTGCTCTGTTTCCTCATCGCCGTAGGTGTGAGATGATTGCCAACCTTGATGCTTACCAGATCTTGGCCATTAGCGCTGCCGTGATGGCTATGTTGATGCTTGGCACTACGCACTTAAAAGGCGGCCTCTCCTTTTATATGGTGCACACGATTTTGGTGGCTGCTCAAGCGGTCTTTATGGGCGGCATGCGCACGCAATTACACGAATATCTGGTTCCCATTCTTTATGCTGGTTTTAAGGGAGTCGGTGTGCCGATTTTTCTTACCTATGTGATGAAGAAGATTGAAGTTGATGACGATGCGGGCACATACCTGCCGCCTCCGCTGTGCCTGCATATAGGAATCTTAATGCTTGGTGTCAGTTACCTGTTGGCCTCTCACATGCCCGGCCTGGTGGCTGCAAGCGACGCTCACATTGGCGCTATGGCTGCCATGTCGATGTTGTTTACAGGAATGCTCTTGATGTTGACGAGAAAGTTGGCGATCAGTCAATTGATCGGTTTTCTGGTTATGGAAAACGGCATTTATGTTTTTGCCTGCAGCCACACGCACGGCATGCCGATGTTAGTTGAGATGGGCATTCTTCTGGATGTTCTCGTCGGCGTGATTGCGGCCGGACTGCTGTCTAACAGTATCAAAAGGAGTTTCGAGCATATCGACGTGACCAAATTGACGGACTTGAAGGGTTGACATGGTGCCATCGTATCTATATCTAGTGCTGTTGGTAATGATTCCGTTAATCGTCGGATTCGGATCCTTCTTCATTCCAAATGCGCGCTCTTGCCGGCAGTTCTCAGCCATTTTTCTCTGGGTGCAACTGGCGCTGGTTGCCTTTTTGCTGAGGTCGCTCTTGTCTGGTGACGTTACCGTGATGAACTTTTATCTCGGATTTTCGGCAGACAGAATCAGTGCCTTCTTCATTGTGCTTGTCACCTTCATGATGGCTTGTGCCACCACACACGCCGACTATTTCTTTGCCACTGAAGAGGCGCAGAACATCGGCATGCCGGGCAGAAGTCACCGCAAGTTTTATGCGGCCACAAATCTGTTCCTTGTCGCTATGACTTACGTGTTTATTTGCGATAGTTTGGGATATTTATGGATTAGTGTTGAGGCAACCACTCTTACATCTGCTTACCTTGTCTACTACGATAAAACGAAGAATTCTCTGGAGGCGACCTGGAAGTATTTGATGATTTGCACGGTGGCGATTGGCTTTGCGCTCCTGGGCACAGTCTTCATTTTCGCTTCCAGCCAAAATGGCGCCATACCGGGCGGCTCTTTGTACATCAGTGACTTGATCGCTCACGCCGACCAACTGAATTTTCCGCTCTTGAAGCTTGGCTTTATGTTTTGCCTGATCGGCTATGGCACCAAAGCTGGTGTGTTTCCCTTGTATAGCTGGATGCCTGATGCCTATTCGGAAGCACCGGCACCGGCGTCAGCCATGTTAGCCGGCGCTCTTATCAACGTTTCACTCTTCGCCATCTGGAGGGTTAAACAGATAATAGCTGCTTCCGCTATGCATTCCTTAATCGAGCAAACCGTTACAATTATGGGCGTGATTACCATTATTGCAGGCAGTCTCCTGCTCATCAGGCAGCAGAGCTTTAAAAGAATGTGGGCTTATTCGAGCATTGAGAACACAGGCTTGATGCTTGTGGCCATCGGCATGAATTTCGGTGGACTCTTCTTGTTGCATGCCATCAATCATAGCTTCGCCAAAGTGACACTATTCTTGGTATCAGGTGACATTATTCATGCCAGTGGCACCAAGAAGTTGGGTCATTTGCAGGGCGTTTTGAAAGCCTGCCCGCTCTGGGGCGTGCTTTTGGCCCTCGCCACCTTTGCCCTGACCGGGTGCCCGCCCTTTGGTTCGTTCTTGAGCGAGATGACACTTTTGTTGGCCATGGCTGATGCCGGCAGATTTGCCCTGGTGGCGATTCTTGTTATCGCTATCGGGGTTAGTTTTGTGGCCATCTGCGTTCATGTCGGGCGCATCTTGTTTGGCGGGCCAAAGGCAAAATTCTCCGCTTATAAGCCCGTGAGAGCCAGTGTCATACCGGCAATATTGATTTGTTGTTCACTTGCCATGGGAACCCTCGTTAACTCTAATTTTTGGATAAATCTGAAATGAGACTGTCACGAATAGCTGTGCCGATGAACCAACTGGTGCAAAATGCAAAGCAGTGGATTGATCGCAATCAACGCCGGTTCGGCATGATTACTTCGATAGACGGCAGTCAACTTGTTTGCGTCATGCTGGACCCGGCCAACGGCACCGCTGAATTGTGGGAAACAAAGTTAGAACGCAACAGCTATAAAGCGATCACCAACCAGCTGCCGCAGGCACACTGGAACGAGCGCGTTTTATTTGATATGTTCGGTATTGTTCCGGAAGGGCATCCGCGCTTGAAGCATATTTTGTTGCACGAGCAGTATGATCCCTCTCTTTTCCCCCTGCGAAGAACGGCGCTGCCTGTGCAGTCTCAGATCGATCGCAAATTCAACTTTTTGGAAGTAAAAGGTGAAGGAGTCTACGAGATTCCGGTTGGACCAATACACGCAGGAGTTATCGAGCCGGCGCATTTCCGCTTTAGCTGTCTGGGCGAAACTATCCTTAACCTCGAGATAAAAATGGGTTGGGTGCACCGCGGTGTAGAAAAGCGTTTGACCGAAGTGCCCTGGCGCAAAGCCAGGTACGTCGCTGAAGCCACTGCCAGCGATACCGCTGTGGCCAACGCGCTAGCGCACGCCATTGCCATCGAAAGTTTGTTTGGCGCCGAATTGCCGGCGCGAGCGGAAACATTGCGCACACTGGCTCTGGAGATCGAGCGCTTAGCCATGCACGCCATCGATGTCGGGGGCATGGCCAATGATGTCGGATTCCTGGGCGTATTTCACAATCTCAGCCGTTTGCGCGGCTATGCGCTCGGCATGGCTCAGGCTCTGTCCGGCAATCGATTTATGCGCGCCTTTATCATGCCCGGAGGTACGCGAGAGTTCGACAACGCCAGAACAGAGAAAATAAAGACGCTGGTCAAAAACATGCGCGAAGAGATAAAGCCTATCCTGGATGTTTTTGAGGATAATCAAACGGCCAAGCAAAGATTTAGCGTCGCCAGTGTCTCCAAATCTCTGGCTACTGAATTCAATCTGGTCGGCGTGTCTGCCAGAGCATGCGGCATCGAATATGATTGCCGGCGGCATTTTAAGCACGGATTGTATCCGCAGATGGCGCCACCGATAGTGGTGCGCGCGCAGGGCGATATTCTGGCTCGAACAAGGGTGCGAGTGGCAGAAATATACAGCAGCATGAATCTGATCGAGAAGTTGATCAATGAAATCCCGGCAGGGAAAACCACTATTAACCTGCCTGACACTTTGCCTGCAGATGAGATCTCTCTGGGCATAGTGGAAGCTTTTCGCGGTGAGTTGCTTCATTTGATTGTCACAGATGAGGACGGCAACATAGCCCGCTATGCCATTAAGGATCCAAGTGCCAACAATTGGACGGCGATTTCAATTGCAATTCGCAACAATTTGATAGCTGACTTTCCGCTGGCTAACAAGAGTTTGGGTTTGTCTTACAGCGGCAACGATCTTTGAGGTCAATATGATCAAATTACTTTCATATCTCATCGGAAAAGGCGTAGCAACGCAAAGAAAACCCTTTCCTAAGCCAGATGCAGATGTCTGGGGCTTCCCGGAGGTGACCCTGGCGCCGTGCGAAGGTGCCGCTTGCAACAAGTGTGTGACGGAGTGCCCCACCGAGGCCATCGCTATCACCATAGATGGTGACAAGCCACTTCTCTCGCTCGATCGCGGTGCCTGCATTGGTTGCGGCAGGTGCATTGAGGTCTGCCCGACCAAGACGATTGTACCCAACAGAACCTATGAAGTGGCCACTGTCACTCGTGAAGATTTGATATTGACCAACTCTGGTAAAAAGAAAGTGGATGAAGCGAAGCGAACGCCGCGAGCCAATCTGCATATCTTTAAAGAGTCTGTGCACGCGCGCGTAGTCTCAACCGGCTGCAGTGCCTGTGACGCCGAGATAGGAGCCTCAGGCAACGCAGTTTTCGACATCGAAAGATTTGGCGTGCACGTGGTGGCATCGCCGCGATTTGCCGATGCTCTGCTGATTACGGGGCCGGTTTCCAAAGGCATGCAAGAGCCACTCAGACGTTGCTACGGTGCCATGGCCGATCCCAAGCTGGTGATCGCCATAGGCACGTGCGCCATTACAGGTGGTGTGCACAAGAACGGCTACACCGAGGCAAACGGCGCCGATTCCATCATTCCAGTTGATGTATATGTGCCCGGATGCCCACCTCATCCATGGAGCATTATTCACGGCGTTCTTGTCGCTATGGGTAAGGCGAAGCCGTACATCCATAATCCTGAAACGATTACACCTGAGCTTGTCGCAGTGGCAGGGGCAAGCGCTCTCGCTCCTGCGCTGGCGCCCGATGCTGCGGCTGATGCATCTGAATCATCGGCAGCGGCGCCGTCAGAGCCTTCGGCAACAGCTCCTGCGCCCACATCTGATCCTAGTCCAGAGCTTCCTGAGACTGAGTCTGGTCCAGAGGATGCTAAATCTGAGCCTAAATCTGAATAATACCGTGCGAATTCTGAATAGGCACTGGGCAGGGTTGACGACGATCACGGATCACGTGATCCGTGATCGAATTCCATAAAGCCATGTCTTGTAACAGTGCGTGATCGTAGATATGAACATCTGGCGGGCCAATGAACTTTTCTAGAGCCTGTTAACATGCTTCGTTATGTTGAAAGAAGTTGTTCGAATATCATTTGCCAAGGTCATTCCAGGCGTTGTCTTCGCCTTGTTGTTAAACTTACTCGGCTCTTCCACGTTTGCGCAAGCGACAGCCGGACAAGATTATTGGCGTGGCCCGCTTCCATCAGATGTGGATTCGGATGATAGCTTCTGGCACGTACAAGATCCAAAAGGAACAGGATTGAATCTGGAAGCTTTGAGCGAATATTCGTTGTTATGTGAGCACACGCATGCCGACGCGTACATCGTTGTCTACAAGGGCCGGATTGTTGCCGAAGGCTACGCAAAAGGATATGTGGTGCCAATGGCGACCATGTCGAGCGTTAAGTCGATCACGGCACTCTTAGTCGGCATGCTGATTGCCGATGGGAAAATTGCCAGCGTCGATGATCCAGTGTCGAAATATCTTCCCCAATGGAATGACTGCAATCGAGCAAAAGTGACTATTCGTCACCTGCTTACGATGACGTCTGGACTGAAAAGAAGATCTGGCAAGCAGGGTCCGGATGCCTCGGTCGGATACGTTGCCGATAAAGACGCACATGTGATCGCCCTTCCTGTCACTTACGAGCCGGGTAAGCAATGGGATTACAGCAATGAGGGCGCTCAATTGTTGTCTCCAATTTTGGATAAGGCCGCTGGGATGCCCATCCAAGATTATGCGAAAACGAGGCTGTTTGAGCCTTTGCGAATGAATCAGACCAGTCTTCGTGTTGACCCGCAAAATCATGCCTGGACATATGCTGATGCGAAAACGACTCTTCGCGACTTTGCCCGTATCGGCATGCTGATGATGAACGATGGAAAGTGGGCGGGAAAGCAGATTGTGCCTGCATCATGGGTGCATGATTGTGTGCAGCCCTGCGCGCAAAACCATGGTTACGGATACCTCTGGTGGCTGGATGACTCGCCAAAGGGGTTTGGCACAAGAGGGTATCGCATACTGATGTCTACTGCTTTCCTGAACTGGAGCTGGTAGTTGCGCGCATGCAAAACACGCCTGCAGATGAGTCGCCTACTTATATGCGTGACGCTCTGGCGTTATTCGGGAAGTTTGTGCCAGCAAAGCGCTGATCCCAGTTTGATTGGACTAATGCACCAGGTTTTGAACGACCCTTGCGTGTCAATCTTGTGACATGAATTCCCCCATAATGCCCTGTTGAAAGGGCGATCAGGCAATCAGGCTCGTCTTTTCGGCGAAATTTTACTTGACAAGTGACATTTCCTTAATCATGATGTACTGGCTACTCTTTACTAGCGCTCCCATCATAAGGCCGGAAATGAATACAACAGGTCAACACCTGGGTGTAAATCCCGCACGCGACGATAAGCAAAAAGCTCCACCAGCTATTTCTTTCGAGCCGCCACCGCTAATCAAGAAGTTAGCGCCCGAGCAAGTTTTCATAGTGCCACCACCACTGATCGACAACAAGCTCGCTCGTCGCTCATACACGCAACTGCAAGCCTTGATTCCTCCTTCTGAACAGCTCAATCCCAACACCAATCCATAGTCTCTGAATACTCCATCTTTTCGAGGCTGGTATCCGCAACCAGCCTTTTTGATTGTGGTGATTAGGCTCGGTATAGCGAAACGGTCACAGTGAAATTGCTTCGGCTACAAACTCATTGTGCGGATAAAGCCCTGCGCGCCGTATGCAAGAATCTTGGCGTCTTGCGTAAGCAAGATTGCGTTTCGGATCCTAGTTGTGGCAACGATTATCCTAGCGTGACATCATCCTCTCCCCAGGGTTAGCTTGCGGTGCCGATCTAAGGCGACATATACTCCATTTCGATGTCGCAGGAGATTGGAGATGCAGCCTTGTTGTTCACACAATATCTTTCAAGAGCTATTGCAGCTATTACCATTTGTGCCCTTCTTGCTTTTGGGCTGCCAACGAATGCTCAAAACAGCACTCAAGCGGTGCATACCGCACAAGACAATTCAGGCCAGACTGGGGCAAATACGTCCAACGATAACAAACCAGTCTTAATAGCACAGGCGGCAGCCTGCGCTACTTGTGGCGCTGAGTTGAATCCACTGCTTCTACTGGCGACAGATAAGCACCACAAGGACAAATCGGTATTAACGGACAGCTTGTGGGGCAATCTAATTCTTGAATTGGCTTATCAACGCGACCCCGAGCTGCAAAAGATAGCGAGGAGATTGAATCTTGTTGGTCTGGGCACGCTTGGTGCCATCGGCGGGATTGCTGGAGGCACTCTGGCGCAGGGAATCGTTGCTTTGAAGGTAATCAATCCTAGTCCCGGACACTTGGACAGCTACTCCCCTTTGATTATTGGAACAGCTCTGAGTGCCGCTACGCTCATGGTTTTTGCTGCTCGAATGTCCTTGAATCATAAGCTCGCTAACCAGGTCTCCAATCGACAGTTCGCTATAAAAGCGCACGTTGAAGCAATTTTGGCTCACATGGAAGCATCGGGTGCTAAGTGTGATGCAGCCAAAAAAGAATTGACTGCACTAATAGGCGAGCGTGCTTGTGGCGAATGGGTCGATCTGTATCAATCCAGTCACCAACTGGCAATGACAAGTCCGCGCCGCTTCTCTTCGTTGAATATTCCTGGACACATAGACTGAGTGGTGCGGCAAATTTTTTTGGAGTTTGGTTGTGCAGAACAAAGCAAGTCTCTCATTCATGACAGCGCTCGTCCTACTTGTCTGCGTTTTCACGTCACAGCTTCCGGTATTTGCCTGTGCCACATGCGGATGTTCCGAGGTGTGCCCGCTGGCTGCTATGGATGCAAACGCAGGCGAAAGAGATCGATCGCTTCTCTCCAATAGCATATGGGGCAACATAATTCTCAAAATGGCTTACGCTCGTGATCCGGAAGTATTGCGGCTGGCCAAAAAGCTCAAAATAACCAATTTCGGCACTACTACTGGATTGGCAACTGTCGCAGGCGGCACCATGGCTCAAGGAATCGTCAGTATGGGAACACTCAATCCAGCTCCCGGACTTGAAGATAGCTATACGCCAGGGATGATTGGTGTGTGTTTAGAAGGTGCCGTATTGATGATTCTTGCAGGAGGCCCGCTTGTACAGCACAAATTTCGCAAACAGTTGAAATCTAGGCAAATGGCGATACGGCAACGGGTTGAGCAAATATTGCAGCATTTGGAATATTCCAAGACTAACTGTTCCGAAGCACAAAAGGACCTTGCCGAGCTAGTCGGCGATCGAGGCGCAGGAGATTGCGTGCAGCTCTGGCAGTCCAGCCATCAGGTGGCACTATCTACGCCACCAAAAATTTCAGCCGTCGAAAAGACAGAACCGCAACAATAAAGCGGTGGTGGCGGTTCCAGATATCGAAGTCAGGCGAAGGCGTCTCCTCCGCGTTGCCGCAACGAGTGCTCGCATGAAGAAGGATGCAAGAACCGGTATCTCGGCATTCCTGCGCTACGGTGTCAGAGCCGCTCTCTATCACTAGAGTAGGTTGTATAACCGGACCGAAGACCTACACCACACGAAAAATGAGCACCATCGGTGGTGCCGGACGTGCATACCCCATCTCGTCATCAATCGTCAAACAGAAAGCCCGCCTCAATTCTGAAGCGGGCCCTTATGTTTTGTGAGCGAGAGTCCTTAGACACTGTCCTGGCAATCATTGGTTGGGGTCACTAAGATCGCTTGAGCAGGGGGGATGCTATTCAACACAACGTTAGCAACGGTATTAGTCTCTGGTGCTAGGACGTTAGGGAATATACCAAGTGCAGCACGCCTAAAGGCCTCACCAATTACCCATTCCGGCGGGCCAGCCGAAGCGCCGTTTATGTTACACATAGCCGCCGTTATTATATATCGTGTAAAACCGTGACCCGGTTGAGTAGGTGCCGGTGTGAGCAGATCGGGTAAAAAGAAGGCTTCGTCGTTTAATCCAGTTATTGGGTCTTGCCCAACGATACTAACGTAAAAACTGAATGAGCCATCTAACCCCGACACGTCGAATTGCAAAGTGCTAAATTCAGGGTTGCTAGGATTTCTCAAGTCACCATATGGAACGTCCCCTCCAGGGGGCCCTGCGAAGGTGGCTGTTTGCAATTGCAAGCCCATGCCGCCGCCGATAGAGGGCGGCACGTGGACAAAGACAGCAGAAGCATCCCCTGCCAGACCAAAGGAGTTGCAAAGCTTTGGCGTCAGTTGCGAGGCTGGGTGTGGGTTCGGCGGCGGCGCCGTCGGATTGTGGTGGCTAAGAGCAATGGCGCTAGATGCGGAAACGCTTATCAATGCCGTCAACGCTGGTAATAGTTTTGAAAAACCTCTCATGACTTCCTCCAAAAAAATAAGCTCGGGTGATTTTAGAATTCGACCTGTTTTAGAACGAGTCAGATACGCAATCTTGAGTCGGCGACACTAAGACTGCTTGAGCCAAAAGCATATTGTTGAGCTGCACGTTCTGTAGTTCAAGCGTGGTTCCATCTGGAAGCTGACCAAACGCAGCGTGGCTGAATGTTGAACCGGCAGGATACCCATAGGCTGCATTGCTTGCTGTCAGTGTGGTGAATCCGTGGGCAGCATCATCTTGGTGGGCGGCCAATGAAAAGAAACCACTAGTCATGGAAATTGGACCAAGACTATCGACTAAGCCAGTTGTAGGGTCATCAACGGTCAAAGTTACGAAGCTGTTAGCATCGAAGTTGTTGCTTACATCAAATGTGATTGAACTGAACACCACGTTACTGGTGTTTCTTGCGTCACCATAGGGAATGTCGTTAGTGCTCGTTGTCAGGACCAAAACTTCATTGCGATTGAAGTTTACGAATTGTGCGGTCGCATCGTGTGCTATTCCGCAGATCTTGGGAGTGATCGATGTATGTGAAATGTGCACCGGTGGTGGCTGTGGGCCAGGTGGGGTGTGGTGATTAGAAGCCAACGCCGTCGATGAGCATATAGTAAATATTCCAGCAATGGCGGGCATTAGTAAGCGCCTAGGGGTGTACACCATGACTTCCTCCTCAGATGATACTCAGAATGTACCATACATTGACCGGAATCTAAACCAAGATTCTTGATACCAAATTCGGTGCCTGGCAAGTAGAGAAATGTCAAGTTCGACATTTTACTCAGGTTGCAATTGATGCCTGGCACACGGCATTCGTTGTAAACGTTCCCGCTACGATTTTTAGTCAATCACTGAATTACAATTAGTGCATACAAATTTCTACAAGGTCGTAAGAGGTTATAATTCGTGCTGCTCCACTTGAAATGCTCGTGCAATGTCTTCATTTGGTGCCAGATCACTCGTTAGAGAGCAAGAAGAGATAGAACCGTCCATGCAAGAGCAAAATCAAGTTAGTAGAATCATTTCTTTAGTCGCAATCACTGCCTTTGCGGCGCCGGCGATTGCAGCGCCTGGTTTCACAACATCAGGCGAGAATAAAATATTTTTCCCGACAACTTCCAAGACCCCACCGACTGCGCCAGCTAATCCAACCTGGCAAGACTATCAAATGGCAGCGATGAAGGCTCGAATTAAAAGCGATGTGGAAAAATCAGATAAATACTATGAGGCTGCCTTCTTGACGTTAACAAAAAGCTTGAAGTCGAACCCTTCTCAGTCACTGTCAAAGAAAGACGAAATGATCGCTTCGGCTATGTGTGTCCACCTTATGTACGTTGATGGCAGCGCTATTTTGAAAGGTCCAGACGGAAGCGACATGACTGATGCAAAAGACCTGGAAGAGCTTGTGGAAAAGCAACAAAAGAATTTCACCACGATGAAATCGGCTCATACTCTTCTAAAAAAAATCAATCCTGGAAGTGGCGATGAAGTTGCTTTTGAACTCAAGAAGTGCAGCGAATTCATGGCCAAGACAAAGGACAAGCTTGAGAAGGCCCAAGCGGCTGAGTCGAAGACTCAATGAGCACTGCATGAGTGATGCGCGATAGACAAAAGGGCTCATCTTGTTAAATGAGCCCTTCTTGCGAGATTATGGTTTTAGATCCTAGATGAAGGCGGTGACGCAATCATTGCCTGGAGTAACCAAAAGGTTAGTGGCAAGGTGCAAGCTATTCACTTGCGCATTTGCGATAAACGCTGTGTTGCCGTCTGGGAATTGCCCAAGAGCTGCATATCTAAATGTAGAACCGATTGTTGCCGGGTTGGGGTCGACGAAGAATGGAGCGGCTACAGCAGCCGTAAAGATCAATCGCGTAAACACATGATTTGCCGGCTGATTAGGAGCTAAAAGCTGAGGCGGTATTGGCGGAATTCCATCGACTGGGCCAGTCTCATTGATGAAAGCAGTGATGGGATCGGTGACGGTTATGTTTATGAAACTGGCGTCGGTGATTCCGGCTACGTCAAAGGAAATAGATTGGAACAGTGGATAGCTGTCGTTCCTGAGCGCTCCG
>Ga0182024_10015416_pt1 | contig 14643 bp, 9 predicted proteins | sample P32metaG_FD_120480 | JGI IMG/M metagenome (GOLD analysis project Ga0182024, IMG submission 120480) | Permafrost microbial communities from Stordalen Mire, Sweden - P3-2 metaG (Illumina Assembly) | ecosystem: Environmental > Terrestrial > Soil > Wetlands > Permafrost | place: Sweden: Stordalen... | reverse complement strand
CGGCTTCTTCTTTCAAGCTGGATCCCGCTCTCATGCCAGCTACTCCGCCGGTACCATCGCCAGGGCTCCCCTCCGATCTTCTCGAGCGCCGCCCCGATATAGCAGAGGCGGAGAGAAGAGTGGCCTCCGCCAATGAGCAAGTGGGAATCGCGCGCGCAGCTTACTTTCCAACCATCATGCTGGGAATCGTGGGAGGATTTGAGGGCAGGAAATTTCCCGATTGGCTGACCGGGCCGAGTGCCCTTTGGTCCATCGGCGGATCGGCTGTGGAAACCGTATTCGATGCCGGGCGCAGGCGCGCGGTGTCCGACCAGGCCATCGCCAGCTATGACGAAATGGTCGCGGATTATCAGCAGACCGTGCTTGTTTCTTTCCAGCAGGTTGAAGATTCACTATCCGATCTTCGAGTGCTTGAAGAGGAAGCCAAGACGCAAGACGAGGCGGTGGCGGCGGCGAATCGGGCGCTGGAACAATCCACCAACCGCTATAAGGGCGGCCTCGATACTTACCTTACAGTAATCACCGCGCAGAGTGCCGCACTGGTTAATCAACGCACCGCCGTAAGTCTTCAGACGCGCCAATTGACTTCCACTGTGCTGCTGGTAAAAGCCCTCGGCGGCGGATGGGATGTTTCCAAACTCCCCGCGGGAAATTAGGCTCCCAGGATCTCGATCACCGGAGCACGGGCATTTCGTGGCGCGGGCGTCTCGCCCGTGCTTTTTCCCAACCCCCTTGCACCGCAGAACCGCCGGCGGGACGCCGGCGCCACAACACCCGCAGGCCGATCACAGGAGATGGCGCGGCTACCAATTTCTAAATCAATTGGCGGAAATCCGAGTTAATATGCCGCTGCTGAAGTAATCATACTTGGGGCCTTACTTGCGCTGGCCCACCATCGAGGAACACTGCCATGACAAGAACCGTTGCGAAGATCTTGCGACTTGCGACATGGTCAATGGCCCTGATTACCACATTCATAATCGCGGCCGCCGCAGCGGACTCCTATCATTTGATCAAGAAAATTCCCATCCCCGGCAACGGCGATTGGGATTACGTCGCGGCGGACAGTGACGCGCGCCGCTTATACGTTTCGCATAATACTGAAATCGTTGTCCTGGACCTGGACAGCGGGGCCATCGTAGGAAAAATCTCCGGCGGGCCGGACATGCACGGCGCCGCGATCGCCACGGAATTTAATCGCGGATTCATCAGCGAAAGCGATCCCGGCTCGGTCGTAATTTTTGACCTCAAGACCCTTGCGAAAATCGGAGAAGTGAGAGTGGGCGACGACCCCAACGGAATTATCTACGACCATTTGACGAAACGCATTTTCACAGCCGATCGCGGAAGCAAACGCATTACCGCAATCGAGGCGAAGACCGGCAAAATTGTTGGAACCATCGACAACCTGGGCGGCCGAACGGAGCACCTGGCCTCCGACGAGGCCGGACATGTTTTCCTGAACATGCAGGATCGCAACACGCTTCTGAAACTCGATGCCAAGGACTTGAAAGTGTTGGAGACGTGGTCCACAGCGCCGTGCCAGGCGCCCAGCAGCATGGATATGGATCGCGCGCACTCGCGCATCATTATCGGATGCAGGGGTGCGGGCATGATGATCGTGGTTGACGCAACTACCGGAAAGATTGTCGCTTCGAATCCGATTGGGGGAGGCGTCGACGCCGCGGAATTCGACCCCCAAACCGGGCTGGCCTACTTTTCAACAGGCGCTGACGGCGCCCTCTGGATCTACCGACAAAAAAATCCGGACCAATACGATCTCGTGGAAAAAGTGCCAACCCAAGCGGGAGCGCGAACGATGGCTGTGGATCGAAAAACGGGGCGGATCTATGTGGCCAGCGCAGAGATTGGTCCGCGTCCAGCTCCGTCGCCGGAAAATCCGCGGGGCAGGCCTCCCGTGATTCCCGGCACGTTTTCAGTGCTGGTCATCGCGCAGTAGCGCGGGCTTCAGCCTGCGAGTTTAATTCCTGCAGGGCTCAAACCCCGCAGGCTGAAGCCCGCGCTACTGGGGCCCGAACAGCGCAAACTCTTGCGAAAATTGTGCATTAATTCATCTGATTCTTATTTCCCCCGCCATGCGATGTTTTGCAAATCACGCACATCGTGGGCGGCTCGGCGTTATCCACCACATGATGGACGGGCTTGAGTGTTTTCAAATAAGCGAAAATCGCTTTCAAATCGTCGTCGCTCATCCCGCCGTAGAATTCCCAGGGCATGATCTGATTTAATGGCCGCGCTTTGACGTATCCGGTTCGAATGGCTTGCAGAAATAGCACTTCGTCATAGTAAGGAATACCGGAAGGATCGGGAGTGAGATTGGCGCTGGCCACCCTGCCATAGGGTCCTGTGAAGACCTGTCCTCCCGACATATCCATGCCTGGGAGGGCAGCGCCTTTACCATCCATGGGCGTGTGGCAGTCGTGGCAACCGGCGATGGTCGCCAGAAAAGCGCCGCGTTTGGCGGGATCGGAAAGATCAGGCGCGGCCACAGGGTCCATAATCGGCTCGGGAATGCTTCGAATCAGATATTTCACAGGGAAAATAATTTCCGTATTCGGAAGCGGATTTCGAACCGGAGGAAGCGAGCGCAAGAACACAATGATGGAAGCCACATCCTCGTCCGGAAGATTGCGGTAGCCTTCATAGGGCATTATCGGAAATAAAGTGCGGCCATCGTGCCCGATCCCTTCGCGAATCGCTCTGGCCAGCGCGTCGTCGCTCCATGTCCCTGATCCCGTTTCAGAATCTGGCGTGATGTTCGACGCTATCACCTGTCCGGGCAAATCGCCAAAAACGGACATGTTCTGGCCGGCGCCCTCCATCCCGGGAGTAATCGGAGCGTCGTGCTTGCTCCAATCGTGCGGAGAGTGGCAATCCACGCAAGCGGCTTCGTTTTCCACCAGGTATTTGCCGCGCGCCCATCGCTGGGGAGTGCGTTCGAACGCGCGATTGGTCAAGGGGCGCGAGCGCGGGCCGATGAAAGGCCGCCATCCGATCGTAAACGTGATGGCCACGGCAAGTAAAACTACGACGCTAAGCAGAGTCACGAATGATATTTTCAAAAAGCGATTCATCAGGCCCTCTATCATTCGTGGTGGATTTTATTCGATCTCAGCGATGCGGCGTGCATGGCGGCCGCCTGCAAACGGTGTGACCAGCCAAACTTTTACAATTTCCAGCGCCAACTCCTCGGGGATCATTCTCTGCCCAAGCGAAAGCACGTTGCTGTCATTATGTTCTCGCGCCAGCTGCGCCGTCTCCAGGCTCCAGCACAGCGCGCAGCGGATGCCATGCACTTTGTTGGCGACAATGGCTTCCCCGTTTCCAGATCCGCCAAGCACAATGCCGCGCTCGAATTCGCCGCGCGCCACGGCTTCCGCCGTTGGGCGAATGAATAGCGGATAGTCCACCGGCTCGGCGCTGAACGTGCCGAAATCGTGGACATCGTGCCCCAGCGAAGACAAAACCGCTCTGATTTTTTCCTTGTATTCAAACCCGGCGTGGTCGGAACCAATGGCTATTTTCAAGGGCTTCAGCATAGGGCGCGTCAAAATGGCTTGTCAAGCGTGGAGACAGCCCTTTGCCAGAAACAAATTTTCGTTCACTTCACTCGTCCCAACTGGTAATTCAAATTCACCGTTTGCGATTCGTAATCGTATTGCGCGCTGACTTGCTCGACTTGAGCCTCGGTCAAATTCAATTGTGCCTGGCTGAGCTCAATAATCGAGCTCAAGCCCAAGTCGTACCGCCCCTTTGCCAAGTCGAAAGCCTGCGTGGTCTGCTCCAGCAATTGTTGGGTGAGCGAAAGGCGTTTGTACGCGGACATGACATTCAGCCAGGAGGTGCGCACATCCTGGGCGATGCGGTTCTGAAGATCGCGGAGAAATTGTTCCTGTGCATGGCTCCGCGCTGTTGCCTCGGTGTGCTCCGCGTTGAATAGTCGTCCATTGAAAATGGGCACGTTGACATTGAATCCGGCCGCGGCATAGCGGCTGGGCAAGGTGTCTTGTCGAAAAGGGGCGACGCCGGTCACTCCGGCAGCCGAGATTGTGGGGAACCACAGATCGCGCTCCGCGGTGGCATAGCTTTGCGCCGACTTCAAGTCCAGTCCCTGGCTGATGATCTCCGGCCGATTCTGAAATGCTTCAACAATGAGTGGCGCGACATCCGGCGGAGGAGCGCCCGGCAAGGCCTCATCGACAAGTTCAAAAGTCCGCTGGTCCGAATATCCGAGCGCATCGGAAAGCAGCGCATACGAGGACTGCAAATCGTTCTGCGATTGCACCAGCAGGAGTTGCGCTCTGGCCAAGTCCACATTCGCAAAACTTACGTCCAGGCCGGACCTCAGACTGCTCTTGGCCAGCGCGCTGATTTGATCCGCCACCAGCTGGCGGGCCTTCACGGTTTCTTCGGCGACATGAAGGACTGACTGGGCCTTCATCACGCCGAAGTAGGAAAGGCTGACGCGCAGCAGCACATCGGCGCGCGTGGTGACGACGTTCTCCTGCTCCGCCTGTGCGTGGAAGTGCGAACTCTTGGAAAGCTCGTGCGTCCGGCCGAAGTCGGTTACCAGTTGGCTTACGCTCAAGCCGTCCGCAAACTTATTGAAGACGGATGGACTGTTGAGGTATCCCGCGGAAATGCGGCTGTTGTTTTCCGCATACGCGCCGGTGGCGGACCCAGTGGCTTGCGGATAATAAGCGGATTGAACTTCCCGCACTTGCGCGGCAGCGGCCGAAGCCAATTGCGTTGCCGCTTGAATCCGCGGATGGTTTTGTATGGCAATGTTCTCCGCATCCGCCAGAGTCAGCCGCTGCGCGGCTTTACTCTGCGTCTGCAGCCCAACCGAAGATGGGGTTGAATTCACCGGCGGAGTCTGTGCGTTGCCGGGAATCGCGCCGAAGATAGCGCCGGAAAAAAGAAGAAAAAGCGCCAGCCTGAGAGTATTCAACATTAGTGCACCTCTCCGACGGCCACAGTGCCGGCCGCTGCTTCGCGCCGGCGGTAAATCAACAAATACGCCGCAGGCACCACAAAGATGGTCAGCAGGATGGAGGAGATCAGTCCTCCAATAATGGCCCGCGCGAGCGGGGCGTATGCTTCGCTTCCCGTCTCGAGCTTGAACGCCATCGGAAGCAGTCCCACGACGGTTGCCAGTGAAGTCATCAGAATCGGCCGCAGGCGGATGCGACACGCATGCGCGACTGCCTCGATCACGCTGCGTCCTTCGCCGCGGAGCACGTTGGCGAAGTCCACGATCAGAATGCTGTTGGAGACCACCATCCCCTGCAGCATCACGATGCCCATCAACGACTGAATGTTAAGCGTAGTTCCAGTTATAACAAGAGTAATAATCACTCCTACTAGCCCCGTGGGAACGGCCAAGATAATCAGGAAGGGGTCGGTAAAAGAGGCAAACTGCGCGACCAGGATTAAGTACACCAGCAAGATGGCCAGCACCAGGCCGATGCCGAAGCTGCGGAAGGAATTCTGCATGGTGATCACCAGGCCGCGCATATTGACCCGAAGATTGGATGGAATTTTTGTGTTGGCGATGATCTTGGAAATGGCCGCGGCAGGCTTCCCCAGATCTTCTCCGGATGGAGCCACGTAAATATCCAGGGATCTTTGCAGCTGATAGTGATCCACTTCCGTCGGGGACTGTATCACGCTCACGTCCGCGACTTGATTCAGGTAGGTGGGCAATTTCACGCCGATGCCGCGTAGCGGCATGGCCTTCAAATCTTGGATCGTGCGCACTTGATTTTCCGGATACTGTACCGTTACGAAGTAGTTATTTCCGCTCTTGGGATCCACCCAATAACCGGGGGCGATCATGGCATTGGATGTCAGGGAAGTAATGAGATTATCCACAACCTCCTGAGGACTGAGTCCCAGCTCGCTGGCCCGCGCGCGATTCACATTCACCTGCAGAGCGGGATAATCCATATCCTGGGGAATATACACGTCGGAAACGCCGGGAACCGCGCGAAATTGGCGAGCCAGATCCTGCGCCACGCGATCGTCCGCAGTCAGGTCTATCCCGCTGACTTGCACATCGATGGGCGCCGGAGCGCCCTGGTTGAGGACGGCATCCACCAGTCCGCCCGATTGAAAATAAGTTCGCAGGTCAGGAATCTGCGACCCGATGCGCGAGCGCACTTGATCCATATAAACGAAGCTGCTTTCCTTGTGGTCTTCCTTCAACCCCACCTGGACAAACGCGCTGTGCATGCCGGAGTTCGGCGTAAACAGCGACGAGAGGTCGGGGGTCAATCCGATATTGGAGACGATGGTTTCCAGTTCCTGCGGCGGGACAACTTGATGCACGATGTCTTCCACGCGCTTCACATACTCGTCGGTTAACTCGATGCGCGTTCCCGTGGGCGCCTTCAGGTTGATGACAAACTGCCCGGCATCTGTTCGCGGAAAAAAGGAAACGCCCAGGAATGGATATAACAGAAAACAAAGAAAGAAAAATATCAGGAATCCCACAACAACTTCCCAGGGGCGGTCGAGAGCCTTTCTGACCCATTTTTCGTAAAAATTCAGCATCATTTCAAATTTGGCATTGAATCCGGCGTGGAATCTCGCTCCCCAGGATTTTTTCTTCCCGTCCTCTCCATGCGCGTGTTCGTGGATGGCTTTTAAATAATTGGCGCAGAATAGCGGCACGACAGTAACCGCATCGAAGTAGGAAGCGAACAGCGCAAGCACAACTGCGAGCGCCAACGCGCCAAACAAATAGGAGCTTACGCCGAATAGAAACGTAACCGGAAAGAACACCACAACCGCGACCAGCATGATGGCCAACACCGCCAGGGCCACTTCGTTGGTCCCTTTCACGGCCGCGACCGCCGGCTCTTCGCCCATTTCCAGATGGCGATAGATATTTTCAATCACCACAACGGAGTCGTCGATCAGGCGCGAAAACGCAAGCGCCAGCCCGCTGAGCACCATGGCATTAATCGATTTATCGGCGCTGTGCAGAATGAAAAATGTGATGAACACGGAAATCGGAATGGACAGGAAAACAGCAACCGTGGCGCGGAAACTTCCCAGGAAAATCATGATCATGGCCCCGGTCAGCAGGATTCCAATCCCGCCTTCGCGCAACACCGTGGAAATGGCTTGTTTAACGAACACGGATTGATCGAAAGTGACGAACGCATGAAGCTCAGGGGGGATATCGCGCAGGTTCTTAATTGCATTCCTGATCCCGTTCACCACGGCGATGGTGTTGGTGTCGCCTCCCTGCTTCTGCACCGCCACATACACGGATTTTTGGCCATCCACGCGAACCATGTTGTATTGCAATGCGGAGCCGTCCACGGCTTTGCCCACGTCGGAAATAAAAACGGATTTTTCTCCCTCGGTCTTGAGGGGAACTTCGTTGAGACCTTTGGCATCCGTGACCTGGGCGTTTGTGTAGATGTTGTAGTCGATCGGGCCAAGACGTACATCGCCGGCCGGCAAGATCAAGTTGGAAGAATTCGTGGCGCGAACCACATCCATCGGGCTCAATTCGTGGGCCTGCAACTTGAGAGGGTCCACATAGACCATGATTTGCCGGTACTTTCCGCCGTAGGGCGGCGGAACGGTTGCGCCGGGAACGCCCGCAATCTGGTTGCGAATCTGGAATTGCAGATAATCGTGCAGTTGAGTCTCATCCAGACCTTTGCCCTCCACCGTCAGCAAGCACACGGGCAAGCTGGAAGCATCTACCTTGAGCACCACGGGCGGCAGAGTTCCCTGCGGAAGTCGGCGCAGGTCCGCCATGGCCAGATTGGAAATCGAAGTGACGTCCGCGTCGGCATCCGTGCCCGGCTGGAAATAAATTTTGATCAAACTCACGCCAGGTAGCGACCGCGATTCCATGTGGTCCACACCGCTGGCCAGAGTGAAGAAGCGCTCAAACGTGTCGGTGATGTCGGCTTCGATCTGCTGCGGAGGCATGCCGCTGTAGAACGTGGCCACCAGTACCACTGGGATATTAATGGGAGGAAACATATCCACTGGCATGCGGGCCACGCTGGTCAATCCCAAAACAACCACAAACAGGCAAAATACGATAATCAGATATGGATGGCGGACAGCAAAGGATGGCATCTATCTCTCCATTTCCATGGGCCTTTTTCACGGGCCTGTTTTACGAGCAACTATTTCATGCGCGTTGGTTCGACGAGTTTGGGTGCGACGATTTGTCCTGGCAGGTACTGCCCGAGGCTACCAAAGACGACGGTTTCGTTTTCCTGCAACCCGGAAGTGATCTCCACGTCAGTAGCGGATTGCAAGCCCACGGTCACGTCGCGCCGTTCGATTTTGTTTCCCGGTCCCACGACCAGCACGATTCCCTTTCCTTCGCTGCCGGGTTGAAATGCCTGTACCGGAACAGTCAAAACCCTGGCGGACGCGTGCAGCGGAATTTTTACGGAGGCATACATTCCGGGGACCAACTCAAATTTGGGATTGGGAACATCCACTTCAGTATGCATGGTCCGCGTGGTCATATCGATTTGATCGGAGAAGCGGATAATTTTCCCATCGAACGTTCGATCCATTCCCGAAACATTGACGGCGACGGACTCGCCGATCTGAATATTGGATACCGCTCTTTCGGGAACGGGGATCACCAGGCGCAGCAGGCTGTTCTGCGACAAACGGCAAAGGGCGGAGTCGCCCTTATTCGATGATGTTCCGGCCGGAAGCAATGCGCCCGTGTAGGCATAAATCTGCGTGATAACACCGTCAAACGGCGCCGTCATGCGCGCGTAATCGAACATGGCCTGATCCTTGCCGAGCGCGGCTTTTGCGGCAAGCAAGGCGTCCTCTGCCCCGGCCAGCGCCGCTTTCTGTGCGGAAACGTCCGCGTCCGCTTCCTGGTCCTTGCCCTTGGAGACATCTATTTCCTGTTGGGAGATAAGTTCCGGGCGCGATTTCTGAACCTCGGCCAGGCGCGAATAAGTGAGATGTGCGACGTTGTATGCCGACTGCGCGCGGTTCAAATCTTCGCGAGTGCGAGTCAACTCCTGCTCGCTGCGGTGGATGGAAGCCTCATCCTGCTGCAATTGTTGTTGCAGTTCCGGAATTTCCAATACGGCCAGGATTTGTCCCTGCTTTACGTGCGTTCCGTAATCCACGTAAAGTTTTTGGATGTAGCCGGAAACTTTTGCGTACACGTCGACTTCCTGAAACGGCTGGAATTCCGAGGCAATCTCCAGGTTGTCCGCAATGTTCCCCCGCGCCACTTTCACAACAGCGGCCGCAGGGGCATTCGCCACATCGTCGGCGGCTGCCTTGTGCGCTTCCCCGCAACCGATCAAGGCGCTGGAAAATGACATGGCGATAAAGAAACTCAAGACTCTTCGGATACGCCTCACTGGATGACCTCCACGCTCTCTCATTACCACGTCAGTCCCTCAAATTCTTTCTCTTTATCCGAAGCGCAGCCACAATTGAACTGAGTTTTTCCAGTGTGAAATCGCCGGATTGGCAGAATTCAATAATTTCCCGCTCCTCGCCGTTCATCCTTAGCGCCACAGCCGGAATTTTTTGCGCGATCTCGATCGGAACTGTCTGAACTCCGTGCCGGTCTCCGTGCAGTAGATTGCCGGGCCGCACTTGCATCTTGCCAACCTCGACAGGGCCTCCGAAATCGAAAAGGTGAGCGAATGCATGGGAAACGGACAAGCCCCCCGCGAACATTTGAATTTGGAGGCCCCTGGCGGCTTCCACATTGCGGACCGCTCCGTTTGTTACCACGCCAACGCATCCGAGCGCGCTCAGGATATTTAAGTGCACGTCGCCAATGAAGGAGCCAAGCCCAGGATTTTGGTCCAAGTCTTCCACGACCAGGATTCGGGGAGGCGGAACACTCAAGACATGCTGCAACCAATCCAGCCGGTAATAATAGCTATCCCCTTCCATGGGCGGTTCGGAATTGCGAATGCGAATCGTGGCGGCGTAACCGACCAGTGGAGGAAAGTCTTCAAAAACACAGCGAACGGAAGAATCGGAAAATCCAGAATTGCGCAAGCGTACGCCGAAGGTTTCAATCGCGTTAGCCACGCTGCAGGAATCCAATTGTTGCAATTCTTTCAGGGTTTCCGGGTCCAAGTGATTCGAGGGCATCGCGTCTCCTGACGGTAAAGTCGCCGAAAAATCCGCCTCAATCGCGCCGGCAATATTCAATCCGAAATTGCCGCTGTATTGCGAGCGGCTTCTGCCCTCGGGCCAATACTTCCCCAACGCGGTCATCGGGCTCGCTGGCCGGAACGATTCCGGCCTGCACTAAATTTTCAGCTGGAATTGTCACAGGGGCAGGCCCTGCTTGTGGTTACGCGGAAGGGGGTGCGCGAAGGGGATGATAAGAAAGGAAAAATTCATCCTTGCCAGAAAGTGGAGTTTCCGCCGAATAAGGAATTCGACGGGCAATCCTCGGCACCGTTATCCTCGATCGAACGAGGCATGGCCTCAGCGCATCAACGAACAGGCATTTGAACGGAGCTGCAAATTTCGAAGAATGGCCCGCTGTTATTTCCAAAGCCGCCGAACTCGCGACCGGGCTATTTTGAATTAATAGAGGAAGGAAACTCCATTGTACAATGCCCAGAATCAATATACCCGACAGCAAGAAGAGGCATACAACATTTCGTCGGTTTGTGGGGCGCTCTGGATTCATCTGCCGGCTCCATGTACCTGGCGGAGGTTGTGCTAAAGTATCAAGGCTAGCACCCTGCGGGAAAACAAGTCAAGAATTCAACAGTAAGCTATGTACACACAGGCCACAGCGAGCGATTCCTTCCGAATAACTTAGACGCAACGGCGGTGAGTTTGGATGCGCGGCAACGTGCTTTTTGTCGAGGATGAACTGGCGCTACAAATGACGGTAGGCGACCGCTTGCGGAACGAAGGATACGCCGTCGACTACGCCGCCAACGGGGATGAGGGATTTGAGAAGGCTACCCAGCTTCCGTTTGACCTCATCATCCTCGATGTCATGCTTCCCAAACGCGACGGATTCGACGTGTGCAAGGGCATACGCGAAGCGGGACTCATCACCCCGATTCTGATGCTCACTGCACGAGGGCAGACCAGCGACAAAGTTGATGGCCTGAAAATCGGCGCGGACGACTACGTCACGAAACCTTTCAACATGCTGGAACTCATGGCGCGAGTCGAGGTGCTGTTACGGCGCGCGCCCATTCGCCCGGCTGCCCAAACCGGCGTTGTCGATTTCGGAACGATTCATGTGGACCTTATGGGTACGGAAGCTACGCGGGACGGAAGGGCCGTGAATCTTTCGGCGCGCGAATTTCAATTGCTCCGGTATCTTATCGAGCATCGCGGCGCGACACTATCGCGCGACGAACTCTTGAAACAAGTATGGGGCTACAGCGCGGACATGTACACGCGCACCGTGGATGTACATGTCGCCAGCCTGCGCCAAAAACTGGAAGACGATCCGAAACAGCCCCAATTCATTTTGACGATGCAGGGTTTCGGTTATAAGTTCAAAGCGTAGCGGCGGATTATGAAATTGCCCATCAAAGAGCGCGAGTTCTCGACGATCATCATTGTTCTCGCCGTAATCGTGGTGATCGTATTGGGAGTGTTGCAATACCGTTGGAGCAACCAGGTCAGCGAAGCCACCAGCATCCGCCTGGCCGACAGCTTGCAGATGTCCATGGTCAACTGGCATCTCGATCTCTTCCGCGTCTTCTCCGAAGTTTGTGTCGCCTTGCGCGTTGATCCCGACTCCAGCGCGCAGGGTGACTTGTCCCAGTACGCGCGAAGATTCGAGGATTGGAAAAAGACCACGGCGAATCCGAACCTCGTTGCGGGACTATATATTTTGCGATTCGACGAGCCGCCGGCTGCGCAAGCACTTCGCCTTTCACCTGCGGGCCAGCGATTCGACCCGAGTGATTTGCCGGCAAATTTCTCGGGGCTGCGCGAAGATCTCCAGAAGGCTGCCTCCAAAGTGGAAATGAGCGCCCCCTCTGCGTCATCAGGGGGGACGAATTCCCTCAAAGCTCATGATGCGAGCCTGGAATTCGCAAACCGCTTCTATACGGGCGGGCCCTTGGCGGGCTGGCAGTTCGACCCGCGAATCCCTGCGCTGGTCCGGTCCATTGCGCACAATCCCTCCGCCTCCTCCGGCCGTCAGGCTCCGAAACGCAACTCCGTGGATTGGATCGTGATCGCGCTGGACCGCACGGACGTGCGGGAGAATATTCTTCCGGCCCTCGCGCAGCGATACTTTCGCGGCACGGAAGGACTGGACTACCAGATTGCCGTCAGCGCAGGCAGAAACATGGGAGGCCCGCTATATTCATCGGACGCAGGGTTTGGCGACGCGGAAATCGCCGACGCTGATGGCACGATGAACATCTTCGGCCGCCTGCGCCGCGACGGACAGAGATCTCCGATTCAAATTTTCCATACGCCTTCCGAGGGAAGTGCGCCGGCGGCTTCGGCAGCGGTCACGTGGTTTCCGCTACTGCAAGACGCGGGGGCGGACCAGGACTGGCGCTTGATCGTAAGGCATCGCCGGGGAGGCGCGCTTGGGGCATTCATTGCGGATTCGCGCAGGCGCGATCTGGCCATCGGCTTTGGCGTGCTCTTCCTTCTGGTGATCAGCATGGCGATTTTGATCTTCACGAGCACCCGCGCGCAGAGACTGGCCAAGGTGCAAATGGATTTTGTCACCGCGGTTTCTCACGAATTGCGAACTCCCCTGACCGTCATCAGCTCGGCGGCTGAGAACATCGCCCATGGCGTGGTGGAAGGAAAACCGCAACTCGAACAATACGGCGCCGTGATCGGAGCGCAGGCCAGGAAACTATTTGAAATGGTCGAACAAATTCTGCTCTTCGCCGCGATCCGCGAAGGCCAGCAGCGCTACAGCCTGCGCCCGCTGGAAGTGCCGGAAATTCTCCACGCTGCGCTTTCCGCCACGGCGGGGCTCATTCGAACAGCGGGGTTCCACGTGGAACAACAAATCGAGCCGAACTTGCCCCGCATCGTGGGCGATCTCCCGGCCCTTTCCCAATGCGTCCAGAATTTGATTACTAATGCGCTGAAATACGGCGGCGAACAAAAGTGGATTGGAATTCAGGCTCGATTCACCGAACACGGTTCGATCGGGAGGGAAGTTCAGGTCAGCGTCTCGGATCGGGGAATCGGAATCGCTCCCGAGGAATTGCGGCATATCTTCGAGCCGTTTTATCGCAGCCCTTCCGTGACGGCCGCGCAAATTCATGGAACAGGCCTGGGTCTTCCTCTGGCGAAAAGCATCATGGATGCCATGAAGGGCCAGGTCACGGTGAAAAGCGCCGCGGGACAAGGTAGCACTTTCACGCTGCATTTGCCTTCCGTAGGACATTCGGTGCGGCAGATGGAAATCAAGACCACCGAGGCGCTCCCCTCCTGACCCATTCCTGGCGCTAACTCATTGATGGCATGTAGCTTAGCTCACTTCCCGATTGCACCATTTTTGCCTTCACGCGTACATTTCTCTTCGCTGGGCGATTCAAGGATTTTTACAACATCCTTACACCAGCGTGCTTCGATTTCGGTGTAATTTCAAATTCGCAAATACTGAGAAGTCGAATCGGTTGGTGGTTGGGCGCTTTTTGGGTGTGCCTCATCCCCTAGATTGGTCCGGTTCGACGTTTCGACCGAATCGTAGTGGGCAGAAATACCCCTTTTAATTTGAGGTCTTATTGTGCTGAAACAAATCACACGCGCCATCCAATCGGCAGTGTTATTGGCCGGAATTTTGACGCTAGGTGCTGTGACCGGGTTTAGCCAAATGAACATGGGAGAAATCGACGGAATTGTGCGGGACCCCACGGGCGCCATCGTCCCCGGCGCCGGTATCTCGGCCATTGAAAGCGACACGCAATTAAAATTTTCGACCCAGACCAACGACGCGGGCGAATACCTGCTGGCCCAGCTCCCTGTCGGGCGCTACAAACTGACGGTGAGCATGGAAGGATTCAAGCAGATTGTGCAAGCCAACGTCGAGCTGCACGCCGGCGATCGACTGCGCCAGGCATTTACACTGGAACTTGGAGAACAAAAAGAGACCATAACCGTAAGCATGACGCCAGGCCTACTGCAAGTGGAATCCGCCGCGATTCAGGACACCATCCAGCAGCAACAGGTCATCGACCTTCCTCTCAAAGGGCGTGAATTCATCGACCTGGTCGGGTTGGCCCCGGGCGTGACCAACCCGCCGGCAGGCACCCGCGGATCGGCGCTGCAGCAGACGGGACAAACTTTTGGAATTTTGGGTCAGCGCGGCGGCCATAACTTGTACCTAGTCGATGGGGTTTCCGTAACGGATGAAGCCTTTAATAACCTGGTTCTGAGCCCATCGGTCGACGACATCCAGGAAGTGAATATTAATCAGACCTCCTACGACGCCGAATTTGGCGGAAAATCCGGCGGCATTCTCAACGTCATCACCAAATCCGGCAGCAACACGTTTCACGGCAGTTTGTTTGAATTTGTGCGCAACGATTTCTTCGACGCCAAAAATTTCTTCGTTAGACCCACGCAGCCCGAGCCGCCTTTCAAGCAGAATCAATTCGGCGCTTCGGCTGGGGGCCCAAT
>Ga0182024_10015415_pt1 | contig 14643 bp, 12 predicted proteins | sample P32metaG_FD_120480 | JGI IMG/M metagenome (GOLD analysis project Ga0182024, IMG submission 120480) | Permafrost microbial communities from Stordalen Mire, Sweden - P3-2 metaG (Illumina Assembly) | ecosystem: Environmental > Terrestrial > Soil > Wetlands > Permafrost | place: Sweden: Stordalen... | reverse complement strand
TCTACCTGCTTCAGCGCCCCGATCATCTGCGCCTCTGTGTGCCTGCTCTTCGACATACCTTCTTCCCCTTTCTTTCGCAACAAATCATACTCAGCTTTGTGCGGAAACAGGGGAGCAGGTCAGACCCGGTCTAAGTGCTATCGAAATGCGGGAAGCAGCACAAGAATCCCCGAAAATCGCCGTCTGAGGGCCTTTTTGCAGCTCACCTTGCATAGAGATTTTTCGCCGCGGACTGCGTGGTAAGCACGCAGTTACGCGCGAACCCATTTGGCTGCTTGAGCGGCGTCGGCAGAGACCACATTCAGCCACACAATCGCCAACGATTCGCCTCTGGAAGTTTCGCGAAACCACACTGTTTAGCGTGTCGAATGGGGGAGCAGTCAGTCTCCGGAGAAATTCCGAACTGGCTGATTCCGCGCAACTTACGCACACGTCGGCTCTTACGCAACTCAAACCTGTACCGAGGGTTCGAATCCACTCCGCTCCGCCACGCAGTCTGCACTGCAGAGAAAATTCGTCATCGCCGGCGGCGGTGCATTCGTGTGCGGAGAAGAAACCGCGCTTATCGCTTCCATAGAAGGCCGGCGGGGCACGCCGCCGGAAGTGGCGCCCTGCGCCCAACGGCAGGCATGGCCGAGCACTGCGGTCCAGGGCAAGTGCGTGTTGGCTGCGCTGTACGGAGTCTGCTTCCACGGATCCGCCGGCAAATCGAGCACCACATAGATGCGATGCCGCGTCGTGTCAAAGTGGCGCCACGGGTGTCGAGGCCCGAGCCGCCATTCCCAATTCCATGCCAGATCCCAGATACCGACCTCGCCGCGCGCGACTGGCGGATCGATTAATTCGAAGCTGACGAAACCTGTCTTCCCGTTGGTGAAACTTAGGGCCCGAGCCTGAACGTGGTTTTCCACCCGCACTTCAACCGCCGCCATCTCCGGGTCATCGGTAATGAGCGAAACTTCGATGGCGATGTGGTTTCCCTGCGTGGGCGCAACCGCATACGCCGCGGGCGAATCTTCCGGATTTACACTGATGAATCGCCGCCACTCCGGAACGCGGACGACCTGGGTCGCGTTCCTGCGAATGTTGAAAGCGTCGTGGGTTGCTGAACCAGGATTGTGATTAAACTTAATGGCTTCAATCGCGATCATCTCTCGTTCTCCCTCCCAATGGGCTTGCCTATCACCGCGCCACTGTGGTGCCGACCCAAGGAGACCTCAGCCGCGTCCCTCTTCGTGCTTGCTCTATTCCAGCTAATCCTCGCCTTCCAGCCAGCAACCAACCCACCACCAGCGGCAGCTCTTTTGCCGAAAGAAAATTGGATCGAGCTGCAGAGTGGTGCGCCCGTTGCCAAACTCCAGGTCTGGATATCTTCTCTCATCAAAGTAGTGCTGTTCATGCCGAATTCGTTTCATGCCATTGCCGAGAGAGTGTTGTGTTGATCGCGATCTTCCTCGCGAGAGGTTTGTGAGGACTATCCTCGTACCCTTCAGGGAAAGTTGCGGAGAGGAGTTCGCAGCGGACTTCCCGCTACGCCATTAGTCAAAGGGCACGACTCACTTAGATGAGCTTACGAGACGACTCTTAGCCTTCTATTTCGGACGCCTCAGATTTCGCTGTTGCGAAAGGCCGGTCCGACTCACGCCGTTATTCTACGTTCCATCCACTGACTACTACTGTCGCTTTAGCCGTTCCCAGATCATTTGTGCGGTAGGTAGCGGTTACTTCGCGCTTCTCTCCAGGGAGGAGAGAGATGTAATTGTCTTCCCACACGACTGGCAGGATCTCTTCGTCCTCGACGCCTTTGGTGACTTTGAGGCGGACGAAGAATGCCAAGCTCTTGCTTGGATTTTCCAGCGTAACGTGGGTGGCGGACTCTTCGCCTTTGTTCTCGGTGCGTTGCGTAACGATGAGCTTCACTTTGGGAATTTGCGCGAGCGCGGTGTAATCGGCGAAGGACTCGGTTGGGGTCATCCACCAGGTAGACTTTGACCAGTCAAGGGTTTCGGGCTTTGTGGAGAGCCAGTAGAAATTGGAGCCTAGTATTGCGCCGGTGGAGTCGGTGAGTCGCAGAGCTAAGAAGTACGTGGGGCTTAGGCCATTCACTTCGGGCAACGCGAATATTTTCGCCGTGCTGTCGGCGGGCGCGTCGAGCGTGTCTTCGCGCGAAAACTTCTCGGTCATGTCCAGGTTGTAAATCTTCGTCGCGAGCTTCAGGCCTTTGCTATCTACATACTGGCTGCTCACCACCCAGATGGACTTATCGTCGTAGCCATAAACTGGGTGCAGCACTTCCATCGCGCGCTTGGCGCCGAAGTAGCCGCCGGCCGGGCGCAGGTAATAGTCGTAGAGGTGCCAGATCATCGACGGCCAGGCGTTGTTCAGCATCCACTGAATTACGCCTGTAGCTTGGTACTTGTTCCGGCTGTAGGCCTCGTACATGGCCCGCACGCCTTCGTAGGTTTGCATTTGCGATTTGGCGGCGAAATCTTCTGCGCTATCGGACTTGCCGTAGCGTTTCGCAAGCGCGTCGCTGAAGACGTGGATGGTTTTGAATTCTCCGCCGCCGGCGTGGTAGTTCCATACTTCGTCGATAGGCCAAATGTGGTCCATGCCCACCATGGCGCGAATACTTTCTATGGGCGGGACGGCTGGTCCCATGCTGGTTTCGGTGTTGAAGCCGTAGGCGCCGCCGCAGCCTCCGGGATTGCACTGCTTGCGGCCAGCCTGACCTTGCGGAGTGTCTTGCTCCCAGTAGCCAGGGGCAACGTATTCGTATGGTCCCGTCATTTTCACGCCGCTGTTTCCCGTGACTTTTGTGGCGCTGCCTGTGGCCGAAGAGAGGACGGGATTCGGCCATAGAAGCTGCTTTTCGATATCCAGATACATGCGCTCGACTTTGGGTGGGGGCGGATTATCACTGCCATTCAACCACGCAATCAAACTGGGATGACTGCGCAGACGGTCGATTTGATCGCGCAGGGATTGCTGCGCGATTGCAAAATCCTGCGGCTTCCAATGATTCCAGCGTTCCCAGAAATCACAGCAGCACCAGCCCGCCATCACCAGAATTCCCTCGTGGTCGGCGAGATCGAAAAACTCCTCGGTTTCGAGTTTCCCTTCGAGGCGGACTGTGTTTAGTCCCATATCGCGCACGTAACGAAATTCATCGTGGAGACGTTGCGAATTTTCGCGAAGCATGAGGTCGGGGGTCCAGCCGCCGCCGCGAATGAGGATGTTCTTGCCATTGATGTGGAAGGCGCGTCCGCCGCTGGCGTTTATTTCGGAAGTTACCTCGCGGATGCCGAACTCGGTTTGGGAAATGTCGCTGACTTCGTCATTGACCTCGAATGCCATATTGAGTGAATAGAGATTCGGCTTGCCCATCTGAGCGGGCCACCAAAGTTGCGGGTTCGCGAGGATCAGTTGCGGGAATTTGTCGGGCGTGAAGGTCACGTCTTTCGATTCGTTGGCCGCGAGTTCTACCTCCTGCTGGAATCTCACGCCTTCAATTTCGCCTCGGAGCTTGCCTTTTACGGGCTCGGCGGTCCCGTTCTTCAATTGCGCAGTGACGGTGAGCTGCGCGGAATCAGCGGCGGGAAGGTTCAGCTTCGAAACCACCGTGGGATAACGTAGTGCAACCGGGCCGCTGGTGGTGAGGTAGACTTCGCGCCACAGGCCCATGTTCTTGTCAGGGGGCGCCGGATTCCAATCAACGAACGTGATGGCGAGATCGTTCTGCGTGGGGGAGAAAATCTGCACTGCGAGAACGTTTTCTCCGCCGGGTTTCACTGCTCCGGTAACCTTCAATTCGTAGGTGCGCCAGGCTCCAGCTAAATCGTTGGAGTTCGCGATCTGCTTGCCGTTGAGCCAAACGTTGGCGCGGTAGTTGATTCCTTGAAAGTTCAGCCAGACGGTTTTTCCAGCGTAGGAAGCAGGCACCGCAAATTGATTGCGAAACCACCACGAGACCGCATAGGGACTGTCGCGCGGCATGGCAATGTTGGAGAAATTTGCGCCGACGGGGTACTTCACCCCGGGGAATTGGCGCAGATTAATGGCGAAGAACGGATCGGGCAGAGTCTTGTCGTTCACGAGAGCGGCGACGACGGTGGTCGGAACGCTCGCTTCGTGCCATCCCTGCGGACTGAAGGCGACAGAAGAAATGATCTCTCCTTTGGACTCGACCTGAGAGGAGGATTGCAGTGTCCAATGGTCGCGGAGAACGAGCTTCTCCTTTGACGTGCTCTGGCTCGATGAGTTTGAGGCCGCGGGGTTTGCAGCCGAGAGACTGGACCCGAGAATTACCATGACGAAAAATTGCGCCAACAAGCTCCGGGTGAAGGCCAGCCGTTTTGAGGGATTCATTTTGCTTCATCTCACGATGTATTCCGCGGATTCGGATCGGACTGATATGGATAACACTTCTATGGACGCGTTTCAACGGAATGGCGCGCGAATGTTCAGACTCCCACAACAGTCTGCGTGCCACCGTATTTCTGGAAAACGGAGTCACGGGAGATCACGCCCTCGAGTCGACGAGAGTCAGCACGGTTGACGACAGGGACGAGGGGATAAGCATTCACATAGCGGAGCGCGGAATCGAGGGGAAGATCAGGGTAGAGACTGGGAACTGACTGCGCGGGAAGAACTGAGCCGAGCGTGAGCTCGCCCTTACCTTCCTGAAAAAGGCGCTGAAGTTGCTCGCGGCTGATCGTGCTCCAGCCGGCAGGATGCAGACGCACCAGAAAAATAGAGTCGGTGGAATCCTGGATGCGGTGCGCGTTGGCGTCGACATAGTCTTGCGCGCTAAGGATGGTTGCGGGGACCGGGAGCATGGCGTCTTCGACGCGGAGAATGGTTTCTTCGCGCTCCTCTTCGAGCGAAGGCAAAATTAGTCCGTCCTGACGGGTGAGCAGGTCGAAGATGGGAATGCTTTGCAGGCCGCGCGAGACTAGATACGAGAAAGTATTGGCGACAATGACGGGGACGATGATCTCGTAATTGCCGCTGACTTCGAGAACCATGAAAACAGAGGTCATGGGCACTCGGAGAAATCCGGCAAAGAGCACGCCCATGCCGACTAGGACGTAAGTTCCAGTCGACCCAGTGAGCTGCGGGAAAAGGTGATGCATACGGTCACCGACGGCGCCCCCCAGCATGGCTCCGATGAAGAGAGTGGGTGCAAACATTCCGCCGGGAGTGCCGCTGACGAAAGAAATAGTTGTGGCAACAATCTTCAAGATGGCGAGTATGGCCAGGATCTTCCACGCGAACTGGCCGTGCATGGCCTGATCCATCGCATCGTAGCCTGCACCCATTACTTGAGGAAAGCCGAAAAAGGCGATGAGGCCGACGACGAGTCCCGCGAATGCGGGCTGGAAATATTGCGTCCAGCGCGGCAGAGCCTTCAGCCGGGGACGAAGGTAGCCGATTGATTTAGCGAAAATGACGGAGGCGAGACCGCCCACAATGCCGAGAACGGCGTAGGCGATCAGTTCGGTGGGGCGCTTGAAAGTGGTGACCGGAATGCGGAATAGCGGTTCACTGCCGAGAAACCAACGCACGATGACGACACTGGAAACCGCCGACAGGACCACGGAACCGAGGATGCCGGCGCTCCAGCGTCCAATCACCTCTTCAATCACGAAGAGGACCGCGGAGATCGGGGCGTTGAAGGCTGCAGCCAGTCCTGCGGCCGCGCCAACCGGGGCCATGAGACGAAGTTTTTCGCGGGAGATATGCAGCCAGCGTCCGAGGGCGGAAGCGATGCTGGCTCCGATTTGAAGAGATGGATCTTCGGGTCCGAGTGATTGACCGGAGCCGATGGCAATCGCGGCACAGATAAATTTTCCGACGGCTGTGCGAAACGGAATGACGCCGTTGAAGATATAGAGCGCGGCCTTGGTCTGATTCACTCCGCTGCCGCGGATCCCTGGAAACAGATGCAGTACTAGCACGGCTACGACCAGGCCGGCGAGCGAGGGCACTGCGAGCAGCCGAAAACTGTGGGTTTGCGGGAGTGGGCCGAGCAGGGCAAGGTGCATCCAGTCGATCGCTAAGCGAAAGCAGACCACGGCGAGACCGGAAAAGATTCCAATGAAGACAGAGAGAATCAGGAAGAATACTTCCTCATGGAAGGCGCCTTCGAGCGTGGAAAACAAGCGGCGCGAAATACGAAAGCGCACGACTGAAGGGTGCGGAGTGGCGAGCGGTGAACTTGCAGGAGTGCTCATCGGCTGGCGGCCTCGCGTTTTTGCGAGATCAGTAGCATTGCGAGGTCAAGGCCTTGCGGCGAGCCACAAGTAGTGGCAGTCTGCTGCTCGGTTTGGAAAACCACGTCCATGATTGTGTCTGGAAGGTCAGTTTCCGCGGGAGAGCGCAAGCGGGCGAGATTGGGCTGAATGTCGGTCAGGCGGGACTCCAGGCTGGAAAGTGGAGATGCCGTAACGGTTGCGGGAACTTTAAGGTCCACGCCAGTTTGCTGGGCACATTCGCTAAGGCGTTTTTCAGCCTGCGTGAAGGCGGCAGTGATGCGGCGGTTACGTTCGGCATCGGAAATGTGGCTTTGGAAAGGATTGGCACGGAGAATGAGATCGGTTGTCGCAAGAAGCTGGCGGGAGTCGGCATCCTGCGAATTTGCTTTGACCGCAGTCTCCAAATAGCGTCCGGCGGTGGCATAGTTTCCCGTGCGATATGCGGCCTGGCCGGCTCCGGCCAGAGCGGAGGAGTTCCGGGGATTAAGCCGGAGAACTTCTTCGTACTGGGCCAGTGCGTTGGCGTAATCGTGAGCTTGTTCGAAAAGTTGTGCGGCTTGAAGATGGGCGGCGGCATCGGGCGGCAATGCAGCGGCAAGAGCCATCATTTCTGATTCAGCCTTGTCGGGAGCATTTTTCTTCAGTAGAAACTGGATGAGTTCGATGCGGGCTTTGGTGCGATTAGCATCGGGCTCCGACTTCCAAGCTCCGTACATGGCATTGTGATAGTAGCGGGTGGCATCTTCGATGGAACCGCGATGCGCTGCAACGCGGGCCAGAGCTAAATTCACGGCGGCATCCTGCGGAGTGCGCTGCCAAAGGGCGAGAAGGTAAGACTCGGCTTCGTCAAGCAGGCGAGGATCGTTGCTGTCGCGCAGGACGCGGGCGAGGCTGAGCTGATATTGCGAGTTGGTGGGGTCGCAGGTAAGGGCGGCGCGGAACGCGGCGATCGCATCGTTATACCGGCTGGCGCTGGCGTCGGCGAGACCTTGAGTGTAAAGCTTTCGACCGCGAGCCTGTTGGTTCGCGTTAAAGCGGGCCACGAGATGGCCGACTCCGGCAAACGAGACGGCGGCAGCAAGCGTCAGGATTAGAAGTATGAGAGGCTCGGAACGCGGTACGAGTTTAGGGAGCGTCCATGACATGTCTCGTATCACGATATCATTTTGGAGAGCGCAGAGCGGCCGAGGGTTGGGTACAAAAATAGGCCAGAGGGTCTCCGGTTCAGGTAAGATACTTCGTCGCAGGTACTGTCAAACAATGAATCGCGAATATCACAAAGGATATAGCCAGGAACTGAACCGGGACATGGATGCTCTGGTTTTTGGGCATGCGGGGACGCCGCTGCTGGTGTTTCCGACCTCCATGGGAAAGTTTTTCGAGTATGAAGACCGCGGGATGATTGGCGTGTTGGCGCCGAAAATCGAGCGCGGCGAACTTCAAGTGTTTTGCCCGGATGGGGTTGATACCGAGAGTTGGTACAACAAGGGGGTTCATCCCAAGGTGCGGGTGCTGCGGCACTTGCAGTATGAACGCTACATTCTGCATGAGATGGTACCGTTTATACGATGGAAGAATCAAACGCCGCGACTGGCGGTGACGGGATGCAGCTTTGGGGCGTATCACGCGGTAAATTTTGCGCTTAAGCATCCGGATGTCGTCACACATTGCGTGAGCATGAGCGGAGCGTTCGATATCCATCAATTTCTGGATGGGTATTACGACGATGATTGCTACTTCAACTGCCCGCCGGATTATTTGCCCAATCAGAATGACGACTGGTTTCTGAGCCGCTACCGGCAGATGAAGATTGTGCTAGGGTCGGCGGATTGGGATATGTGCCTGGATCAGAACGTGAAGATGTCGGCGATTTTGAATGGTAAGGCGGTGCCGCACTGGCTTGATATTTACGGGGATAATTCGAAGCATGACTGGCCGCTTTGGCTGAGGATGGCGGAGAAGTATTTTTAGGGCAGTGGTCGTTGGTCGTTGGTCGTTCGCCACCTTGAGCTGAAATTATGGCAAGTGACACTCAACGACAATTGGCGCTGGACCGGATTAGGGAGAATATCGCCCGGGACGGGCACCATGTTTATCTGATTTTGGGTGCACCAACCCCGCGTTTTACATACACGATCGGTGCCAGCGAGTCGATCGGCGTTGAGCTGATTTTGGCGGGCGCACTTTTCTACATGAAAGACGATGTGGTGAAGATCATTGGCGACACCATTGCGCAGCTAAAGGCACAACGTGACAGGTCGGTCGCCGAAATCAGCGGACTGGGCTCGTTTACTCTTCGCAAGGTAGATAGCAGTTGGGCCACGGAGTTAATGTTGGGAGCGTTCGACTACTATCACAAGCGTGACATTTCAGCGCTTCAGATCGTTCCCGATAAGACTCACTGGACCGTCGATATTCCTGATATGAGTGCACCCTGGAGCCCCATTAGAGAACCCGTGTGGCAATGGCTACACGATTCTTGGTTCTATCCCGTGCCCAAAGACGCGATGGTTGTGACCAATCTCGCGGTCCTTCGTGGAAGTCGAATAACCGAGGCCATGCGATGGGAGGACGACGACTGGGAACTGTTCGCCGGCGCGGGTCCCGACGTTCCAAAAGACGAACTGCGCGTGGTTCCCCTTGGAACTCTGGTAGCAATCGACGAGTCCCTAGTTCCGGTCATGACTCTGCCAACGGGGAACGGACTTTGGCGCGATTCCGTCTCGGAATGGCATGCCTGGATAACTGCAGAACGTAGGGATCCTTCGACTGCGTGATTGGTTCGCTTCGCGAAACAATCACTCCGCTCAGGATGACAAAATTTATTTGGAGATAAACCGTGAAGAAGATTGGAATTTTATTTGGAATGGAAAATACGTTTCCGACAGCTTTGGTCGAAAAGATTAACTCGATGAAGGTGGAGGATGTTTCGGCGGAGTTCGTCTCGATTGGCGGGATTCGGATGGATGAGCCGAAAAAATATGACGTCATCATCGACCGCATTTCGCAGGACATTCCGTTCTACCGGGCGTATTTGAAGAATGCCTTGCTGCACGGGACGATCGTCGTGAACAATCCGTTCTGGTGGTCGGCGGATGACAAGTTTTTTAACTATGCGCTGGCGGACGAGCTGGGCGTCGCAATTCCGCCAACGATAATTCTGCCGCACCACAAGCATCCGGAAGGAACCACCGACAAGTCGATGCGGAATTTGATTTATCCGCTGAACTGGCAGGAGTTGTTTGATTACGTCGCCTTCCCTGCTTTCCTAAAGCCTTATTCCGGCGGTGGATGGAAGCATGTTTATCACGTGCATTCGCCCGAAGAATTTTTCCACCACTACAACCAGACCGGCGATTTGTGCATGACGCTGCAGCATGGCGTTGTGTTTGAGGAATATTACCGCTGCTATGTCGTGGGGCAGGAAAAAGTCCACATCATGAAGTACGACCCTCGGGCGCCGCATCATGAAAGATATGTGAAGGGGAATCCTCCGCCGTCTACGGAAGCGTTACGGTCCAGAATCGAGAAAGATGCTCTGACTTTGTGCCGCGTGCTCGGCTACGACTTGAATACGGTGGAGTTTGCCGTGGAGGATGGGGTGCCGTACGCGATTGATTTTCTAAATCCAGCGCCAGATGCGGAGATTACCTCGGTGGGGCAGGAAAATTTTGACTGGATTGTGAATGCTGTCGCGGAGATGGCGGTGAAGATGGCGCAGAGCGGGGAGAATCCAGCGCAAGAGTTGCGGTGGGCTGGTTTTTTGAACGGACCGCCGGAGAAGAAGACCCGCAAGGGCGAGCCTGCGTGGGTCGCCGATCGGAAGCGGGGCAAGACGGCCAAGTAGGAGTTGCAGGAGCGAATCCTTAGATGACTGAAGTAAGTCATGCGCGCCGCCTCGAAAATAAAGTCTCGGCACTGATGAGAAAGCGGCGATTGCTGGAGGCGATCGCGCTCCTCCGGGATGAGCGTTCGGAGGTCGAGCAGGATTGGCGGTTGTGCTGGAACCTTGGTTGGTGAAGGCAAAGAGCTTGCTGGAAGTCGAAGAATCCCGCCGTAATAAGCCTCGAGGCCGCGGTGGCTTGACCCCGCAGCGGCTTAAATAGTCGTAACGCATAACAGCTTCCCAACTCATTTATACTGTTTAGGCCGGTGGTTCCCAACCTTGCGCAACGAACGCGCAAGGATGGTGCACACTCGGTTGAGGAGCTTTCCGCAAACCAAGGTTCCTCGCTTCGCTCGGAATGACAAACTTTTTCTTGACGCCATGAAACCTACTTTCAGCATCGGGATTGAAGAGGAATATCAGACCATCGATCCGGAGACGCGGGATCTGAAGTCGCATATTCAGGCGGAGATCCTCGAGAAGGGCAAGCTCATCCTGCAGGAGCGCGTGAAGGCGGAGATGCATCAGTCCGTCGTCGAGGTGGGGACTGGGGTCTGCAAGAACATTAAGGAAGCTAAAGCCGAAGTGAAGATGCTGCGGCGCGATATTGTGCGACTGGCTAAGGAGAACGGGCTGAAGCTGGCGTCGGTGGCGACGCATCCGTTTGCCGACTGGCGCGTGCAGGAGATTTATCCCGACGACCGCTACAAGCACATTGTCGAAGATCTGCAGTTGGTGGCGCGGGCGAATCTGATTTTCGGGCTGCATGTACATATTGGGATCGAGGACCGCGAGACCGCGATCCACATGATGAATCATGCGCGGTATTTTCTGCCGCACCTGCTGGCATTGTCGACGAATTCGCCGTTCTGGCTGGGGATGAATACCGGCTTGAAATCCTACCGCTGCAAGGTATTCGACAAGTTTCCGCGAACCAATATTCCGGATTATTTTCCCAGCTGGGGCGAATACGAAAATTTCATCAAACTGCTCATCAAGACCAATTGCATCGACAATGCGAAGAAGATATGGTGGGACATCCGGCCGCATCCGTTCTTTAATACGATCGAGTTCCGGGTATGTGACATTCCGATGCGAGCGGACGAGACGATTGCGCTGGCGGCGCTGATCCAGGCGACGGTGGCGAAACTGTATAAGCTGCATACAGCAAATCAGGGATTCCGTTTATACCGCCGTGCCCTTCTAATGGAGAATAAGTGGCGGGCGGCGCGCTACGGGATGAGCGGCAAGCTCATCGATTTTGGAAAGCAGACGGAAGTGCCGGCGAAGGATTTAATCCACGAATACCTTGAATTTGTTGACGATGTGGTGGATGAACTCGATTCGCGCGAAGAACTGAACTACATCCATACCATGCTGGAAACGGGCAGCGGCGCGGACCGCCAGTTGCAGGTGTATCAGGAGACTGGAGATTTGAAGAAAGTTGTCGATTACATTATTGAGGAGACGGAGACAGGCCTGGCGGACGACGAGCCAGCTTCCGTGAGAAAAGTAGGCTAATGACGATTCCTGCAGACGAATCTAAGGCTCCTTCGACGACCCCGACGCAGACCCCGCGGCAAGGGTGGGGCACGCGCTCACACAACACGATCTCGTTTGATCCGGAATACACGGTTGGCGCACGCAATGCGGTACAGGTTTGCCTGCGGGTGCAGCCCAACGAAAAGGTCTGCGTAATCACCGATGAAGCCACGATCGAGATTGCAGCGGCAATCGTGCACGAACTCGACGAACTCGGCTCGCCTTATCGCGCCTGGGTGCTGGAGGATCTGGCGCCGCGTCCGCTGAAAGATTTGCCTGCGGAGATTCTGCAGGATTTGGAAACCAGCCAGGTTTCGATTTTTGCGGTGCAGGCGCAGCGCAACGAATTGCGCACTCGCATGCAGATGACGGATGTGGTGAACCGGCGCAAGATCCGGCACGCCCACATGGTCAACATCAACCGGCAGATCATGCTCGAAGGCATGCGCGCGGACTTTCAAAAAGTGGACCGTTTGAGCGCAAAAGTTGTGGCGATGGTGCGCAAGGCGGAACGCGTGCGCGCGAAGACCGCAGCGGGAACGGACCTTACCGCTGAGCTGAATCACAATTATCATTGGCTGAAGACCAGTGGGATTATCACTCCGGAAAAGTGGGGGAACTTGCCAGGCGGTGAGATTTTTACTACGCCCGGCGAGGTGAATGGAACTTTCGTGATTGACGGCGTGGTGGGCGATTATTTGTGCGCAAAGTTTGGCAGCTTGCGCGAGACTCCGTTGACAATCCACATGAAGAAAAACCGTCTTACCGAAGCGCATTCGGACAATCGCGAACTGGAAGACGACTTCTGGAAGTACACGCACACGGATGAGAATAGCGACCGCGTGGGCGAATTCGCCATCGGAACGAACATTGATTTGAAAGATGTGATTGGGCAGATTCTGCAGGATGAAAAGTATCCCGGCGTGCACATTGCGTTTGGAAATCCCTACGGCGCGCACACTGGCGCGGAGTGGGATTCGTCGACTCATATTGATGTAGTAGGACGCAAGTTCAACATTTGGGTGGACGACGAGCAGATCATGCAGGATGGGAAGTTTTTGGTGGAAGCGTAGGGCGGTTCCGCTGCCTGCCAACAGCAGGTTCCTCCCCTTCGCTACGCTCAGGGCCGGAATGACAAGCCGTTCATTACGAGGGCGAGACGCCTTCGCGACAGCCGGTGGGACGCCGGCGCACGTGGTGGTTTGACGCTACGATGATTCCTTCCCTGCGAAAGCAGTTCAACGACAGCTTCACTCCCGAAAAATATCAGACATTTCTGCGGCGGATCGACGACGCTTGCGGTACTCATGTGCAGTTCCGGCTTTCGGAGACTCCTTGTTTTTTTCCCAAGCCACTTCTGGATCGGATGGCAGAAGATGGGAAAGAACTGATCCGCCAACTGGTCGAGAATCCGGAATACCGCGCACGCTCCGATGCATCCATTCCAACGGAGTTCCGAGTTGCGAATGAGTCTCCACGGCCGCTGTTTGTGCAAGTGGATTTCGGTTTGGTGCGAGATGCCAACGGCAACTTGCAGCCAAAACTTGTCGAGTTGCAGGCCTTCCCTTCTCTCTACGCGTATCAGGTGACGCTGGCGCAGAGTTACATCGACGTGTATGGACTCGGAGACCGGGCTTCGGGGTCCGGCTTTCGGGCTTCGGGTTCCGAGAATGCAAAGCTGAATTTTTTCCTGAGCGGTCTTGATGAGAAGTCTTATCGCGAACTATTGCGGCGGGCGATTGTGGGAGCGCATGATCCGGAGAAAGTAATCCTGATGGAGATTAATCCGCAGGCGCAGAAAACTTTACCAGACTTTCTGCTGACGGAAAAGATGCTGGGGATTAGAACGGTCGACATTCAAACGATCAAAAAAAAAGGATCGCAGCTTTATTATGAACGGAACGGAACTCAGGTGCCGATCCGGCGAATCTATAACCGGACGATTGTGGATGAGTTACAGCGGAAGAACATAAAGCTTGGATTCGACTGGCGCGACGAACTTGATGTGGAGTGGGCGGGACATCCCAATTGGTATTTCCGGATCAGCAAGTTTTCGATTCCCTATCTGCGGCATCCGTCGGTTCCGAAGACGTGGTTTCTCGATCGACTTGAAAGCATCCCCGACGATTTGCAGAACTACGCGCTGAAGCCGTTATATTCATTCGCCGGGCTGGGCGTAGTGATCGCGCCGAGAAAGGAAGATATCGAAGCGATTCCAGCGGAGAAGCGGGCGGAATACATTCTTCAGGAGCGGCTGCATTTTGAACCGATAATCGAAACTCCATTTGGCGCCACGAAGGCGGAAGTGCGGGTCATGTACATATGGCAGAACGACTTGACGCCGGTGCTGACGATTATCCGCATGGGTCGTGGCTTGATGATGGGCGTAGATCACAACAAGAATATGGCGTGGGTGGGAGCGTCGGCGGGACTGTGGCCGGAAGAGTAGCCGTTCAGCCGATTCTTTTGACGACCGTGGTTTGGAGTTCGCGCCCGTTGGGCCGGCGCAGGAATAGTTTTTCGCCAGAGAGGCGAATGGGGATGGGATCGCCGGGTTTCCATTCGCCGGGCATGTAGCCGTCGGCGGAAGTTGATTCGTATTCGCCGGTGTAAACCACGCCGCTGACGTTGACGACGACCGCGCGGCGGATCGCGTGAGTGTTTGCTTCGCGGAGAATCTCGGCTTCGGCTTGATACCAGTTTTCGGCGTCGTGGCCTTCGACCGCCCCGCCACGCTGGAAGAGTTCAGTTGCACGGCGACGGATCGCTTCTTGCAGTTGCGGAGAGTCGTTCCCGGGGGTGCGTGCCATATCAGAACCGCCTCGATATACAGGGTTGCTCACTTCATAGTATTCGCCGTCAGGCAACTTAGAACCAGTTCACGGACACAAAAGAATAGGGTGATTTTCAGTTCGGGAACAACGACAATCAAAACGGGCCTGTTGACCTAAGTCGCTG
>Ga0182024_10015414_pt1 | contig 14643 bp, 15 predicted proteins | sample P32metaG_FD_120480 | JGI IMG/M metagenome (GOLD analysis project Ga0182024, IMG submission 120480) | Permafrost microbial communities from Stordalen Mire, Sweden - P3-2 metaG (Illumina Assembly) | ecosystem: Environmental > Terrestrial > Soil > Wetlands > Permafrost | place: Sweden: Stordalen... | reverse complement strand
TGCCGTGCTCGTAGTCACGCCCTATTACAACAAGCCGACGCAGGACGGGCTCTACGCGCACTATAAGGCGATCAATGACGCCATCGGCATCCCCATCCTCATCTACAACATCCCGGGGCGGTCGGTGATCGACATGTCGGTCGACACCATGCAACGTCTTTACGAACTGAAAAACATCGCTGGCATCAAGGACGCCACTGCCAGTATGACGCGCGTCACCCAGCAGCGCGCGGTGTTGGGCGAGGATTTCAATCAATTGTCGGGTGAGGATATCACCGCGCTGGGATTCATGGCGCATGGCGGCCACGGCTGCATTTCGGTGACCTCGAACGTGGCGCCACGGCTATGTTCCGAATTCCAGGCGGCGTGCCTGCGTGGCGATTTTGCCGCGGCTCTGAAATTGCAGGACAAGCTCGCGCCGCTGCACATCAATCTCTTTGTCGAGACCAGCCCGGCGCCAATCAAGTATGCGCTGTCGCTGATCGGCAAATGCGCCAACACGTTGCGCCTGCCGATGGTGCCGGCGACCGAAAAGGCGCAGGCTGCCGTGGGGGAGGCCATGGTTCACGCCGGTCTGCTCAATTAGAACGGCATTTCTCCGCTTACTGCGGCGAACGCGGGCATCTAGCGCGGAACGCTGGGTGCCTCTTGTCGTGGCGACGAGCGCAAGCACTCCATACTGCGAGACGAAAGCAGATGCTCGAAGAATTTAAAAAATTCGCCATGCGCGGCAATGTCGTCGATCTTGCCGTTGGTGTGATCATCGGCGCGGCATTCGGGGCGATCGTCAATTCTCTGGTTGGCGACATCATCATGCCGCTGATCGGCGCGGCGACCGGTGGGCTCGATTTTTCGAACTATTTCCTCCCGATGTCGGCGAAAGTGACCGCCACGTCGCTCGCCGAGGCCAAAAAGCAGGGCGCCGTGCTGGCCTGGGGCAATTTCGTCACGCTGGTGATCAACTTTCTGATCATCGCATGGGTGCTGTTCTTGGCGATCAAGGGCATCAATCGGCTGAAGGCGCCGGAACCATCGGCAGCGGCGGCGCCGTCCAAGGAAGTGCAGCTGCTCACCGAAATCCGCGACCTGCTTAAGAGCCGTTGAGCGGAGAGGGCGGTTTCGTGGCGGCGAAAACGGAAAGAAAGCTTCGCATTGTCGCCGATAACCGCAAGGCGCGTTTCAATTACTTTATCGACGAGACATTTGAAGCCGGCATCGCGCTCACCGGGACCGAAGTGAAATCGCTGCGTGGCGGCAAGGCTACGATCGCCGAATCCTATGCCGATGCGCGCGACGGTGAGATCTGGCTGATCAATTCGAATATTCCGGAATATCTGCAGGCCAACCGCTTCAATCACACGCCGAAGCGGCGGCGCAAGCTGTTGCTGCACAAACGCCAGATCAGCAAGCTGGTTGGGGCGGTGGAGCGCGACGGCATGACGCTCGTCCCGCTAAAACTCTATTTCAACGAAAAAGGTCGCGCCAAGCTCGAGCTGGCTTTGGCACGGGGCAAAAAGCTTTACGACAAACGCGCCACCGAGAAGAAACGATCGTGGGAACGCGAGCGCGGGCGGCTGTTGCGGCAGAAGGGGTAAGCCTAAAGAGGTATGCCTATGTCAGTTCCGACCAAACTCGATCATTGCGTAATCCATGTCGCCGACTGGCAGCGCTCGAATGCGTTTTATACCACGGTGTTGGGGGCCGAACTGATCGAACGGCCGACCGGCTTCGCCTACCGGTTCGGCGATAAGCAGCTCAACGTCCACGGCCCGGGGGTGAAGCCCGCGGAAGTCGCGCGGCTTCCGGTCGCGCCCGGCAACAGCGATCTGTGCTTCGAATGGATGGGGCCGATCGCCGACGCCATCGCTCATCTGCAGCGGTGCGCTATTCGTATCGAAAGCGGGCCGATGCAGCGCTTCGGCGCCAAGGGGGCGGGCACCAGTGTTTATTTTCGCGATCCCGACGGCTCGCTGATGGAATTCATGTCGTACGCGGGAGGTCAGTCATGAACGCGCGAGAAGCTCCGGGCGGCCACGATCCGACCCTTTTGCCCCCCGATATCCCGGTTCCGCAGGACGACGGCGGTGCGCGGCACCTTGTTGGCATGAAATTACCGGATATTGCGTTAGTTGCGACCAGCGGACCCGAGGTGAACCTGTCCAAGCTCAAGGGCCGCGCGGTGGTCTATATCTATCCGCGCACCGGCGTGCCGGGGGTGGATGCCCCGCCCGGCTGGGACGATATCCCCGGTGCGCGGGGCTGCACGCCGCAATCCTGCGGCTTTCGCGATCATTTTGCCGAACTGAAGGCGCTCGGCGTCGCCCATGTCTACGGTCTTTCGACGCAAGATACCGCTTATCAGCGCGAGGCTGCGGAACGGCTGCATTTGCCGTTTCCGATTCTCTCCGACGCCGACCACAAGCTCACACACGCCCTCGGCCTGCCGACTTTCACGACGTCCGGCATGACGCTGCTCAAGCGCATGGCGCTCGTCATCGACGATGGGACGATCGGTAAAGCATTCTATCCGGTGTTTCCGCCGGACAAGAATGCCGAGGAAGTCATTGCCTGGATGCGCCGCGGCGGGTAATGCCGGTTAGGCTTTCCGCGCGTCGAGCGCTTTGCGCACGCTGCCAATCACGTCGCGGAACATCTGGGGCGTGAGGACGCCGGTATTCGTGTTGTAGCGCGAGCAATGATAGCTATCGAAGAATGTGAGCGCGCCGAGCGCATGCGCGCGGCCATGGCCGAATGGAAATTCCGAGCGACGCGCGCCGCTTGAGACGACGAAGGTCTCGTGGGCGATGCGGCCAAGCGCCAGAACAGCGGTAAGCCGCGGCATTTCCTTGACCGTCGCGGCGAGAAAATCCCGGCAGGTGGAGATCTCCTGTGGCGTGGGCTTGTTCTCCGGCGGCACGCAGCGCACCGCATTGGTGATGCGGCAATCGACGAGTTCGAGCCCGTCGTCGGCGCTCGCCCGATAGTCGCCGCGGGCAAAGCCGAACTCCTTAAGCGTCGCGTAGAGGAGGTCGCCGGCATAGTCGCCGGTAAACGGCCGGCCGGTGCGGTTGGCGCCGCGCAGCCCGGGGGCCAGTCCGACGATCAGCAGGCGCGCTTCGAGCGGCCCGAACGAATCGACCGGGGCGTTGAACCATTGCGGCTCGCGTTCCCGCCAGGCGTTGCGAAAGGCGACGAGGCGCGGGCAGCGCGGGCAATCGCGGCCGGGCATCCCGCTCGGGCGCGTCATGATTTTTCCCTTGGGTCGATCCTCGGCAATGAACGCGGCGATCAGGTCGCCGACAATTCGGCGACCATTCGACTCGGCGGCTATTCGTCCTCGAACTCGTCTTCCTCGACCTCGACACGCGGCGTGGCCGGGCTGCGCTGCAGGAACTGCGGCGTGTGGCGCGGCTCGCCGCGCAGCTCCCGCGGTTCCCTGGGCTCGCGCGCCGGCCGTTCGCCCGGATCGCGGCCGATCTTGTTCTGCAATTCGATGATATCGACGAACTGATCTGCCTGGCGGCGCAGCTCGTCGGCAACCATCGGCGGCTGGGTCGAAATGGTGGAGACGACCACGACGCGGACGCCGCGGCGCTGCACCGCCTCGACCAGCGAGCGGAAATCGCCGTCGCCGGAGAACAGCACCATCTGATCGATGTGCGGCGCGAGTTCCATGGCGTCGACCGCGAGCTCGATGTCCATATTGCCTTTGACCTTGCGCCGGCCGGTCTGATCGACGAATTCCTTGGTCGCCTTGGTGACGACGGTGTAGCCGTTGTAATCGAGCCAATCGATCAGCGGACGGATCGAGGAATATTCCTGATCCTCGATGACGGCGGTGTAGTAGAACGCGCGCACCAGATAGCCGCGCGACTGGAACTCGCGCAGCAGCCGCTTGTAATCGATATCGAAGCCGAGCGATTTGGCCGTGGCGTAAAGATTGGCGCCGTCAATAAATAGCGCGATTTTTTCCATTTGTGCTGACATGATGCTCTCTGACTGGCTCTCGTGATGAAACCGGACCGACTGCAATGAATGAGACGATGCCGGCGTTCTTTAAATCTAAGTTCTCGCCATCGGAAACGTTCGACGGTCGAAGCAACTCTCGCCACGAAGTACTATCGCCTGAACGAGCCGTGGCAAGCTGCAGTACGGCGAGCGACTTGCGGCACGCCGTCGCGGCATTTTCCGCCAATATGATTCGGAACTCCGCAAAGCGGTTCCCGAAATTTTGGGTAACAGAGCGGCGTGGCTGCGCCAAGTTAAATATCGCGACGGGTTGCAGATTCCAAAACCCCTATTGGGGCGGAAATCACAAGCAAAAATCGGACTTGCGCTGGAGGGCCTGGGACGATACCTAGGCGCCATATTGCGGAACAACGTCCCGTTGCGGGACCCCGGACAGCCCTAGGGAAGCGCGCGAAATGGCCCGAGTCACCGTTGAAGATTGCATCGACAAGGTCGAAAACCGCTTCGATCTGGTCCTGTTGGCCGCCCATCGCGCCCGGATGATCTCGTCGGGCACGCAGATCGCGGTCGAGCGCGACAACGACAAAAACCCGGTCGTTGCCCTGCGGGAAATCGCCGAACAGGCCGTTTCGCCGGAGGACCTTAGGGAGGAACTCGTCCACTCCCTGCAGAAATACGTCGAGGTCGATGAGCCGGAACCCGAGACCGTGCCCTTGATCGGCGCGCCGGGCACCGGGATCGATGCCGACGATACCGACGTCACCACCGACCGCATGTCCGAGGAAGAGCTCTTGAAGGGCCTCGAAGGCCTGACGCCTCCGGAAGCCCAGCCCGAGCCGGACGTCGGCGACGAGGACGAGTGAGTCGCACTTTGTGCGCGGCTCCGGCGCTCCTTCGCTCCAGGCTATTTTAACCAAACCGAAACGACCGGCGGCAATCCGTCGGCACATTACGCTATTTCGGTATGCGGCGAGCGGCGCCTTGTGGCGCCAGCGCCGCTCCATGATATCCTTATGAGCGATTTTGGCTGGCTCTCTCCTGGTAGCGCCGGCCGCTGAAGCTACGCTACAGGGCCGTCATGGCGCGCTCGCCGATCGATCTGCCGCGGATGCAGAACCAGCCGAGACCTCGCGTGCCGGCGGCGCATGCTCCTGCGCTGGTGCCGCTCGATGGCGAGGCGCCGCCGCCCAAGGCGCGCAAGCGCCTGATGCGGCAGTATGATCTGATCGAACAGGTCAAGCAGTATAATCTGACCACCAACGAGGATCTGCTCAACCGCGCCTATGTCTATGCCATGCGCGCGCATGGCGAGCAGAAGCGCGCGTCCGGTGACCCCTACATTTCGCACCCGCTCGAAGTCGCCGCGATTCTGAGCGATCTCAAGCTCGACGATGCCACCATTGCGGCCGCGCTGCTGCACGACACCATCGAAGATACCGACGCCACCCGCGCCGAAATCGACCGCCTGTTCGGCCACGAGATAGGGCTACTGGTCGAGGGTCTGACCAAGTTAAAGCGCCTCGAACTGGTATCCCGAGAGGCCAAGCAGGCCGAAAACCTGCGCAAGCTGCTGTTGGCCATCGCCGACGACGTGCGAGTCTTGCTGATCAAGCTCGCCGATCGCCTGCACAATATGCGCACGCTCGCCTATCAGCCGCCCGACGCGCGCCGCCGGACCGCCGACGAGACGCTCGAAATCTACGCGCCGCTCGCCGGCCGCATGGGCATGCAGGAGATGCGCGAAGAGCTGGAAGACCTGGCCTTTCGCGAGCTCAACCCGGACGCCTACAAGGTTCTTACCGAGCGTCTGGAAGCGCTGGCGGCGCGTTCGAGCGGCTGGATTACCGAGATCGAGCAGCAGCTCACCAAAAAGCTTGCCGACCGCGGCATCGCCGCCGAGGTATCGGGCCGGCGCAAGCGCGCCTATTCGATCTGGCGCAAGATGGAGCGCAAAGCGGTCGGCTTCGAGCAGCTTTCGGATATTTTCGGCTTCCGCGTCGTCGTCGGCGACATCGCCGGATGCTATCAGGCGCTCGGTATCGTCCACACGACCTGGCCGGTGGTTCCGGGCCGATTCAAGGATTACATCTCGACGCCCAAACAGAACGACTATCGCTCGATTCACACCACCGTGATCGGGCCCGGCAAGCAGCGGGTCGAACTGCAAATCCGCACCCGCGACATGCAGCAGATCGCCGAATACGGCATCGCCGCGCACGCGCTTTACAAGGACGAGCAGGGCTCGCCGACCGAAATGCTGGCGCGCGAATCGAGCGCCTATGCCTGGCTCCGCCGTACCATCGAGCTTCTGGCCGAAGGCTCCGACCCGGAAGAGTTTTTGGAGCACACCAAGCTCGAACTGTTCCACGACCAGGTGTTCTGCTTCACGCCGAAGGGCATGCTGATCGCGCTGCCGCGCGGGGCGACGCCGATCGACTTTGCCTATGCGGTGCACACCGACGTCGGCAATATGGCGATTGGCGCCAAGATCAACGGCAAGATCGGACCGCTCAGCTCAGCCTTGCAGAACGGCGACGAAGTCCAGATTCTGACCTCGAAAGCGCAGACCGCCCCGCCCACCGCGTGGGAATCGATCGTGGTGACGGGCAAGGCGCGCGACGCCATCCGCCGCGCGACGCGCGATGCCGTGCGCAATCAATATGCCGGGCTCGGCCGGCGCATGGTGGAACGGCTGTGCCAGCGCGCCAAGATCGATTATGCGGACGAGAAGCTGCAAGGTGCGTTGCCGCGGCTCGCTCGCGCCTCGATCGAGGACGTCATGTCGGCGGTCGGCCGCGGCGAGATGAAGGCCTCCGACGTCGCCCGCGCGATGTATCCCGACTACAAGGACGAGCGCGTCGCGCCGGTCGCGCCGAAGTCGGAAAGCGGCTGGTTCGGCCTGAAATTCGCCAGAGCCTTGAAGTTCAAGGTACCGGCGGTCGACGAATATGGCGCAGCAATCCCGATCCGCGGCATCAACAGCGATCTGCCGGTGCGCTTTGCGCCCAAGGGCGGCGCCGTGCCCGGCGACCGCATCGTCGGCATTATGACGCCGGGGGAGGGCATCACCATCTATCCGATCCAATCGGACGCGCTAAAAGCTTTCGAAGACGAGCCGGATCGCTGGCTCGACGTGCGCTGGGACATCGACGACACGGCGCCGCAGCGGTTCCCGGCGCAGCTTGCGGTGCAATCGGTCAATTCGCCCGGCACGCTGGCGCAGATCGCGCACGTGATCGCCGAGCACGACGGCAATATCGACAACATAAAAATGGTCCGGCAGTCACCGGATTTCACCGAGCTGACCATCGATCTCGAGGTCTACAACCTCAAGCACCTCACCTCGATCATTTCGCAATTGCGCGCGAAAAAAGTCGTCGCCAACGCCGAGCGCGTTAACGGCTGACGTATTTAGGGTTTCTTGCGATGATTGCGCCGTAGGCTCGGACAAGGAAAGGCTGGATTGCCGCAGGTCGTTATATCGGCATCCGCGGGATCGTTCAAAGCAACGTAGCCGGTGCTGCCGCTATGATAAATGAAACAATAGGTTTCGTCGAAAGTTTGATCGTAGAAAGGCGATCTGATGCGGAGCTGCATGAGGGCGGGACCGATAAAATTCAACGACTGCGCCGAATGCGGTGGAAACGTCCTGCGCACTCCAGCGGAATCTAATGTCCACGTCACATTGGAGTCGTTGTAAAAGTGCCGCTCGCAGTAAAAAGGACTTTGAGCCGTAAGCCGAGCCGATTGTGACGCTGCCGACCGGGAACGGCAAATAAGTCAGTGTCGAGGTCGTGTGCGGGTTGATGGTGCATAGGCTCGGCATGCCGTTGCACCACGCCGAATTGGGCGCGATGAAGGTGAACGGTACCGGGGAATTGTTGTAAAAGTGTCGCGTGCACTGGGCCGCGGCGCTACCGGTCAAAACGGCAATAGATGCCACGAGCGAGACAAGCCAAGTCAGAGCTTTCATGAGACCCCCTTTACAGCCCCTAGAACGGTATTAATTCTATCATCCACTCAGGGTTGTGCAACGGTGACGTAAGGAATAGCGATGCCGCCAGCTTTGCCCATCCGCCTCGGCGTCAATGTCGATCATGTCGCGACCGTGCGTAATGCGCGCGGCGGGCATCATCCCGATCCGGTCAAGGCGGCCGAGGTGGCGATCGCCGCCGGCGCCGACGGCATCACCGCGCATCTGCGCGAGGATCGTCGGCACATCACCGACGACGACATCGCACGCCTGAAAGAGCGTATCAAAAGGCCGCTCAATCTCGAAATGGCGGCGACGCCGGAGATGATCGGCATTGCGTGCAAGGTTTGCCCGCATGCCGCCTGCATTGTCCCGGAGCGGCGCGCCGAGCGCACCACCGAAGGCGGTCTCGATGCCGCCGGCCAGCGCGACGCCTTGCGGGCGGCGGTCCGCCAATTGGCGGGTGCCGGCATCCGCGTGTCGCTGTTTATCGCCGCCAAACCGGCGCAAATCGAAGCGGCGAGCGCGATCGGCGCGCCGGTCATCGAAATCCATACCGGCGCCTGGTGCGACGCGCTTACAGCAGGCCAGGCCGTCGCGGCCGCCGCCGAGTTCGACCGCATCGTGCGTGGCGCAGCGCAGGCTAGGAACGCCGGGCTAGAGGTTCATGCCGGTCATGGCCTCGATTTCATCACCGCGGAAAAAATCGCCGAGCTCGGTGATATCGCCGAGCTTAATATCGGTCACTTTCTCATTGGCGAGGCGATCTTCGCAGGCCTCGGCGAAGCGGTGCGGCTGATGCGCTCGGCCATGGATCGCGGGCGATCTCGAACTGGAGCTGGACCATGATTCTCGGTATCGGCTCTGACATCACCGACGCCCGCCGCATCGCCAAGGTGATCGAGCGCCACGGCGAGCGTTTCCTCGATCGCGTCTTTACGCCGACCGAACGCGCCAAGGCCGACAAAAGGCGTAACCGCATCGAAACCTACGCCAAGCGCTTTGCCGCCAAGGAGGCCTGTGCCAAGGCGCTGGGAACCGGTTTGCGCGCAGGGGTGTGGTGGCGCGATATGGGCGTCGTCAACTTGCCGGGCGGCCGGCCGACCATGGAGCTGACCGGCGGCGCCAAGCGCCGGCTACAAAAGATCACGCCGCCGGGATGCGAGGCGCGGATCGATGTGACGATCACCGACGAGGGCCCGATGGCGCATGCCTTCGTGGTCATTTCGGCGATTCCCGCGGGCGGCTGACGGTCGCCCAGCGGCGACAGCGCGACGAGCCAGGTCGGCGATGAAAATTTCGCCATGGCGCTGGCGTCTGCCTTAAGTCACTGGTATTTCATCTGAAAAATGGCGTTGGCCCGACCCGCGGCGAAATCCCCGCGCAATTGCCTTGTGGGCGTGCCAAAGGCTACAAGGTCGCGGGCGGGCATGGAATGCGGGACAACAGGCCGATGAGCGTGGAGACGGGAACCAAGCGCAAAGAGGGTGGCTTCGCCGAGACGGTCCGCGTGGTGTTCCATGCCCTGATCATCGCGGTTGTCATCAGGACCTTTCTTTTCCAGCCCTTCAATATTCCCTCCGGCTCGATGATCCCGACGCTTCTGGTCGGCGATTATCTCTTCGTCTCCAAATATTCCTACGGCTATACGCACTACTCGTTGCCGTTCTCGCCGGATATTTTCTCGGGACGAATTCCATCGAGCTGGACGCCGCAGCGCGGCGATGTCGTGGTGTTCCGGCTGCCGAAGGACGACTCGATCGATTACATCAAGCGTCTCATCGGGCTGCCGGGCGACCACATCCAGATGATCGACGGCGTGCTCAACATCAACGGCACCCCGGTCAAACGCGAGCGCATCGACGACTACGTGACCGATGACGACGGCGTCGTGCAGCGGGTCAAGCGTTTTCGCGAAACGCTGCCCAACGGCGTCAGCCATACGACCATCGATCTCACCGATAACGGCTTCTACGACAACACGCCGGTCTACACGGTGCCGCCCGACCACTATTTCATGATGGGCGACAACCGCGACAATTCGACCGACAGCCGGGTGCTCAGCCAGGTCGGCTATGTGCCGTTCGAGAACCTGATCGGCCGGGCGCAAATCATCTTCTTCTCGATCCGCGACGATACCCACGCCTGGGAGGTGTGGCGCTGGCCTTGGGCGGTGCGGTGGGGCCGCCTGTTCACGCTGGTACGATGAGTGGCCGGAAAAAAGCCAAGTCGCCACTAGTTCGCGAACCGGCCGCCGCGGCCGACGCCGAAACCAAGATCGTCGCGACCAAGACCGGCGAGACCCAAAGCGAAGGCGACGCCGGTCAGGACGCCAAGCCGCAAAAGGTGCCGCGCCGCCGCAAGCGTGGCGCCAGCGCTCTTGAAAGCCGTATCGGCTATCGTTTCACCGATGCCGACATGCTAGAGAGCGCGCTCACTCACATTTCGGCGCTCAAGGGGGCGCGCAACCGCGCCAGCAGCTATCAGCGGCTCGAATTCCTCGGCGATCACGTGCTCGGCCTGGTGATTTCCGACATGCTGTATCGCACTTTTCCCAAGGCCGACGAAGGCGAGCTGTCGCGCCGGCTCGCCGATTTGGTGCGCAAGGAAACCTGCGCCGAAGTGGCGCGCGCGATCGATCTCGGCGCCGCGATCCGGGTCGGCTCGTCGGAGGCCAATGCCGGCGCGCGCAGTCGTCCGGCGATCCTTGCTGACGTCTGCGAGGCGTTGATCGGGGCCGTCTACGTCGACGGCGGTTACAAGGCCGCCGAAGGACTGGTGGAGCGGCTATGGGAGGTGAGGCTGCGGGCCACAGCGCAGCCGTTGCGCGATCCAAAAACCGTGCTGCAGGAATGGGCGCAAGCGCGCGGGCTGCCGACGCCCGTTTATCGCGAAGTCGCGCGCTCCGGTCCCGACCACAATCCCGAGTTTCGCGTTGCCGTGCAGCTCCCTACCTTTGGGCCCACTGAAGGCGTCGCGCGATCCAAGCGCGCGGCGGAGCAGTCGGCCGCGGCTGCCATGCTCGCGCGCGCGGGCGTCAAGATCGCCAAACGCGATGGCTGAAGCGGCCGACCACGAGAAACGCGCCGGCTTCGTGGCGCTGATCGGTGCGCCGAACGTCGGCAAATCGACGTTGCTCAATGCGCTGGTCGGCGCCAAAATCTCGATCGTTACGCCGAAAGTGCAGACCACGCGAATGCGCGTGCGCGGCATCGCAATCGACGGCGCGGCGCAACTCGTCTTCGTCGATACGCCGGGAATTTTTTCGCCGCGGCGGCGGCTCGACCGCGCCATGGTCGACAGCGCCTGGGCCAGTTCGCAGGATGCCGACCTGGTGGCGCTGGTGATCGACGCCAAGAAAGGCGTCAAGGACGACGACGAAGCGATCCTCAGCGGACTCGCCGAAGTCCGGCCGGCAAAAGTCCTCGTGCTCAACAAGGTCGATCTGGTCGATAAGCAGGTTCTGCTGGCGCTGACGCAGACGTTCAACGAACGCTTGGCCTTCGCCGCCACTTTCATGATCTCGGCTCGCAACGGCGATGGCGTCGACGATCTCAGGCATTGGCTCGCGGCCCACCTGCCGGCGGGGCCGTGGCTCTATCCGGAGGATCAGATCTCCGACGCGCCGCTGCGCCAGCTTGCCGCCGAGATCACGCGGGAAAAGCTTTATCTGCGCTTGCACCAGGAATTGCCCTATCAGTCGACGGTCGAGACCGAGGTCTGGAAAGAATTAAAGGGCGGCGCGGTGCGCATCGAGCAGACCATCTATGTCGAGCGCGACAGCCAACGCAAAATCGTGCTCGGTAAAGGCGGCCAGGCGATCAAGGCGATCGGCGCCGCGGCGCGCGCCGACATCGCCAAAGCCATCGAGCAGCCGGTGCATCTGTTTCTTCACGTCAAGGTGCGCGAGGGCTGGGGTGACGATCCGGAGCGTTACCGGGAGATGGGCTTGGAGTTTCCCAAGGAGTGATTTGTGATGCCCCGTCAGGGCGGACATCAGCACTCCTGGGTTGTATTTACTGGGATCATCTTCGCGGATGATGGCAGACATACTAAATACAGCCCATGCAATGGACCGATGAAGGCATTGTGCTCGGCGTCAAGCGCCATGGCGAGACGAGCGTCATTCTCGAATTGATGACGCGCGAGCACGGCCGGCATCTTGGCTTGGTGCGCGGCGGTGCGGGCACGCGTTTGCGCGGGGTGTTGCAGCCGGGCAACGCCTTGGGCGCAACTTGGCGCGCCCGGCTCGACGAGCACCTCGGCCATTACACGGTCGAAGCGATCAATCTCCGCGCGGCCCGGTTTCTCCCCGCGGCTCACGCCGTCCACGGTGTGACGCATCTGGCAGCGCTGTGCCGGCTGCTGGCCGAGCGCGAACCCCATGCGGCGCTCCATGCCGCGCTCGATGCCATATTGGACCACCTCGACGATCCCCATCTCGCGGCGCCGATGATCGCTCGCTTCGAATTGAATTTCCTGGCCGAACTGGGGTTTGGCCTCGATCTTTCGTCTTGCGCCGCAACCGGCGCGACCGAGGATCTCATCTATGTGTCGCCGCGGTCCGGGCGCGCGGTGTCGCGCGGCGGCGGCGAAGCCTATCGCGACAGGCTGATGCGGCTGCCGCCGTTCCTGCAGGGCGAGGGCGCCCCGGAATCGCCGCGCGATCTGGCCGACGCCTTCGCGCTCACCGGCTTTTTTCTCGATCGTCACGCTTTTGCGCCGCGCGGCCTCACCGTGCCGGAGGCGCGCGCGCAATTTGTCACCGCCCTGGCGCGCGTCGTTCAGTAGAGACCGGGATAGAGCCCGAAATCCGGCCGGCAGCCGCAACCCTGCCTGCCATAAGGATCAATCCAGCATTCCCAGTGATAGCGGTAGGGGCACGCCGGCGACCGGTACCCGTCGTAGTAGGGCCAATAATACCGGACGCCATACTCGTAGCCCTGCGCGAGCTGAGTGACCGGGGCCGCGGATGCCGAGGCCGCCATTACCGAAAGGGATGCCGCGAGAGCGGCGGCCGCAAGGCTAGTCTTACGCATACAAATCCTCTCTGTATTTCAGGCGGCGCGACCCTGCGGCCGTACCCGGTGCGCTACCTCATTTTACCGCATTGGTTATGTCGAATTGAGCCCCTTGGCTTCCTCTGCAGGCTTGAGGAAAGGGGCGTCAGGCGGCGCCGTTCCTCCTTGTTCAGACGCTGCAACAGGGATAGCGGTCAGGTCCATGAATAAGAAAGTGATTCCCCCGGAACCCAGTGGCATCCAGGAGATTCCGCTGCGCGAGGCGCTGGAAGAGCGCTACCTCGCTTATGCGCTGTCCACCATCATGCACCGCGCGCTGCCCGACGCGCGCGACGGGCTCAAACCCGTGCACCGGCGCATCCTCTACGGCATGCGGCTTCTGCGCCTCGATCCGGGCGCGGCTTTCAAGAAGTCGGCAAAAATCGTCGGCGACGTGATGGGCAATTTCCACCCGCATGGCGACCAGGCGATCTACGACGCGCTGGTGCGGCTGGCGCAGGATTTTGCCTCGCGCTATCCGCTGGTCGACGGCCAAGGCAATTTCGGCAACATCGACGGCGATAATCCGGCGGCCTACCGCTATACCGAAGCGCGCCTGACCGAAGTCGCGCGCCTTCTGCTCGATGGCATCGACGAAGATGCGGTCGATTTCCGGGCGAGCTACGACGGCGTGATGCAGGAGCCGGTCGTCCTGCCGGCGGCCTTCCCGAATTTACTGGCCAATGGCGCCCAGGGCATCGCGGTCGGCATGGCGACCTCCATTCCGCCCCACAACGTTGCCGAATTGTGCGACGCCGCGCTTTATCTCATCGAGCAGCCGAGCGCGCGATCGAAGACGCTCCTCAAATACGTGCCCGGTCCGGATTTTCCGACCGGCGGTCTGATCGTCGATCACCCATCGGCCATCGCCGAGGCTTACGCGATCGGCCGCGGCTCGTTTCGCCTGCGCGCGCGCTGGAAGACGGAAGATACCGGGCGCGGCACCTATCTGATCGTAGTCACGGAAATCCCGTGGCAGGTGCAGAAAATGCGCCTGGTCGAGCGCATCGCCGAGCTGATGAACGAAAAGAAACTGCCGTTTCTTGCCGACATGCGCGACGAGTCGGCGGAGGACGTGCGTCTTGTCTTCGAGCCGCGCTCGCGATCGGTCGATCCGGCGCTATTGATGGAAAGCCTGTTCAAGCTCACCGAGCTCGAAAGCCGCGTGCCGCTTAATATGAACGTGCTGATCCACGGCCGCATTCCGAAAGTGGTCGGGCTTGCCGAGGCGCTGTCCGAATGGCTCGCCCACCGTCGCGACGTCCTGTTGCGCCGCTCGCGTTATCGACTCTCCCAGATCGAGCACCGGCTCGAAGTGTTGGGCGGCTATCTCATCGCCTATCTCAATCTCGACAAGGTCATCAAGATCATCCGCAACGAGGACGAGCCGAAGCCCGTCCTGATGAAGACGTTCAAACTGTCCGATGTGCAGGCCGAAGCCATCCTCAATATGCGGCTGCGCAATTTGCGCCGCCTTGAGGAGATGGAAATTCGCGGCGAGGAAAAAGATTTGCGCGCGGAGAAGAAGTCGATCGAGGAGTTGCTCCGCTCCGAAAAGCAGCAATGGAAAAAAATCGCGGATGAAATCAAGAACCTCCGCGACAAATTCGGCCCTAAAACTCCGCTCGGCAAGCGCCGCAG
>Ga0182024_10015413_pt1 | contig 14643 bp, 21 predicted proteins | sample P32metaG_FD_120480 | JGI IMG/M metagenome (GOLD analysis project Ga0182024, IMG submission 120480) | Permafrost microbial communities from Stordalen Mire, Sweden - P3-2 metaG (Illumina Assembly) | ecosystem: Environmental > Terrestrial > Soil > Wetlands > Permafrost | place: Sweden: Stordalen... | reverse complement strand
ATCCGACTTGGCGAGGCGATAAAGCCATCGTTCGATAGCATAGTATTGGGCGATTTCGTTGAATGGGCGCGAGGTTTGTTTCGCGACGTTCAGAAGCTTTTGATGCACCGATGCCGCGACATTTTTTACCGGCTTCACAGGCTGGCTTCCAGATAAGGGCGAATGACTCTCTGGATGCGGCAAATATTCGCGAATTCCAGGACCTTCTGAAACTGAGGCTTGCGCCGATTGCGGTAATTGCGGAGCGCGTCGATGGCGGCGTCGAGACCGATCTTGTTTCTATACTTAAAGGCGTCTGCGAGGGTTTTCTCGGCGCTATAGACTCGGATGGACATGCCATCGATCTGATGTGTTTCGACGCCGGCTGCGAACGAATTCGTGGAGAAACGGAACGCTTTTATGGGCGGGTAATCCAGTCTCGGGTGACGAGCGGTTCTGGGAAGGGCAATTTGAACCTCATGAGGAATTTGAGTAGTCAGCCCGTGAAAAGCTAGGGCCGTGATCAGGCAAAATACAGCCTGTGGCACCTTCTTCGCGACCGTGATCAGGTCCGGTTCGCTGAGGGGCGGCATTCCGGCCAGGCGAAAGAGACCTCGTCCAGTTTGATCCAGAGCCCCGCTGTCCCGCATTGCGTAGAGGACGCGCGGGTGAATCCCTGCCGCAAGGGCTTCCCTCGTGCGAAGAGTTCCACCGTGTTCATTGAAAACACTTTTGGCATGTGCGGTAGGTGAGGACATTGGATGGATAAAGATGCAGTCAGATATTACAATCTATATGCGAATTTATCCAGAACAGATTGCCGTCTCCAGGAGGATAGGGGATTTTGGCAAGTGATCGCGTTTCGTATTCCGCTCATCAACAATCACTTATAACTGGAGGCGAGGGGAGTCGAACGCCTCTTGCCAACAGAGTAAAACGCCCCGCTTTTGCCTCTATATACCGAACGTATACTGAAATCCGCAGCCCCCGCGCGTTGTGCGAGCCTTGCCCCCGCTACCGGACACTTATGCTTTCCCTTTTAGCTCGAATAAGCAAGCCGTGCCTCTTTTGCGGAACCGCTCCCGGAGATTGAGCCGCTGTCTCGAAAGGATCAGTCGCGCCGGCCTGGACATGCTTTGAAAATTCCCCATTTCCACGGAAGATGCGCGTGGCAGCACACACGCGATTTATAGACAGCTTTCCATCTTGATTCGCGGCTGGTCCGCCACTGTTCTCCTTCAGTCGTTCCCATGACCCTTCGTGCATGATCGAGGCCTCTGCCATCCGCATGCGCTCCTCGCGTCAACCAGAAAGTCGGTTCCCCCTAAAGGTCGCCCCCAATTTTCCGGTATGACGCCGCGCCTGCTTCTGGCGGGGAGAGGCATCGCCCGAAAGGGTAATGCAAACCAAGGAGAACGAGCATGACGACCGCGACCGAAAATCAATCGAAGAAAATTCCTGACTTCTACATCTTTTTGCAAGGTGCTGGCGGCGAAAACATCCGTGCCGGGGCGGCTTTCAAACACGGCAAAGGCGATGGCCTCACGGTGCTGATCGGAAACTCCCGCTATATGGCTTTCCCGCCGAAAGCCAAATCCGCAGCAACCCCGGAGAAAGGCGCGTAAGCGCCTTTTTTCTCCCAACAGGAGGACATCGCAATGACCGTATTATACGCGCAGCCCTACAATATCTCGGCCCTGGGTTTCTCTTTTGAGGACGAAGCGGACTATAATGAGAGGGCGAAAAAGAACTTTGATCGTCTCGGCTTTCCAATCGAGGAATACGAAATCCAGTTCATCGACGGCGAAAGCATCGATGCGCAACTCTTCGAGGCCCTGAAAATCAATCAGGCGAATTTCGGCAAATTTTTCACAGTCTGCCAGGAATGGGATGACCACCAAAAACGCAAGGCCATCATCGCCACAGGCGAATGTGGCTACACTCTGGACCTGCAATCCGGCGATCCGAATGGTTTTGAGGTGGACATTTACGAAGTGGATAGTCTGCGGGAACTGGCCGCGCAATTCGTGAATGAAGGATTATTCGGCAAAATACCTGAGCACCTGCAATACTACCTCGATTACGACGCCATGGCCCGCGACCTAGCCATGGACTACGCGGAGATTGTCATTGCGGGCAACCGCTTCGTTTACCGCTGTTCCTGACACGACAGAACGCTGCGGCCATGTCTTGGCCGCAGCGTAACACTGGCATTTCTCGATCAATTATCCGCCTTTTTTCCTAAAAACTTACACGGGTTCTTACACAGTTGACTTTTTGACGCAAAATTGTGTAGTATTATCAAGGTGTAAGACATAGCCGAAGACGACTTAAAACCGTATCGAAACAAGCTCTTAGACGAAATTAAGGCTTTGTTTTCAATTACTTAGTATAATCGTAACGGCGAATTGGGACTTACACAGTACTTACACGGTTTTGTCATTCTGACCGGGGGAGAACTGCGATGTCGGAAAACCACCTTATTTTTGACGGACGCGTCCACGTCTATAAACGGGACGATAGCCGTTACTGGCAATGTTCAGCCTATCTTGACCATAAGAATTTTCGCACCAGCACCAAAGAAGAAAGCCTTGGGAAGGCCAAGGATTTTGCCGAGGACTGGTATCTGGAATTGCGCGGCAAGCACAAACGCGGAGAGCTCGTTGAAGAAAAGACCTTCAACGATGCGGCTGACCAATTTTTAAAAGAATACCCCATCATCACTGAGGGAAACCGGAACAAGGTGTACGTAAAGGGGCATGAGCAGCGCCTTTCCGTCCATTTGCGCCCCTTTTTCGGCGAAATGGATCTCTCGAAAGTCAATGGTGGCCGGTTGCAGGAATACCGTATCCATCGACGCGCAACGGGGATAGAGAGAACCGGAAAACCTCCGGCGCGGAACACGATTCACCAAGAGATCGTGACCTTGCGACAGGTATTAAAAACAGCCTTACGTCACGAATGGCTAAAATACCTCCCCGACCTGTCCGAACCATATAAAACGACTGGAAAAATCTCGCATCGCGCATGGTTTTCACCCGAAGAATATAAAACTCTCTATGGAGCGACGCGCGAACGCGCTGAGAAGCCCAAGCGCAAATATTGGGCTTGGGCTTCGGCCCAGTTGCACGACTATGTGCTGTTCATGGCCAATACTGGCCTGCGTCCCGATGAAGCCGGACGGCTTGAATTTCGGGACATCTCGATTGTCGATGACGAGGACACGGGCGAGACAATCCTTGTTATCGAAGTACGGGGCAAGCGCGGCGTGGGCTTTTGCAAGAGTACCGCTGGTGCAGTCTTTCCTTTCAAACGCTTGAAAGAAAGACTGAGAGGAGGTGAAAAGCCGGGGCCGACTGATAGGCTTTTCCCCAAGGGTCATCGGGAACTGTTCAATAACATCCTAAACGAATTGAATTTCAAATTTGACAGAGAGGGAAGCAGGCGCACGGCCTACAGCCTGCGCCATACTTACATCTGCTTGCGATTGATGGAAGGGGCCGACATTTATCAAATCGCCAAAAATTGCCGAACCAGCGTCGAGATGATCGAGAATTACTACGCCTCTCACATCAAAACCAGCCTCGACGCCGCCGCCATCAATGTCCGGCGCAAGAAAAAGAGCAAAAAAGCACAAAAGCCGCTTCTTGAAAACGAGGATGCTGATATATAATCCGCCTCAACAAGCAGGCGTGGCGGAACGGTATACGCAACGGACTTGAATGTATTGAGTGCCCTTGAGGGAAACCCGAGGAGCAGAACTGCCCAAACTCGGGGAACCCTTTCACATGGCAATCCCGAGCCAAGCCCCGAACGGGGAAGGTGTAGAGACTAGACGGGCAGCGTCTAACCCGCAGAGATACCTCTGCGGTACGGCGAAGGGATAGTCCAGACCACAAACGCCGAACGGCGGCGGCGAAAGCCGAAGTGGTATGAAAATCCGTGGGGAGCAATCCTGTGGGGGTTCAAATCCCCCCGCCTGCACCATTTTTTAAAACGCCTCAATCCCCTGGCTCAGCCTGATGCTCAAAGAGAAAGAGCCTTGGCGTACCATTGACGCCAAGGCTCTAACCGGAGCCGTCACTCGCGTCGGCGGTGACGAAACTCAACGAAGAAAGCCACCGCTGCTAAGATGTCGGCGATAGCATGTATCAGTGAAAGAAAATCGGTGAACGTCATGGTGTTTCTCCTCAATTCCGTCGGCCTTGATTGACGCGACGTGAAAAAGCGGAGAGCCGGTTGAGAGGTTGCGAACGGAAGGGCCGCATCTTGCGCCGCGCAAGCGGGGCGAAGCTGCACAAGTCATTTAGACGCGGAAGCGAGCAGCCTTGAAGTTCGCAAATCACCGGCTAAGACTTTCACGAAGTCGCGCTCCTTGGGCCGACCTTGAGAGGAAACCAATGATGATGCCGATGTGTAAAGATACCCTGTCGCCGCCTAGCTTCGGCGTATCGTCAGTTTGAGTTGCATCGGTGCGAGCGGAAACATCAAGCCTCTGTCGCCACCATCCGCAAAAGGCTTGGCGAATTATCGCATTCAAATCAGGACCCGCCGACAAATCCTCTTATATAAAAAATGGAAACAGGCTAAATTTAACTCCGTATTCATTTTTCATTCGAGGCTGCAAGTGTCATTGGATAACTATATCTCGCTCATCTCGGCTACAATTGCCTTCGCTGGCTTGCTGCTGGTTGGCTTGCAACTAAAAGAGAGTACCGATCAGCGTCGATTGGAATCTGTCTTGCACTTTTACGGAATCAATCGGGACATCATCTCGCTCGGTTTCACAAATCCCGAATTATTCCAAATCTTGCATGGCCAGAAGGCCGACCCGCTTGTCGAAAGGCACTACCTTCAGCTTTGGTTTAACCAATTTGCTTTGATCCATAGTTTTAAAAATCGAAAAGTGTTTCCGGTCGATTTGTGCGAGAGTATGGAGCGAGATATTCGTTATTTCATGGAAGAGGGTAATGCACAGCGCCATTGGCAACAGAACCGCGTCTATTATCCAGCCGCCTTCCAAACTTTTATCGATCATCTGACGCCTTCGAAGGCGGACGTTCCCGAGGGAACGTCCGCCTCCAAGGAATGATGCGCGGCTCAAAGATTCGTGACTTGGGCCGCGATTTTTTTCAACGTGGCCAGAGGAATGCGCACGAAGCTTTCCCCGGCAGGAGCGTCCAGGTTTTCCCTTTCGGCTTCGGCCAGGTCGTACCCCTGCACATATGCGTTGCCATCCGCCGCAATGATTGCGGCAGGGCATCCCCCGCCTTTGCAGAGCTGCTGCACCGGGCCGTTCTCCGCTATGATCTTCTGTATTTTCATGGTATTTTTTGGTTTTGCGTGAACCAAAATCACGCATTCTGGTTCACGCAGGGCGAGGAGGCGGAGTGTTCGACAGGCGAGGGAGTCGCAAGTACTTGAACAATGCGGAGCGCCGGGCCTTTTTGCGCACGGTTAAGAATGAGCCGAATACGGCACGGCGGGCGTTCTGCCTGACGCTGTTTTACACAGGTTGCCGAATTTCCGAAGCATTGAACCTGACAGCGGAACGCATCGATCTGGCCGGCGAAGCCATCGTCTTTGAAACATTGAAACGGAGACGGCGTGGATATTTTCGGGCGGTGCCAATTCCTAGCAGCCTGGCCGTGCAGCTTGGGGAAGTGGTAAACAGGTGTGATCCTTCCAGCCGTGTCTGGAATTTCTCCCGCGCCACGGGCTACCGGCTGGTAAAGGATTACATGGGACAAGCGGACGTGACAGGCAGCATGGGCTGCCCCAAAGGGCTTCGGCACGGGGTCGCTGTGGCGTGTCTCGCTGAAAAAATCCCTTTACCGACCGTTCAAAAATGGCTGGGCCATGCCCGGTTGGAGACGACCGCGATCTATTTGGACGTGTCAGGCGAGGAAGAACGCGAACTGGCAGAGCGGCTGTGGACGGCCTCCCAAAAAATCTGAGAGATCAGCTTGCCAAGCGGGAAAGTGCGGATACCATTTTTCGCCGTGAACCAGAATGCGTGATTCTGGTTCATTTTTAGTTTTTGGATTTTTACTCATTCCAAGCGCTCGCGCGAATATCTTGGAAAGTAAAACCGGAGACGAGGGGCGCTATTGGTGGCAGCGAACACAGGTTCGCTGGATTTTTAACGAGCCGTTCAGCGGCTCATCTTGCCCATCCCTTGCCGGTGTGCATTAGGGGCGCAGGCCCATAGGGCAACCATCGCGTCAATGTCGCTCAGTATTGACATTGACCAATCCTATCGTATTTCGCGGCTTGTCTTGATCGGGGGTCTTCACACCTGGCTCCGGGGTTTTGAAGGGGACATTAATTGTGATATTATGCTTTTGCTCCGACAGCTTGTGGTCAATGAGGCTATTAAGATCATCCAGCTTTCTACGGACTTCTTCGAAACCTGCGGGATCTTGCGCGGTGTTGATATCGATACTGCGCTGCAGGGCGGATATCTGTCCGATTATTCCTTCGAGTTGCGATGGAGTCGAATCGTCGCCCGTATTGCCCCTGTCATTGTCCCCCTTGTTTTTATTGGACAACTTATCCAATATGCGATCGAGATTTGAGATGATGACTTGATCATCTTGCCTTTGGTTCTGGCTTTCGATTTCAATGGAACGCTGGAGATCGGACGTTCTGGCGTCGATCTCCCCGATATCGAGAATGACAGATGTGTCGTCCTGATTGGGAGCATTACTGGAGCTCACAAAAAATGGCTTGAGAAAGCGTGACGCAACAAGCGAAACCAGAATTGCTAACGCTATAACGAGCAGGGTGATGAAATAAGATCGCATTTCACCCCCCATGCCGCCTTTTTGTTGTGGAGCAACGGAGGTGCCAGTGCCCGTTGGCGTGCCGGTGCCAGCGGGATTAACGGTGCCTGTGGGGTTGGCCGTGCCTGCCGGAGTGCCAGTGCCTGCGAGGTTACCGCCGCCTGTGGGACTGCCCGCGCCGGTGGGATTCGTGATCCCAGTGAAGTTGCCGGTCCCGGAGAAGGCCCAAGCCGAAGGCGGGGGCGGGCTGGCGGGACGCTTACCAAACCACTTGCCAAATATTTTCCACATGGCTCTCCTTTTTTGAGAGCGGCTTAGCCTTGTTCTAAGACCGCATCAAGCAAATACTTGCGAAATCCGAACACTCAGGGACTGGCCGAGGCGGGAAGCCGCCGAGACCGGTCTCCGTCATCAGTAGCTGTGTGTAGATCACGGTTGATGGCATCGAGCTTCTCTCTGAATTCGTCGGAAGTCATAAGCGTCCCATGAGCTTCAGTGGCAACCATGGCAGACATCTTTTCCCGCTCTTTACCGAGTTCAAGATACAGAGCAGCATTCGACCTTTGTGGGACTTTATCTTTTCCCGCGTCGTTTAACAAAATCGAAACTATAATCCCGCAAAATGAAAGCCCGACGCTCGCCAGAATCCCCGTAACCGCATATCCAAGCGATTTTCGCGTACTAACATAACTTTGCAAAGCATCGACGCGGCCACTCAAATAGGTGATCTCTTCCATCGTAAGGCGGCATATATTATTCAGGCCCGTCCAATTTAGGCGAAACTTTTCAGCCACCCTATTTAAAGGCAGATTCTTTTTGTAATCTGCCCGAATATCAACGGTGATTTTTAGGAAATTATCCCCAATTGCCGAACGGCTGTGATATATTAAACGTTCGTCACGGTCCGGAATAGAAATGCCGCGGGATTGCATTTCTGTACGCAGCTGATTGTATAAGCGTAAGACATGCTCGAGGCGCATGAATAAAAGGTAAAACGCACCCAGGTATAAATCCGTGATGAAGCTATATGAGTCATCAGAAGAAGCTACTACGGGTACAGCGAGGGTTGACGCGTAAAAAAGAGCCTTCTCGTAACAGGACCAAGCTTTGCCCAATTCTTCACGTAGCGCCGGCTGATCGGCGAACATATGATTTGGCTCAGAGAACTACCTGTTACCGCGGGTCGAATTTGCTCCGTTGACCAGTGCCAGAAAGCTCATAAAACCTGTTTGTGATATCGCGAATACCTCGCATATATTGAGCTGCCTGACTGTCACCTTCAAAGTACTGCTGAACGTTCTCTTGAGGCGCATCAACTAGTGTGTTCTTTCGTTTGTCGTCCGTTTCTCTAGCGTCCCTTTGATGGTTTTTTTTCATATGCGCGTCGCTTTGGTCCGATGGTTTGTTGAATTCAACTTTTACGTTACGTCCCAAAAGGGAAAACTCAAGCCTAAACATCACAACCTCCTACTTTTCATGGCCTTGGCATTGGCGTCCATCATATGCCCGAGGAGGCAGAAAGTCAATTTTCGACGCGCCAGCCCTCTGCTCGCCAATTTTAGTGATTGTCCCCATCGTTAAACGGCTGGATTCGCAGCCAAATCACGATTTTTAGCAAATCCGCGTTACGTGGCCCCATTTCTCTCGGCCGCTAGCATTCCCGTAAATCCCAGGAGTTTCGATGCTGCTGCGCCGGGTCCACCGACCCGCGTTCGTCTGTCATCCGCCCGTTGCTGTATTGCCCCGTCATCCTCCCTTCCGAAATCTCTCACCGCCCCCTGCGGCTTGTATGAGGGCAAGCTAAAGGCCCCGCCTGTCCGGTAAAGCAGAAAATCGGTTCCCCCTGAAGGTCTCCCCCAATTTTCCGCATGACCGGATCGCTTGCGCTCCGGCTCGCCGGGCCTTTGTACGCCTTGCCATCAAGCCGCGATTGGCGCGGAGCGATAACCTAAACAAGGGAGATTCACATGACTGACACTACGCAATGGCAAGGTGCCAAAAGCACAGGCAAGCCCACCACGCCGACCCACGTCGCCTACCATGTTCGCGACACGGGAAATGGCAAAAGTCTCTGGACGCGCATCGGCACGGTCTGGAGTCACAAGGACGGCAAAGGCTTCAGCATCCAGGTTGACGTTGTGCCGCTCGACGGTCGCATCACCCTGCGCACTGCCGGAGAAAACAACGGGCAGTGACCTTCAACCGGGCGGGCGTTCGCGCCCGCCTTTCTCTTCACCTCTCAAGGAGATGAGGTCATGCGCATTGCCAATCCATTCTATGGGGCAGGCATCCGCCTGCGACAATACCGGACGCTATGCAGTCCCACGTACAATGTCCTCGACTTGTTCTCGGGGATAGGCGGTTTCTCGCTGGGCCTCGAAAGGGCCGGCATGAAGACCGTTGCATTCTGCGAAATCGATGGCTTCTGCCGCGGAGTTCTTGGACGCCATTGGCCTACCACGCCGCTCTATGACGACATCAGACAACTTTCAGCACGGAGACTTCATCATGACCGAATACCTTCCATCGACCTCATCTGCGGGGGTTATCCCTGCCAGCCGTTCAGCATCGCTGGACACCAGCGCGGAGTACAGGACCCGCGTCACCTCTGGCCGGAAATGCATCGCCTCATACGAGAAATCCGGCCGCGATGGGTCATTTGCGAGAACGTTGCTGGACACGTTGAACTCGGCCTCGACGCCGTACTCACTGACCTGGCAGATGCGGGCTACACCGCAACGCCGTTTATCATTCCAGCTTGCGCCATCGGGGCGCCTCATCGGCGGGACCGCGTATGGATTGTTGCCCACGCCGCTGGCGTCAGACAGTCGGGGCCGTTGGCACCGGCCAAACAGCAAGATCCGCAATGGCGACAACCTATTGCGCAACTACCTTCCGCGCCGCTTCAGTGGGATTTACCCGCACCCTTCACTGTTGGAAGCGATGATGGGATTCCCTGCCGGATGGACAGAGCCCACGCCCTCGGCAACGCCGTAGTGCCCCAAATTCCCGAAATCATCGGACGGGCCATTCTGGCGTATGAACGCGGCTGGATTCGCCGCAATTAGCCCGCGGCACCGGAAGGCTGCCTCGTCTGCGGCTGCCTTTCGGTCGGCATGTTGCAGTGCGGTATTTTGCATGGGATACATACCCCGGTATGTGCAACCGATTCGTGCAGAAAGGGCAGGTCATCAAGCCCGGCGAACGTACCAGGGTGCTCTTGAAGGGGCCGGGAGCGATCTTCGAGCTGCCATTCGATGAAGCCGTTTTTGGCGGCCCGGCCAAAAGCGAGAGCCGAAACTACTGGATCAGGCGCGAGGGAGCCGAGCCGGTCATCGTCCCGGACATCGAGCGGTTCGGGGAGAAGCACAAGACGACGGGCGAGCAAGGGTGGGAAGACGTGCCCCCGGGAACCGCTCTGGAAGGGCTTCTGCTGCCCCGACCGCCGGGGAAGGACTATCGCCTCCTCAAGATCGTCACCCAGGCCGCCACGCCGGAGCAAATCGCGCGGCTGGGCAATGACCGGGCGCCCGTCCTAAAGTCCCATTTCCGGGCATAGGGATAGGGCATACCAGAGTATGCGGTAGCAGCGCCTTTTGTGCGCCGCACAGGCGTCATCTTGGATAGCTTTTGTTCTGCGCTCGACACAACCTTAACGGGAAGTTTATTAATTCGGTGTAGACTGTATGAATGGCAGCGAGATAGTGAATTGTTGAACAATTCATCTCGCTATGTTAAGGATTCGGCTCGTGGCCCGCTATAGTCGCGATTACATCGGCGAACGACGCACCTGCTCCGTCGGGATCAAATTGACCCCGACCGAGAAGCTCGAATTCGAGGCTGCGGCGCAGGCGCTGGACGTGTCGCTCAGCACCTATCTGAGGGACCTTTGCGCCAAACAAGCCCCCGGCATTGGCGCCGCGACTCGCCGGAATCCCGAGGCCAAGGCGATCATGCGGGAATTGAGCGCAATCGGCAATAATATCAATCAGTTGGCGAAACACGCGAACACCGTGGATGAAATGCCCTCGCAGGCCGTTCTTTTGACCGCCATAGACCGGCTCAAGGAAGCCATGGCGCATATTTTGGAACTATGATCCCCCGTTGCATTGTCGGGCGGGGTATTACCGGCGCGGTCCGGTATATCCTCGGCGAAGGGCGCGACGCTGAGACCGGGGAACATGCCATTTTGGCCCCCGGCGACACCAGCCGCGTGGACTGGATTGGAGGCACCGGGTTTGGGTTCACTGTGGAGAACCGGGCCGACGCCGAACTTGCCCGCCGCATCATGGAGTTCGACAGCTTAAACCAGGGCAGCCGGACCAAACTGTGCGAAAAGGACTGCGTCCATATAGCGCTTGGGTGGCGTCCTGGAGAAAATCCGACTCGCAAGGAGATGGAAAAGGCCGCCCTTAGCGCCTTGAAATCATTGGGAATGGAGAACGCCAAGGCGATTTTTGCATCGCACACCGATGAGGGCTACAGCCACATCCATATCGTCGCCTCGAAAATCAACCCGGAAACCGGCAGGGCGTACAATCTCTGGGGTGATCAACTCAAGCTCTCAAAATGGGCGCAAGCCTATGAGATGGAGCATGGCGGCGTAGTATGTGCACGCCGGGAGGACGCCAATCGATTGCGCGATGCCATCAGTGCTCGCGATGCTCATGCCGTCATCAACGCCATGACCGAACAGCGGGCAACCTTCACCGTGGCCGACCTTGACCGGACGCTCGCGAAGCAGATCAAAGGTATTCGGGAGCGTGCCCATTTTGCCGAGCGGGTGTTGGGACAATCGGATATCGTCAAACTCATTGATCGTGCCGCAGGTGGCACCCCTCGCTACACGACGAAGGCCGTCCTCAAAGCCGAGCGGTATGTCCTGGGTGCTGCGGAAGCCCTTATGAAAAGCGAGGGGCATGGAGTCAGCGATAAGGACCGCGCGTCCGTGCTTGAAAGCCCGGCCTTTTCAACGATTTACTCCGATCAGGAGGGAGCCGTGCGGGAGGCGACGGATTGCGGAGGCTTGGCCTTGATCGATGGCCAAGCCGGTACGGGCAAAAGTTATACCATGTCGGCCATTCGGCAGATTTACGAGGCAGGTGGCTATAGGGTGATTGGATTGGCCCCGACCAATGTGGTCGCTCAAGAAATGCAACGCGAGGGCTTCAAACATGCCTCCACGGTTCACGCCGAATTGTTCGCCCTCCACAATGCCCGCCAGTCTTGGGACCGTAAATCCGTCGTCATGATCGACGAGGCGGCGATGATCGACACGAAGCTGATGGCGATGCTGACCGCTCATGCCCATGCCGCCGGGGCGAAACTGATCCTTGTCGGCGACGACCGGCAATTATCGAGCATTGAGCGCGGCGGCATGTTCGGTGCCCTGAAAGACCGGTATGGCGCTGCGTCTTTGTCCGAGGTGATCCGACAGGACATGGACGACGACAAACGCGCGTCGTCCATGATGGCGGAGGGGAATTTTCACGACGCCTTACAGATGTACCAAGCCAAGAACGCCATTAGCTGGACGCGGACTCAGGATCAGGCGCGGGCGGCTCTTGTCAGGCGATGGGCTTCTGATACCGCCGAAGCGCCCGATAAATCGCGGTTCGTGTTCGCTTATACGAACGTCGATGTCGGCCAATTGAATGCCGATTTGCGCAAAGTCAGGCAGGCTCGCGGTGAACTTGGAGCCGATCATGTTCTCCCGACCGCCGAAGGTGAACGGCCATTTGCGCGGGGCGACCGCTTGCAGATCACCGCGACAGAAAAAGCTTCCGGCCTCTATAACGGCATGATCGGAACCGTTGAAAAGATCGAGGGCAGCGAAGTGACCGTGAAGTTCGATGGCAAGCAGCCGATCCTTCGCACCTTCGACGCGGAATCCTTTTCGGATTTCCGCCACGGCTATGCAGGCACCATCTACAAGGGACAAGGACGGACCCTCGATCAGACCTATCTCTATCATTCGGAGCATTGGAGATCGGCGGCGAGCTATGTCGCCCTGACCAGGCACCGCGACAAGGCCGCTCTGTTTGTCGCGCGCAACACCGCCGCCAATGTCCGGCAACTGGCCCGTCAAATGGCGCGGGTCGATGATCGTCGCGCTGCGTCGCATTTCTTCCAAGATGAGGATGAGGGCGCGATCCGCGCGGCGGGTCCGCGCGAGGTTCTGGCTCAACTCGGCGATTTATTCGCCCAACCGATTCAAAGGTCGCGGCCTCCCAGGGCCTACGACGCACTCAAGACGCCCGCCACGTCCAGATCGAAAGAGCCGCCAGAAACAGACGCCCCGCCGAAAATGCCGGCTATTGCCGACGAGGAAAGGGATAAGCAAGAGCAGCTTCGACGGTTCAAGGCTGATCTTGAGCGAAGTTTTTCACAGAGAGAGCGAGGGCGAACGCGATAAGCCGCCTTGGCCCGGGCAATCGCCAAGGCGGCACCTCCGAAAAGCCCAGGATTACGCCGTTCTTCGACGGCAGACTCTACTTGAATTATGGCGGGCTGCGCTCCACATCCTATTGCGGCACTCAGGCCCCACGCGCCCCGATAAAGGGCGAACTCCGCAAACGCCGCCGAGTCCAGGTTAAAAGACATTCCAGAGGAAGTGCAAATATGTTAGGATATATCCCGTCAGTTGACAGGTGGTTCGTTTAGAAAAAGGGGGACGCTCCGATGGCTGAGACAGAATTGGAATCTCTTAAAAAAGATGTTGCCGCTCTTTCGAAAGAAGTGGCTTACCTGCGCGCAAGGATAGATAGCGTTGGAGAAGCCCTTATGAATGAGTCCACAAACAGCACCCAGCATTTTAAGGCGATCTATCGGTATATAGCCGACATTCATGACTATCTCATGCCCGTTTTGCATAAAGTGTTTCCGAATTATCAGGCGGCCAAAAAGCAGATTGACCTTTTCATGGAAAAACACGGCGCGCCAAAAAACTCCAAAAAAATTGGCTAGAATATTTCGCTAATCGCCGTATCGTGCCTTTCATGAAAATTGAAAGGAGTTATGGCCGTTGATCCTGATCGCTACGAACCTCTCCGGCAGGCGGAACGCGAGGCGCAGAACCGTTCCCCGGACACCGATCCGTCGCTCGCAGAGAAACGCCATGTCGCCGATCAGCAGGCCGACCGCGAAATTTTAGGCGAAGTTCCGGAGGTCGCTCCTCATCGCCCAACTTCTCTCCCCTATAAATCGCCAGTACCGCCAATGGGCGGCGGTTATGAGGAAAACGTCGAGTTCGCAAATAAACTTAACCAGGGTTTTAATGCCGTTTATAAAGAACGCTTCGATGCGCGGCAGGAGATTGAGCAAGGGCAACAGCAAAGCGATCCCTCTCAGCAAACGCTGCCAAATCAGGAGCAGCCGCGAACCTACGAGGATTTGAAAAATGAACACGCCAAAATTCTGCAATCTCAGACGCCGAGTAATGAGCAGACTAAAGAGCCAGATGCGAAAAGACCTGCGCTGACATTTAATTGGGATCGGGATCAGGGACTCGACCATGAGCGCTAAGCAGCGACTTCTCTCAATATGCTTCTGCCGCGGAAACGCCAGGATGCAGGTTGACGCCAAGCTGGCGTAATTCGGCATCCTTAAACCAAACCAATTTCTCAGCGGCGATGGGATCAAGATTTTCGACGAAAATAATCTCCTGATTCTCTTTCAGGACCATGAGTTCGTCCGGGTAGGCGAGTTGGCGTTGAGCTTCGTTGACGCCGTTCGTCCGTGTCCAACTGCTGTTTGTTCCCCCTCCGGAACCCGTAGCAGCGCTAATTGCTTTGCCGATGGCCCAGGAAATATTATGCACTTCAATCGTGGATACGCCGCACAGGCTGGAAAAATACTCCGCCGTCATTTTGTCCCGACT
>Ga0182024_10015412_pt1 | contig 14645 bp, 9 predicted proteins | sample P32metaG_FD_120480 | JGI IMG/M metagenome (GOLD analysis project Ga0182024, IMG submission 120480) | Permafrost microbial communities from Stordalen Mire, Sweden - P3-2 metaG (Illumina Assembly) | ecosystem: Environmental > Terrestrial > Soil > Wetlands > Permafrost | place: Sweden: Stordalen... | reverse complement strand
TTCGGTCAGCGGCTCATCGGGCACGGAAAACGGGAGCTTGACGATGATCACGTTGCGCAGCGCGTCTCCGCGCACGTCGATCCCCTGCCAGAAGCTGGCCGTGCCGAACAGCACCGCGTTGGGCACCGATCGGAACGTCGCCAGCAGCGCCTTGCGCGCCGTTCCCTGTCCCTGCACCAGCAGTGGATATCCCGCCTGCTGCAGCGCCGGCGCCAGGCGTGCGGCGGCATCGCTCAGGGCAGCGTAGCTGGTAAACAGCACGAACGCACCGCCGCGCGTCTGGTTCAGGTAATGTTCGATCCTGCGGCACGCCTCGGGCATGAAGCGGGCCACGTCGTTGGGATCGGGGAGCTCCGATTCAATGTAAAGCGTCGCCTGCCTGGAATAATCGAACGGCGATCCCAGCGCCAGCGTGCGCGCCTTCTCGGCGCCCAGGCGCGCGATGATGTAGGCGAAAGCGGGATCGGTCGTTTCGGCGGCCTCGGATTCGGCCGGCTTGGCGCGCGTGCACAGCGTCGCCGAGCACATCACCACGCTGTGCATCTTCTCGAACAGATGCTGGCGCAGCCCGGCGGCGATGTCGATGGGAGCGGCGTGCAGGCTCACGTTGCGGCCGCCGCGGGCGCCGTGCTCGATCCAGTAAACCGCATCCGGCATCTTCTGCGCCACCAGGGCGTCCAGCTCCTCGGCGAGCATGCTCACCTTCCCCGCCATCGAGCTCAGCTCGGAAATCTCCTCCTGGTTCTGCAAGTCGGCCAGCATCGACTTGAGCTGCAACGTCAGCTCGCGCAGGGCGGGGGACAGATCGTTGTCGACGAAGCCGTTCTCATGGATGCGCCCGTTGGCGCGGCCGTGGTTCTGCTGCCAATCCAGGCAGCGGCCGAAAAATTGTTCCAGGCACGGATGCAGCGCGATGATCTGATCGATCGCCGCGTTGGCCGCCGAGCCGTGCGTGCTCAGCAGCCCCTTGCCGCGCTTCGTGTCATAGAGCTGGCGGAGCTGGTAGCGCAGTCCGGCCTCGGACATCTTGAGCCCGAAATGCCCGGCGGCGACTTCCTCAACCGTGTGCGCCTCGTCGAGGATGGCGATGTCGTACTTGGGCAGGTAATTCACGCCGCTCATGCGCAACGCCAGGTCGGAAAAAAACAGGGCATGGTTGACGATCAGGACATTGCCGCCGTGCATGCGCCGCTTGGCGGCCTGCCAGAAACACGGCTCGTAAAATTGGCACTTCTTCCCCAGGCAGTTCCCGTGCTCGGCGCACACCTGGTCCCAGACGGAGGGATCGGGCAGGTCGGGCAGATCGGCCAGCGAGCCATCGGTTGTCCGCTGCGCCCAACGCTCGATCTGATGCAGCGATTGCAGCTGCGGCTCGCGATCGAAGAGCATTCCCTGCCGCCCGCGCGCCTGCTGCAGCCGCCGCTGGCAAAGATAATTGCTGCGCCCCTTCACCAGCACCGCCGTGAATTCATCGGGGAAGACTGACTGGATCAGCGGGATGTCCTTCTCGATCAACTGCTCCTGCAGCGAGATCGTATGCGTGGAGATGACGACGCGCTTATTGTGCGAGACGGCGTAATCGACGGCGGGCAGCAGATAGGCGAACGACTTGCCCACGCCCGTTCCCGCTTCCACCAGCAGGTGATGCCCCTCGTTGACGGCGCGCTCGACGGCGGCGGCCATCTCCAGCTGCTGCGGACGCACCTCGTACAAATCGCCCAGCCGCCGCGCGATCGCGCCGCCCTCGCCCAGGATGGAAGCCAGAGTCACGGGCACCGCTGCTATTCTAGTCGCTGGGCGGCGGCGTCAACGACTGGAGGAACTGTTCGATCGGCCCACCGATCCGCGGCCCCTCCCGCCAGCCGGGGAACATCTTCTCCAGCGGACTGTGCGCAAACGCCAGCACCCAGATGCGCGGGCGGCCGGATAATCCATCGATGCGCCATCGCCCGGCCGTCTCGTCCAGCAGCAGAATCGGATTTTCCGCATTCGGGGCGTAATGTCGGAAGATGATGTCATAAAAAATCGGCGGCGTCTGCGGTGTGCCGATGAACGCGATCACATCCTGCGGACCGGCGGAGCGCTGGATCAACCGCGCCATCTCGCGCCAATCCGGCTGGCTCGGCTCGCCCTGCGCGAAGCGCTGCACCCCAGCGATCAGCACCGCGATGAATACCAGCGCCGACGCCGACCAGCGGAGCAGGCCGCGGATCGGCAGCGGCGTGGCCAGCAGCGCGAAAATTCCCGGGCTGGCGACGCAGATGTACCGCACGTTCTGCAGCATCGCCGCGTGCCGGGCGAGGTCGAAAACCGCCACGAACGCCAGGCTTCCCGCCACCCACAGCCACCAGAACGACACATCCGGCGACCGGCGCAGGGCCCACAGCGGCACGAGCAACGCCAGCAGGCACAACGGCAGCCAATGCCGCGGGCGTGGATATGCATCATCCTCCGCACCCAGCGCCAGTCGCGCCGGCGCCCGCGCCAGCAGCGACGTTGTCAATCTCGACCCGCCGTTGGCATCCACTTCAAAATGATATTGCGTGCCCCACATGTGGATGAGCGACCGTGTCTTCCAGAATTGCGGACCCCAGATGATGACCAGCACAACCAGCGCCGCCGCCAGCGTGGCGACAATGGCACGGCGTTGGGGATTATTGAATGCAATGGCCGCGAAAATCCCCACGCCGATCAGCGCCCCGGCCGCCAGGTAATGCGTCAGGGCGAACAATACCGCACAGATTCCCAGCCCCGCGATCCGCCGACGGGATGCGCCCAGGCGCACAATTCGCAGGGTGAAATACGCCGTCAGCAGCGCGGTCACCATCAGCAGGGCGTACGGCCGCGTCTCATGTGCGAAATAAATCTGGATCGGCGAGAAAGTCGTCATGCCGGCGGCCAGGAGCGCGCGCCAACGGCCGCAAGGCCGCAAAACTTCGAACATCAGCGCGATCGCCGCGATGGAGAGCGCGGCCGACAGGGCATGCGTGGCCAGGTCGCCGTCGCCCAGCAGGTCGATCCACCAGCGCAGGACGAAGTAGTAAAACGGCGGATGCGTCGCCGAATCCAAGCCCGTCCAGATGTGCCACCAGTGCGGCGCGCGGGCGAAGCCGGTCTCCGGCGGGGGATCAAGCACCGTGCTCAGCGGATCAGCCAATGCCTGATCGTCGCGCGCCGTAGACAGATACACCGCCCAATATTCGTCGAGCCACAGGCTTTGCGCGCCGAGCTGGCGAAAGCGCAGCACCGCCCCAACGGCCAGCAGCGCCAGCAGAATCAGCGCCGTTCCCCAACCGGGCGGGACATCGGCATCCGCCGGATTCTGTGCCGTCTGTGTCATGCCGCGCTCATCGCGAATCGCCGAACGCCTCGCGCTCCAGGAAATTGTCCTCGTAAGGCCGCCGGCCGCGCAGCCACGCCCACAGCGACGCCAGCAAATACACCGGCACGAACAGCGGTCCCCACCGCTCGCACTGGCGGACGTGGATGCGCTCGTGGGGCCGCGTGGAATCGAGCAGGTCCAGGTCGCGGCCGATGACGACGTGGCCCAGGGTCATCGCCGACGCTCCGCCGCTCAGGACCAGACCGACGACGCGGCGAAGATAAAACTCGCTCGCGCCGCCGCAGATTTCCAGCACGCCGTCCACAACGCGCCCCCGCCCGCCGCTGAGCAGCGTGGCCGCCGCGAATGCCAGTCCCAGCGCGGTGGTCGGGAACGCCCACAGATAAAATAATCCGCTGATCAGAATGTTCCGATGATGCGTCACGATGGCTGACATGATCTTCGCTTTCACAACTGACAGGCGCTATTCATAACCGGTGGACAAGCTGGCCAATGCTGGCGGGGGCCTGTAGCGCCGCGGCGGTGCTGATGACAAGGCCGCGATCCAAACCCGCTGCACCTGTCGGCCCGGCCCGGTTGGCGGCGCGGAAGCGCCACTCTCCTTCGACACCTTCTCCACAAACGCCGCCCGGTGATGACGGGCGCATCTAATTGGCAAAACGCGGCTTAGATGGTGGATGAAAAAATTATCCACAATCCGCGCACCACCACCACTATGACTACTAACTTTATATTTTATTATCCAATTGGTAGCGTTACACTCCCTGACCCCGGGAGATGCTCGCGGGCGAATTCGAATGGCAGGGTACGGAAAGGCTCGTGAATGAAAGTCAATTGTAATCGTGGAGCGCTGCTGGATGCGCTCAATCTCGCCAGCACCGTCGCCGCGGCGCGCACGCCCAAGCCGGTGCTGCAGTGCGTCAAGCTGGTGGCGCAGGACAATGCCCTGACCATCGCCGCCACCGATCTGGAAGTGGCCGTGCGATATCGCGACGAGCAGGTACAGATTGACCAGGAGGGCGAAGCGCTTCTGCCCGCCGAGAAATTACGCGACATCGTGCGCGAGAGCATCGACGATACGCTCTCCATCGAAGTGAGCGGTGACACCGCCAGCATCCGCGGGCAGGATTCGCATTTCAAAATCTTCACGCAGAAGACCGCCGAGTTCCCGCCCATCCCCGAGTTCGAGGGGCAGGCCGACGTGGAGATTCCCGGCGGGGTGCTCAAACAGCTGATCGGCCAGACGCTGTTCGCGGCTGCCAAGGAGAGCACGCGCTACGCGTTCAACGGCGTGCTGATCGTGGTCAAACCGAAAAAGATCTCGCTGATCTCCACGGATGGCCGGCGGCTGGCGATGGCCCGCGGCGATCTGGGCGGGGGCGAAAAACTCGACAAAGACGGCAAAAAAGCCATCGTCCCCGCCAAGGCGCTGGGACTCATCGAAAAATTAATCGACGATCCGGAGGAAACCGTCGGCATCCAGATCCGCGAGAACCAGGTCGTCTTCCACACCGCCAATGCCACGCTGACCAGCAACCTGGTGGAGGGACAATTCCCGCCGTATGAGGATGTCATTCCCAAAGACGCGGACAAAAAAATGTCCGCGGCCACGGCCGACCTGCTCAGCGCCGTGCGCCGCGCCGCGCTGCTGACCACCGAGGAGAGCAAGGGCGTGCGCATGGCGTTCACCAAAAAGGGATTGGTGTTGAGCAGCCGGTCCCCCGAAAGCGGCGAGGCGACCGTCAATTTCCCCTGCAAGTTCGACGGCGGGGACGTGGAAATCGGGTTCAACCCGCAATTCCTGGCCGACGCCCTGCGCGTGGTGGACACTGACGAGATCAGCCTGGAGATCACGGCGCCCAACCGTCCGGGCTTGCTCAAGGGTGGGCCGAATTTCCTGTACGTCATCATGCCCGTGAACCTGCAATGAATCGCGCGGCACGCTCCATCGCCCCGGCGGAAATCCATCGGCTGGCCCGTGTGAAATCATTCCAACGGCCCGCCGCCGCGGCTCTGGGCGAGCAGATGATCGAGTTCTTCAAGCAGTCGGTCGTCCGCCGCCAGACCAAGCTGGCGGCGATCGCGCAAAACTGGGTCCGGCTGGTTCCCCCGATGTTCAGCGACCACTGCGCCCTGGACAGCTACACGCGCGGCTCGCTGACGGTGATGGTCGACAGCGCGTCACACCTGTACGAGCTTCGCCAGTTGCTGCTGGCCGGCCTGCAGGACCAGTTGCTGCTGGCGTGCAAAAGCGCCGGGCTGCGCAAGATCGCGCTGCGTCCGGGCCGATGGTACCACGGCGACGGCCCGGCGGATCGGCGCGTGCGGTTTGCTTCGGGCGCGTAGGTTATTCCTGGGAATGCACAGGATGATGATGCAGATGATCGATGACAATTTGCGCGCATCCGGAGTCGCTGGCTCGTATAGGTGAAATCGCCGCCGCCGGGATGCCGCTGGCTGATCTGCTGAGATTTGGGGCGGCCGTCTGGAAGTGAAAGAAAAGTTCCCCGCCCCACCAACGGCGACCGTAGCGGCAACGCATGTCATATTCGAGTCAGCGCCTTTGGCCGGAGCGAAAACTGCAAACGATAAAAATTATTCTCTTCTACAGTCTTCCACTGTCTCCACAAATCCCTATTGATTGGACTTACCCCATCGCGTCGATACAATAGACTGCTTGCTGAAAGCGGCCTGCCCGGCCCTGTAAACATCCCGGACAGGTGTCAAGAGTCTCTTACGCTGCGGTGAATGAACGGCGTCTCCTGCCCATGGCTCTGTCCAAGGGTAAGCCACGCCGACCCCAATTCTGCCACACGGGGCCCGCGGAAGGACAGACTGATCATGGCCACCGATCCGCGTTTTCTGGCCGAGTCCGGCCACGAAGTCTTCACCGGCAACGAATTGCTCATCAAAGGCGCCCTGGAAACAGAGGGCGGTGTTCATCTGCTTTGCGGTTATCCCGGGTCGCCGGTGGCCGGGTTCTTCGACGTGCTTGGCGATCTGCGCGATCTGCTCAACGCCAGGGGCGTGCGCGCGTTTCAGGCCAGCAACGAGGCACTGTCGGTGGCGGCGGTCAACGGCAGCCAGATGCTGCCGACGCGCTCGATCGCGACGTTCAAAAGCGTCGGCGTGCACGTGGCGTCCGATGCGCTGGCGCTGGGGAATCTGGCCGGCGCGCATGCGCAGGGCGGGGCGCTGATCATCATGGGCGAAGATCCCTGGTGCGACAGCACGCAGGTCCCCGCCGACAGCCGTTTCCTTTGCGAGCACCTCCGCATGCCCGTCGTGGAGCCGGGCTCGCCGCAGGAATTGAAGGACTGGGTCGATGTCGGCTTCAAGTTGAGCCGCGCGGCCGGGCTGTACATCGGATTCATCGTGACGGTGGCGCAGGCGGACGGCGGGGGCACGGTGCGCTGCCGGCCCAACCAGTTTCCGACGCTGAACACCAACGAAAAAATTCCGATGCCGACGGCGCAGATCGATCTGGGCAAGGTCCTGCTTCCGCCGCGCACCTGGCAGCGCGAGCTGCAGTTCCCGCAACGTTTCGCGGCGACGATGGCGGCGGCGCGGCAACTGGGCGTCAACCGCATCGTCCCCGCCAGCAGCGGCGATTTCGCCGGCGCTGCCGCCCCGATGGGATTCATCGTCACCGGCATGGCCGGGCCGTACCTCCAGCACGTGCTGGCCGATCTGGGCCTGGCCGGCACGTTCCCGATCCTGCACATGGGCATGAGTTATCCCGCGGATGTCGAGCTGGTGCGCGAGTTCGCCGGCTGCTGCGAGGCGATGATCGTCATCGAGGAGCGGCGCAGCTTCCTGGAGAAAAATATCCGCGACCGATTGTTCGAGGGGCTGGAACACGGCGAGGCGGCGTCGCTGTCGGCGCGACTGTTCGGCAAGCATTTTCCCAACGGCGTCGAAGGAATCCCCTCGACGCGCGGGCTGAATTTCTCGGTGCTGGCGCAAAAGCTGATCCCGCTGATCCAGTCCACCGAGCGGCTGGCGGCCGAGCGGCGCAACGGCCGGCTAAGTCAGGAAATGGACCGCCTGCGCCGCGCCAGCACACCGGCGCTGGAGGTGCTCAGCGAGGCGATCGTGCCGCGCACGCCCACGTTCTGCCCCGGCTGCCCGCATCGGGACAGCTCGGCGGCGCTGCTGGAATTGCGGCAGAACCTGGCCGATCCGAAATACATGTCCCGCCGCCACGGCCGCGGGCCGGTCGATCTTGTCGCGCATGGCGACACCGGATGTTACACGATGCTGATGTTCCCCCCGACCGAGCAGCTCATGCACAACTACAGCGGCATGGGCCTGGGCGGCGGCACCGGGTCGGGCATCGATCCCTTCATCACCAACAAGCAGATCGTCTTCATGGGAGATGGAACATTCTTCCATTCCGGGCAGATCGCCATCAGCAATTCCATCAAGGCCGGCCAGGACATCACCTACATCATCCTCGAAAACAAAACGACGGCGATGACTGGTCACCAGGAGCACGCCGGGACCGAATTGGATCTGCTGGGCAATCGCTCCTTTATCCAGGACATCGAGCAGATCGTCCGCGGCATGGCCGGCAGCAGCCCGTTGACGGTGGTGAAGTTGTCGCCGGCGGATCGGACAAAATACAAGCTGGCGTTGGAAGAGGCGATTCTGTCCGACGGCGTGAAGGTGGTCATCGCCGACAAAGAGTGCGGCATCACCTACCACCGCGCTCGTTTCAAAGAAGAGCGCAAGATCTTCAAGAAATACGGCTACCTTCCGCGCAAAACGCACATGAACATCACGCCGGAGGTCTGCGAGAATTGCCTGGAATGCACCAAAGCGACGGCGTGTCCGGGATTGACCACCATCGACACCGATTACGGCCGCAAGATCGATACCGATCTGACCTGGTGCGTGAACGACGGCGCCTGCGAGCGCGTACGGACGACCAATTCAATCGCCGATTCGGTCAAGCCCTGCCCCAGCTTCGAGCAGGTGACGGTGCTGCGTCGGCACCGGCGGCGTTATCGGCTGCCGAACCTGGACCTGGCCCGCCTGCCCGAGCCCCCGCGCGCCAATGACATGAGCGCCGTCGGCAGCGTGTGGCGGGTGCACATGAGCGGCGTGGGCGGAATGGGCATCGGCATCGTCGGCGCCATCCTCGTACGCGCGGGGCACAAAGAGGGGTATCACGTCGTTTTCCAGGACAAAAAGGGATTGGCGATCCGCAACGGCGGGGTGTTCGCGCAGATCACGTTCGTGCGCCCCGGGCCCGATGCGCAGCCGCCGCACGTCACCGGGTCGATTCCCTACGGCAAGGCGAACCTTCTGCTGGGGGTGGACATCCTGGAAGCGGCGCGGGCGATCGATCCACGCGAGCAATTCCGCATCGCCTCGCCCCAGCACACCGCGGCGGTGCTGAACCTGCACAAGCAGCCGACCGTCCTGACCCTGCTGGGCCGCAGCGACTTCGATCCCGAACAGCTGCGCGACCAGATTTACAGCCATTGCGATGCCAGCCGCAGCGTCGCCACTAACCTGGCGGAAATCTGCGAGCAGCGCCTGGGGAGCAAGCAGTTCGCCAACATCCTGATGCTGGGCGTGGCGTATCAGCTTGGGCTGATCCCGGTGTCGGCGCGGAGCATCGCCTGGGCGATCAAGGACACCATCCGCCGCGACCATCGCAAAAATGTCAAGGCGTTCAACATTGGTCGCAAGCTGGCGCTGGAGCCGCACGCCCTGCCCGCCAAGCCGCAGCCGCAGACCTGGGACCAATTGGTTACCAACAAGCTGCGCATCCTTCGCAAGACGCGTTTCCGGGGGGCGGCGATTTCGGATCGATTCGAGAAATTGGTGCGCGGCGCCACCAAGCAGATGCGCGATCTGCCGGATAATCTCAAGTACGATCTGGTCCTGCGGATTTATGACCTGACGCAATACCAGAACATTGCGCTGGCCCGGCGATACGTGGATGCGGTGCGCGGCGTCTATCGCCGTGACAGCGCGGAACGGTCCTTCGCCGCCACCGCCGCCGCGATCTGGAACCTGGCCAAGGTGATTCTCATCAAAGATGAGCCGTACGTCTCGTACCTGCTGACGCGCCCCGAGAAAAGGCAGCGCGACAACGCCAAGTATGGGGTGGACGTGCTCAACGGCGATCGCCTGAAATATCGCCATCACACCAGCCCGGAGTTCAACATCCTGGGCATGCGAATCCGATTGCGGTTGACGACCAGCGATTGGCAGCTTCGGCTGGTCAGCCACATGAAGTGGTGGCGCAAGCTGCCCGGCTGGCACAAGCGCGAGACGGCGTTCCGCGACTGGTATGCCGGCCTGCCGGAACGGCTGAACCTCAACACCGACAGCGGGTACGCGCAGGCGCTGCTGGCGCTGCGCTGCCCAGAACAGGTGAGCGGCTATCGCGAGGTGCGCTATCCGAAAATGGACCAGGTTCGCCAGACGGTCGAGGCGCAGCTTCGTCCGCTGCCAACCCCCTCGGCCACCGGCCCGACGGCCGCGGTGCCGGGAATTCCTGCATCCGCCTAGACCCGATCCGGTGCAAGCGCAGGCTTCACCCCGGCGCGGTGGTCGCGGCGTCGGTGACTTCCACTTGCTTCTGATCCGTGATCACGATCTCCGGCTTGCCGCGGTACAGCGAGATCTTACCGTGCAGATAGATTCTTCTGCCCACCAGCGCACTGCCGTCGGGGCCTTCGAAATAATCGTGGACCTTGGGCGTCTTCTGGGAAAACACGACGCCAAGAAAGCCATTCTCCGGCGCTTCCTTGAAGCTTATCCGCATGACGTTGTCAGAGGCGTCCTCGATTTCCTCGACGGTTCCCTCGACCACGACATTCTTCCCATTGGCGGCGATCAGTGCCGATCCCTGATCCGCCGTAAGAGCCTGCTGCGTGGTGGGAGGGTTGGAATTTGTATCGGCCCGCGCGATGGCGACAATCACGGCGGGACATACAACGCCTAATAGAAACAGAACGCGGGATTTGAAGCTCATGTGAAGATCCTCCGGACGGTGCGGAACCTGGTCGAAATAGCGAGCCGTCAAAACTTCCGCCGCTGGCGGGCGGTCGGAATATTCAAAATCTTCCGATATTTGGCGACCGTGCGCCGCGCCAGGTCGATGCCCTGGTCTTTCAGCTTGGCGACGATCTCGTCATCGTTGAGCGGGTTGGCGGTATTCTCGTCGCCGATGATGGCCTTGAGCTTCTCCTTGACAGCGTCCCAGCTCATGTCCTCGCCCTCGGCGTTAGTGGTTCCGCCGGAGAAAAATCGCCGCAGCGGGAAGACGCCACGCGGGGTCTGGATCCATTTCTCCGATACCGCGCGCGAGACGGTGGCGACGTGGATGCCCAATTGGTCGGCGACCTGGATCATCGGCAACGGGCGCAGAAATTCCGGTCCCTTGTCGAAAAAATCGCGCTGGGCGTCCACGACCGCGCGGATCACTCGCATGATCGTGCTCTTGCGCTGCTCGATGCTCTCGATGAGCCAGCGCGCGTTGCGGACGTTGTTGGATAAGAATTCGCGCGTTTTCTTATCCTGCGAACGGTCCTTGAGCATCTTGCGGTACATCCCGCTGATGTACAGGTTTATGGCCGGATCGTTCATCATCTCGATTTCGTATTTGTCGGAGTCCTCGTCAAAAAAGATTATGGCATCGGGGGTAATAGGCGGAGCGTCGTTGCCGCCGATCTGCTTGCCGGGAAACGGATTCAACCGCGCCATTCGCTTGACCGCCCGCTGAATCTCGTCGATCGGCTTATCCAACTTGCGACTGAGCTGAGGATAGCGGTTCATCTCCAGGTCTTTGAGATGCTCGGTGATCAGCGCGCGTTCCAGGGGGAAGTCGTGTCCCTGCGCCAGGTCCAGATCGTCTTCGATTGCGCCCAGTTGGATGAGCAGGCATTCCTGCAGCGTGCGTGCGCCGACACCGGGGGGCTCCAGCGTCTGGATCAGCCGCAGCGCCTCCTCCAGATCGGATGCCGCCAGCGGATTCTTTGATTCCTTCTGAATTTCCTCGAAGCTGACGCGCAGGTATCCTTCGGCGTCGATATAGTTGATGATGGTCCGACCGGCGGCGCGGACGGCGGGTGAACACTCCACGAAAATCCATTGCTCCATCAGATAATCGGTGAGTGTGACCGCGCGCGCCGCGGTGTTGTTCATCGCGTCCATCTTCTTGTCGCGCTCGCCGTCGAAGCTGGCCGCCTGGCGGTAATGGCTGCCGTTGGTGGCGAATTCCTCGTTCTCGAAATATTCGCTGATCTTGGTCAGGCGGTCGAAGTCTTCGGATTGATCGGAGTTTTCCTTGACGACCAGGACCTGCTCGCTCTCGGAAAATTCCTCATGATGGTTCTGGGGGTCAGACTCGGCGGGGGCGGCGGTGGGATCCTCCTCCGGCTCGCGGACCTCCAGGACGGGGTTGTTCTGCAGCTCTTCCTCGATCCGCTCCTCCAGCGCCATCAGCGGCAACTGCAGGATTTCCATGCTCTGGATCATCCGCGGCGTCAGGAGCTGGCGCATCTCCTGGCGCATAGAGGTTGATTGCGATAACTGCATATGCGGACTACTGTTAAAAAATGCACCCAACTTCGGGCACGAATTTTGCTACGACCCTACTATACCATTGGGTCCAGATCGGGCAAAGGGAAAATCGACCCGTTTGGCGCGACGATTCTGTCGTCCCCGGCGGGACGGATAGGTCTATGCCGGCCGTGCCTGCCCACGCCACCATAATTCCAGCATGATCAGGGCATACAGGGATTGCGAGTAATCCATCCGATGGGTGTGGTGATCGGCCATCATGCGCCTGACGACGGGCATGCTGAAATTTGCCCTGGCGAATGAATCAGACGATTCCAGCAGGTCGTGCAACATCGGCCGCAACGTGCCGCGCAGCCATTGGCCGATGGGGACGGCGAATCCCATTTTGCGTCGGCGGAACACAAAATCGGGCAACTCGGCGGCGAACGCCTGACGCAGCATGCGCTTGGGTCCACCGGCCAGCAGTTGCTGCGTGCTCAGCCCCGCGGCCAGGCCGACCAGCTCGTGGTCCATGAACGGCGATCGCACCTCCAGCGCATGCAGCATCGATGTGCGATCCAGCTTGACCAGCAGATCATCGGGCAGATAAGTGACGCGATCGGTCGCCAGCGCCGCCTGAACGACGTCGCGGCCGCTTTGCAGGCGCGCGTATGTCGACTCGACAATGTTCCCCTGTGACGGATGCGAATAAATTTCACCCAGCAATTGCTGATCGAACACCGCCATGTACGCTGCATAGCGCTGCGCCGGCGGGAGGTGCAGCGATCTGGCGAAACGCTTAATCCGCGCCGCGCGCGATTTGGGATGTGTGCCCGAGATCATCGCCGCCGCCCGGGCCAGCACGTTGGGAAATCTCGACAGCCGCTGCGCCCACAGCATGGCGCGGTAGCGATCATATCCCCCGAACAGCTCATCGCCGCCGTCGCCGCTGAGCGCCACCTTCACATGCTCGCGCGTCTGGCGGGCCAGGTAATGCGTGGGCAGCGCCGATGAATCACCGAACGGCTCGCCGAATACAGCCGCGAGCCGGGGCAGGTCAGCCGCCGCGTCGGGACGGACGGTGAACTGGCGATGCTCGGTCCCCAGGTGCCTGGCGACGGCGGCGGCATAGCCGGTCTCGTCATAGCGCGGATCGTCGAAGCCGATGGAAAATGTCAGCAGCCGCTGGCCCGGACCGAGTGCCGAGTCCATGGCGGCGGCGATCACGCTGCTGTCCATCCCGCCCGACAAAAAACAGCCGACCGGCACATCCGACACGAGCTGGCGGCGCACGGCGGTCAGCACCGCCGCCTTGATCCCCTCGACCGTCGCCTCGCCCGATTTGATGTTGGGATCGAAGTACGCTCCGCCGCGCGGCGGCGAACCGGGCGCGAAAACCAAAAATGATCCCGGCGTCACGCGGCGCATCCCTTTGTAGATGGTCGACGCCAGCGGGACGTACCCATTCTGCAGATATTCCGCGACGGCGGTGGGATCGACGCTCCAGTCCGGCCAGTCCAGCACCCGCAGCGCGCCCGGCTCGCTGGCGAAGGCGATGGCGCGGTTGTCGGGCGCTAGCGCGATGTATAGCGGCTTCTGGCCCATGCGATCGCGCGCCAAAAACAGTTGCCGCTCCGCCGGGTCCCAGATCGCCAGGGCGAACATCCCGTTCAATTGCTCCAGGCAATTTTCGCCCCAGGCGTCATAGGCGCGCAGCAGCACTTCGCTGTCGCCGTTGGTTTTCCAGGAATATTGCGGATCAATCTGGCGCAGGCGCTCGCGCAATTCTCGAAAGTTATAAATCTCGCCATTGAACACCAGCCAGCGCCGGCCATCGGTCATCGGCTGCATGGCGCGGCGGTCCAGGTCCAGAATCGCCAGCCGAGCAAACGTCAGCGCGCACTGCGGATTTTGCGGTGTGATTTCTTCCTGGTGATTGATCCACTGGTCCCGCCCATCCGGTCCGCGATGTGCCACCGCCTGGCCCATGCGCGACAGGGTTGGAACGTCGATCCGATAGCGCTGGTCGCAGGCGACCAATCCGGCGAAGCCGCACATGGCGAACATCGTAACGGCCGCGCCCCATCGGAATAAAGCGCGCTTCCGCAAAGTCTGCGACGACGATCAATTGATCGATGGCAGCAGCGCCGTCCGCCGCAGCAGCATCAGCGATTCGATCGCGTCGTTCCTGGGCCGGGCGCTTTGACTGGAATGTTTGACGGCGGGCTTGTCCGCCGCGCCGGCATTCGCTTCCAGCCGGCGGTGCAATTGCTCGACCGCGTCATACGCCTTGTGCATTTCCTGTCGCATCGGATCATCCGGTCCAATCCCCTGCTGTTCCATGCGATTAATCATCCGCTTGAGATAAGCCAGATGCGGCTTGACCGTGTCGGCCATCCGCCGGATTTGCTGGGGGGAAAGTGGCGCGATATCCGCCCCATTCTCGCTCGGCGGCTGGACATGCGGAACAACTTGCGGCGCGGGTTCGTTGACAACCGGTGGCGGTCCAGAGGGCGGCGGCTGGGGCGGCGCGGGCACGACAGCATCAACGGGCTGGGGCGCCGGCGCCGGTGTGACGATCTCGACGGGCATCGGTGCTGCCGTGGTAGCGACGATATCAACGGACGTCGCCACCGGCGCCGCCTCTGCGGGCGCTGGTTCCGCTGCCGGTGATTGCTCCGCTGCCGGAGGCGCCGTCGCCTGCGGCGCGGTGGTTGGATCAGTCGACGGCAAAAATAGAGTGCTCCCCGGCCGCGGCACGAATGGACGATGGCCCTCT
>Ga0182024_10015411_pt1 | contig 14645 bp, 13 predicted proteins | sample P32metaG_FD_120480 | JGI IMG/M metagenome (GOLD analysis project Ga0182024, IMG submission 120480) | Permafrost microbial communities from Stordalen Mire, Sweden - P3-2 metaG (Illumina Assembly) | ecosystem: Environmental > Terrestrial > Soil > Wetlands > Permafrost | place: Sweden: Stordalen... | reverse complement strand
GGCGGGTGCGGGTCAGTCTGCAGATCGAAATGCGCCGCGCCGGATTCTCGGCCACCACCCGCCAAGGGATAAAGAACACCAGTTCGCCAGCCGGAAATGTCGGAGAGAGAGCACGCCGGCGACGAACCCCTCACCGCAGTTGTTGAAACCGGATGGCTGTCGCGCGCCACCCCGTAGCTCGCATCGCGCCGCGGGCGCCCGCCATCATCAGCGTCTCGCGCGCGCGAGTGGGTGAGAGAGATGGTCAACGCGGGCGAATTACGCGACCGGATTGCCGTGACGACTTGCGCTTTATCCTTGGGACGATGTGAACACAATGGCTAGGAAGCGACCTCCTGATTAAGAGGCGACGACAACAAGCGCTCCAAACCGGACGTCTTTGGTTCTATAACCTGTCGTTACGCGGTCGTGGAAATGACAGGGCACGGTGCCTTTCGTAGAAAACATCACCCAAGAGTTATGATGTTCTCCGAGCGAAGCGCCCGGGCTCGCTTGTACTATAGGGTTCTGGCAATTTCCTTGAGTGCGCGACGATCCACTTTCCCCGTTGGACCAAGGGGCATTTTGTCCAATACCTTAACGGTAGTGGGAACCTTGTACTCAGCAATTGAGCCACGACAATGCTCGATGACGCATTCTTCAGCGGCCGTCTCATCAGTGAAATCTCCAACGAGAAACGCGACGACCTCTTCGCCATATTTCGGATCGGGCCGCCCCAGTACGACGGCTTCCCGGATTCTAGGATTTATGACGAGATGATCTTCGAGCTCAGCAGGCGAAACATTTGCGCCGCCGCGAATGATCATATCCGTGGTTCGGCCTTCAATGAACCAGTGCCCTTGCGTGTCGACCCGAAATAGATCGCCCATGCGGACCCAGCCGCGCGAGTCCTTCCTGGTAGCTGTGAGCTCGGGTTCACGAAAATACTCTTTGAGTATCGATGGTGAGCGGATCCAAAGTTCGCCAACTTCTCCCCTTGGGACGGTTTGACCTTGTTCATTGCGGAGCTCCGCTTCGACCCCCGGATGCAACATGCCAGAGGCGCCAGGAATGGGTCGTTCCTCTACAAGGGGATCGTAGCTGAATACGGGACGTGCTTCTGACGAAGCATATACGTCAAACACTGGCACACCGGAAAGCTCCTCGAATTTGGAAAATGCCACCTCATTTCGGCGCTCGCCGCCGGATAACGCCAAGCGAATTGAGGTCAGATCGGGAGCGGGCCTCTGCGAGAGGGCATAGCCGACAATCATTCCGTACATCGTAGTCACGCCCGGAAAAACCGTCGCGCGATGCTCGGCAATTGCTTTGCATGCATCATCGGGGCGGAAGCGCGGCAATAAAACAACCTTTGCGCCGGCGCTGAAGGCTGGGAAACTGACCGTGCCAAGTCCGTATACCCAAGCGAGCGGCAACGCGACGAGGACGACATCATTGCATGTCATCCTCCACATACTGCGAAACGACCGCGCGGCCCAGCGCTCCCCGCCGTGGGTCGTCAACACTGGCTTTGGCCGATTTGTAGATCCCGATGTGTAGCAAAGCAGCAGGCTTTCTTCGCCTGGGACGTCGGCCATCGGCGCCTCCGCGATGGAGCGCGCCAACTCGACATACGAGCGGCCCAGGTCCTGATCGTCCGCGGTCAACTCCTGCTCGACACGGACGACGGTGGCCTTTGGCGCCTTTATCTCGGAGGTGGCTTCGCGGTATTTGCGAGCGCCCGCTTCATCCGCTGCGATACAGATTGGCTCACAATGACCAACGATATAAGCAATTTCGCCGACAGCGTAATCCACATTGACCGTAGCATAGATCGCACCAAGACGTGCCGCAGCTATATATCCGATATAATATTCGGGCCTGTTTTCCATCAACGCGACAACTCGATCTCCGCGTTTGACACCGCAGGCCGCAAGAGCACGAGCGAAGCGTTCTGCTTCGTCAATGAGCCGACCATATGTCCAGGGGCCGAAGGGTGACACAACCGCAACCCGATCCCGACCATAGGTCGTGCCCGATTCAGCAATGTACTCAGCGAAATTCATGCTCATGTTTCCGATCTCTGCTCGTTGGTCGGGGAGCGCTTACATTCTCAATGCTGACTCATTGCCATCAATTCTGCGGCAAGATCCGCACATCGGACAAAGCGGCACGATTGTGTGAATGCCTCGAGGACATCGCGCAGCATGCGTAGCCGCGTTCGGCGACCGATAACCTCGGGATGCAAAACGAGGCAGCCGAAGCCGCCCTCTTTATCGAAACTATCCAATTCGTCTCGCCAGATTGGTCCGACCACCTGCGGATGCTGTATGCCCCAACCAAGCTTCGGGAAGAGGTTGTGTCCAAAGAACGTGAAGTCGTCGAGCACCCAGCTGATAGGCAGTTCTACCAGTGTGTTGCACTCATCGCGGAAGACGTAAGGCCAATCGTCATCGAGAAATGAGCGATCGTAAACGAGACCTTGTTCGACGAGGATCGATATCGTATGCGCGCTGACGTCGCATACCGGCGCACCGAACCCAACGACCTTTCTATTAAGCTGCTTTTCCAGAATGTCCTTCGCGCGGTGCAATTCGTCGGCTTCGCTTTGTCGAGTGTCGAAGAGCGACAACGGCTGATGCGTATAAGCGTGCGAGGCAATCTCGTGGCCGGCCGCCGCTATATCAGGGACCAATGTTGGATGTCGCTCAGCGACCAGTCCAGGAACGAAAAAGGTGGACTTGATGTTCAGATCGGCCAAAAAATCGAGAATGCGCGGTATCCCGACATTAAGGCCATATAGCCCCTGTGACAGCAGCGCCGGCCTTTGCTTTCCTCGTGTAAGTGTCAGCCAAAGCGCCTCGGCATCGACATCAAAGGTGACTGACAACCACGACTTTGAATGATCCAGCCCGTGAATCTCGACGCGCTCGAACTGCAAATCGCTTCGGCCGGCCGCTACCATGGGCTACTCGTCATTAACGAAGCCATCGCTGCATCAAGACACCAAGTTCCTCTGCGATACCGACGATGTTGAGATCGGTAGCAGAAGCCTGCATCGCGAGACCCTTCATCAGCGCCAAGACTATCGAGGCGCGGCTTTCATCGCCCAACCGCTTGGCCAAGGCCTTGCGGTAGCGCTCATCGGACCACGCCAACACATCGCGATAAAATTTATTGACATGAGCATGAGAAAGGAACGCGAAGTAGATTTTCCACCAGTCGCTTGAGCCCTTTGCCAGAGTTGCGACTTGAGCGATCAATTGAGCCTCGCTCAGCTTGTCGGTCGTCCCGGCGTCAAGCCCGAAAGCAGATACGTCGGCATCATTCATCGCGGAGCTGACGACCTCGCGCAGGATCGCTTCTTTGTTGTCGAAGTGGTAGACAACGACGCCGCGCGACGTGCCGAGTTCGGTGGCGATGTTCAGAATCGTGGCAGCGTCCAAGCCGTCACGCGCGATGATCGTGCGAACGGCATCGACGATTTGCTTGCGCCGGATATTGCCAACATCAATACTATTGTATCGCTTTATTTCCGATGCCTCACGCCGAGTGCTTTTCTTGGTCTTCAATATTGGCAAGTGCAATCTCCCCGGACGTTATCGACCAATGTCTCACTCAAGCCAAAACATAGCGGAGCATATACCAAGGCGCACCGGCCATCGCACTCGAGGCAAATCAGGCCACTTATTCCTCGATCAGTTCGACGTGCGCTTGGCAGTTTTGCGCAAGAGATCGAACATCGCCTTGTTCTTGGGATTTGCGGACATTTCGCGTTCGCTCACAGCCTCCATTTCTTTCATCATCTTATCTTGATCGGCGGGATCAAGCTTTGTGATTTCACCGCCGTTGGCGAGCCATTTCTGACGGGCACGGCTGATGTCATCTACGGAGAATTGATAGACATCCGCGCTAGCCCTCTGGCCGGCCTTGATGATGATTGCCTGCAGATCAGCCGGCAGAGACGTATACCATTTCAGGCTGATAATCGCGATCGCGGCGAGCAAACCGTGGTCTGTTTCAACGATATATTTGGCGGCATCGTAGTAGTGAAGCGCTGTGAGCACCGGCAATCCAGCTAAAACGCCATCCAATGCGCCCTGCTGTAGAGCCGGCATTACATCGCCAAGAGACATTGGCACTGCTGACATGTTGAGCGTGCGTACCTGCGCCTGCTGCATGCGGCCGCCGAGAACCCGAATTTTCAAGCCATTGAAATCGCTTAACTTGTGAATGGGCTTGCGCGTGGCGAAAACCGACGGCGCTCCGATCAATAATCCAATCCCCAGGATCCGCTTGTCGGCACCTAGCCCCAAGAACGCCTTATTGAATTCCGGATCCTGCAGCACCCGATTGGCATGGGGGACATCCTTAAAGAGTCCCGCCGCGCTCAGAACCTGGTATCGAGAATCGAGGCCCGTCAGAAATTCGGGCGAGCCCGCTTCGCCTTGAATGACCCCCAGCTGAACCTGCTCGATCATGCTTTCCGAGCTGCCAAGCTGACTAGCCGGATAAATCTCACCCTTGATGCGGCCTCCACTATCCTGCTCGACGTATTTGGCAAATATTTTAAGCCATTCATGGGTGCTGTCGTTGACGGTCGCGGTGCCGAGTTTCATCACAACCGGATTTTGTGCGAAGGCACTTGAAAAGAGTGCTCCGAGCAGGACAACAGCCGCTAAAAAGCTTCCGGAGATCAGCTTCATCGAATACTCCCTCAGACGCCTGCAATTCGCCAATCCACCGCGGCCTCGAAAGGGGCTGCAATGGCAGGTTTTCACTCATTGACAGGACGATATGTTGCTTGTCATGTTATTGCAATGGATAACACAATTGGGAACCCTGGCAAGAGGGGCGCTCCAAGCGGGACCCTGACGGGTTCGCCAGCTGCGAAAGGTCGGTAATGAGCAAGCAACAGGATATCCACCCGTTCCTGGAACGCTTCATTCGCGAGCAGCGCGTGAATGATCGATGCTATCCGGATTTGCACGAGCATCTGCTCGCATTGGCCCGGGAAGGGCTTCTCACGATCGTCGACGAGCCGATCAACAAAGACACCGAGATGCACCCCTTAGTACGTTGGCAATATCGGGGGGGAATTCCGGAGGAACAACGGCGCGCTTTTCTGTTTACGCAACCGACCGACAGCAAAGGAAAGCGTTTTCAAATGCCGGTTTTGGTTGCGGGGCTCGCTGCCAATCGGAATGTCTATCGCGTCGGATTTGGAAAGCCGCTGGACCAGGTCGGCGCCACTTGGATCTCGGCGATCGCGAAGCCGGTAGAGCCGGCGGTGGTGCGTACAGCTCCCTGCCAGGATATCGTCGTAACCGGTGAGGAACTCGATGTTCCAGGCCAGGGTCTCGATTCTATTCCGGTGCCGATTTCAACTCCAGGATTCGACAATGGTCCCTATCTGTCGGCGGGCCACTACATCACAAAAGATCCGGAAAATGGTATTCAAAATCTCGGAACTTACCGTGGTCAGATAAAGGCTCGGCGTCGGCTTGGAATCAATACCGCGATCGAAGTGCGTCCCGGCGGGTATGCGCATTGGGTCAAGTACAAGTCGATGGGAAAGCCCATGCCGTGCGCCGTCGTCTTGGGGGCACCGCCGGCAGTATCCTATGCGGCCGTACAGAAATTACCGGAAGACATTGACGAGCTGAAGGTGGCAGGCGGACTGGTAGGCGGACCAATCAACCTTGTGAAGGCCAAAACTGTCGACCTTCTGGTGCCTGCCGAGGCGGAGATTGTCATTGAGGGCTACGTCAATACCGAATTGCTCGAACCGGAAGGCCCATTCGGAGAATCACACGGCTACATTGCGCTGCAAGAATACAATGGCTTCATGGATGTCACTGCGATTACTCGGCGGAAGCAAGCTGTCGTGACATCCTTCATCAGTCAAATAACGCCTTCTGAGTCGAGCGTTATTCGGAAAGTGTCGCTTGAGCCACTTTTTTTGCATCACCTGAAGACCACGCTCGGCGTTCGCGGAATAAAGCGCGTTATGATGCATGAGCCGCTCACCAGTTTATACATGGTGATCGCGCTGCAATTTACTCGAAATACTCCCCCGACAGAAATTTGGCGAGCGCTTTATGCCACACCCACATTGAACCGAATTGCGGGCAAATGGGTTATTGCCGTGGATGAGGATATCGACGCTGAGAATCCGGATGCAGTGTTCTGGGCGATGTCGTATCGCTGCCAACCGCAGCACGACGTCAAGATCCTGGACCGCAAGGATCCGGGCCATGGGCCGCGCGGTACTCGCGATGCCCGGGACAATGGTGAGACCGCCGCTGTGTTGATAGATGCGACGCTCAAGAATCCCTATCCGCCCGTAGCGTTGCCGACGCGCGAATTCATGGAAAATGCCAGAAAAATCTGGGAACGGCTCGGACTCCCGGCACTAAAACCGGAGGCGCCCTGGCATGGATATGATTTCGGACTGTGGCCGGCAAGATTCGAGCACCAAGCCCAGAAAGCGGTTCGCAGCGAGTATTTCGATCTCGACGAAGAACTGATCAAAGGACGGCGGGGCGACGTACCGATGAATACGCCGGTCGCCGAGGATTAGTTTTTGGCCTTCGCCACCTTCGAGGGCTGGCTAGGCCGAGCTCGCTAATCGCAATGTTTCGAGCAACGCATAAGCATCGCGTGCTTCGGGCGGCATTGTAGCAACCGTACGCATATAGCCTTTACACGAGAGTAATGCTTGACGATTGAGCCGCTTCAAGTGAGCGACTAAATCTTCCACGACGCTATCAAGATCGCTGGACGGCACCACGCGAGAGACCAGGCCCATTTCGAGCGCTTCGCTGGCACCCCATTGCCGGCCCGAAACGACGACATCCAAAGCCCGCTTGATGGGGAGGTGCTGAAGTATTTCCTCCATGATGAAGGTCGGCGGAAACCCGTGCTTAAGCTCGTCGAGCACAAAGACGGCGTCATCACCAATAATTGCAAGATCGGACCGCATCAACAGGCCCACAGCAAAGCCAAAGGTGCGACCGCGCGCGGCTGCGATCGTCAGGCCAGGAAAAGTGGAAACTGCCTTATTGAGATCGCTGATGACTTTGAATCGCTCATAGGGCGTTCCACTCTTTGGCTCCTGGCGATCACGGCCGACGGTGAAGTCTGGACCGGCAGCTTCAATGGTGACGATATCCGCGGTACCAGCAGCGTTGTGCATCGCTTCCAGCAATTGTTGTGTCATGGCGCCGGTAAAGGCATTGTCGGCATTCGCGCGATTGATAAGAACGCGGCAAATTCGATCTTTTAGTGTACATTCGATCATTGCGGTATTAACGCCTGCTCTGTGCGGACTTCAGGCCGCAGGCCGCGAACCCGTCGGAACGTGCTTGGCGGTCGAGAACGTGTAATCGGACGCGTTGATTGTGTGGCCTTCCTGCAGCCTCCGCGTCTCCGCTATATTGCAGGACTCATTCTGGGTGGCGTCCGTCATAGGACGTTCTTTCTTCTCCCAGAGCGTTAGCCCCTCAGGAATGGAGGCCACGTCGTCCAAGATTGCGGCCAGTGCCAATGCATTCATCATCGCGCAGCCAACCCCTTGCCCGAGTGTTGGCGGCATTGCATGCGCAGAGTCTCCGACTAATGCGACACGCCCGACCGACCACTCCCTGGCCCGTGTCATCTCATAAGGATTGAAGCGTCCTTGCGTTCCAATCGTGCGGATGAGCGGAGCGAGCTCAGGCACAGCGTCGCACCAAATCTCCTTATTCACCGGCACGGCTGTCGCGGTCGGATGCGCGACCGGCGACATCATGCTCAAATACACTTCAGAGGGACTGCATGGTACGTAAAGCACACGGAGGGATTTCTCCGGAGCCGCCCAGAAATCAATCACGTTCTCCCAGTCGCCTCCCCGCATTTCGTCAATGCGATCAAGCAGAACGCGAAGCACGCCGTCGGCGAAGATCTTTCGTTCGGTTGGAATTCCCAGTGATTCACGAACTTTAGATTTGACGCCGTCCGCTCCAATAATTAAATCGGCTTCAAAACTTCCGTCGCATTTGGTTTTCAGTTCACCATCGGGTGTGGCTGCAATCACTTCTGAATCAGTAACGATCTCAATGCCGGCGCGGATAGCCGCGCTTGCAATGGCATTATAAAGATGCGGTCGCGTTAGGGTCACCATCTGGCAACCGGCATCGAGACCGAACGGATTTCGTGCGACGACCGCGCCGGTGCGTCTCGTTTCATAAAATCGTGCTTGATGACAGCCACTCATGACTTCATCGTAGGCTCCGATCGTCTGCAGAACGCGAAGTCCGTTGTCCCAAATGAACAACCCGGCGCCGAGCTCGCGCAGTGTGGAAGCGGCTTCGTGAATGCGCACTGACCAGCCATGCTGATTCAGCGCAATGGCGGTTGTAAGACCGGAGAAGCCAGCCCCGGCAATTTCGGCGTGAAGGCGTCTTCTCATGGCCTTACTTCCAACCTGCGGCCCCACGTTTATGTCATTCGTCATATTATCTATCTATCTGTCAGAACGCAAGTGATGAGGCTGAAAAAGCGCCCCAGGTGGATCAATTGATCGCGGTGCCGCCGCACCAATCGGCAATGAAGGCAGCAATGACGAGCGTGGTCTGCTTCAGATTTGTTAAGTTCGCGCGCTCGTTGACCCCGTGCATACCTTTGCCCGAGGGGCCGTAACATAAAGCTGGTATATGTTGGTGCAGGGCGTAGTAACGGGTGTCATTCACTGCTGTAGAAAGCCGTTCGACCATCGGCTTTTGAAAAACCGATTGATGCGCTGCTGCAAGCGCCAGTTCGGCCGCCGATCCGGGCTCCAGTACCGCGCCATCTGCGTGAAAGCCGTTCCACTCGATCTGAGGGGGGGCGGCCGCATAGCCGCTGGTATGTGTCGTGGCATCCAGGCAATACAAGATTGATTGCCGTACGTCGTCCGGCCGCCTTCCAGGCAGGAGACCGATGCGACAATCCGTTTCGCACCATGCTGGCGTCGAGCTTGCCCAATCCCCACCACGGATGACACCTACATTGAATTTGATCGGATCGGCGATCCGACAGAAATATGGGTCGCCTTTTGCTTCATTGTTGAAGGACGCGGTGAGCGCTTGCAGAGCCGTAATCAGGGTAAAAGTCGCAAGAATCGCATTCCCGCCTTCCTGCGCGCGGGCGACATGAACCGGATTTCCTCGCACCCGTAGTTTGAACCAAATCGCTCCCGTTTGAGCCCGCGTAATTGTATTGGCCGTCGGTTCTGGGATGAGGCAGGCATCGGCCTTGTAGCCACGCGCCAAAGTCGAGAGCGCGCCGTTTCCCGTGCTTTCTTCTTCTGTAACGGTTTGCAAGTAGACGGGCGCAGTCAGCGTGAGGCCGGCACTTTGAATCGCATCCAAGGCAAACACCAATGCTGAAATTCCCATTTTCATGTCTTGTGCGCCGCGCCCCAAGAGCCAACCGTCGCGCACAATTCCGCTAAACGGCGGATCGCTCCACATATCGGCCGGCCCTGGCGGCACCACGTCGACGTGTCCTTGCAATATCAAGCTTCGCCCACGCGTCGATGCACCTCGGCACATATGCGGCTGAATTGTCGCTACCAACTGGGTCGAGCGCGCTGGATCGATGCCTATTAGCGGGGCAAAGCCCCTTACTTTTTCGAAATTAACATCGGCGAGCGTGTAGCGGTCGACGCCCCAGTCCCGCGCCGCGAACTCGGAGCAAAGCCAATCCTGACACTCGGTTTCCTGCCCCCGCAGGCTGGGGAATCGCACAAGCTTCTGCAGCCAGTCGACTTGCTTCTGCCAGTTGGCTTCAATAGTTGCGCGAAGAATTTCGAGTGTGCTTTGAGCCAAAGATCTGCCCCGCGCGAGGTTGGGCGGTCGTGCGTCTATTAAACTCGGCCGCGATTTACTGCTTTGGAATTAGCATCATAATCTCAGTATTGCCCTCTTGAACCACTTCGCCGCGTTGGTTCAACACCTCTCGGAAATGCTCGACGATCGCCTTGTCGCGCGACGACGTTATGCGCGTGTTTTTCAGCGTGCTACGCACGTGAATGGTGTCGCCGATTTTGACCGGCTTCAGCAGCTTCCATTCCATGCCAAGGAAAGCGATCGAATCCAGCGGATCGGCTTGTGTAAACAGGCCAGTGCTAAGGCTGAAAATCAACGGCCCGTGAGCAATACGGCCTCCGAACGGCGTCGTTTTTGCAAATTCGTCGTTCATGTGGAGCGGGTGGAAATCTCCAGTAATCCCAGCGAATTGCACCACATGCGCCTCGGTTACGGTGACCGATGGGGATACGATCACTTCGCCGACATTGAGATCCGCGAAGCTGCGCCTATTGCCGGTGTTCATGCCACTACTTTCTGTTGGGAAGCTCGCGACGAGAAGGACCTTGATAGCGTTGCAGACCCTCATCGACGACGCGGATACGAACGTTCTGCCGGAATTCTTCAGAAAGGTGAGCCACTATCCCCGGAATGGTGGATGTCAGTAGGACACCCGTCATCTCCGCTGGAGTGAAGCCCATTCCAGCCAGCAGCGCAGCGGACATGCCGATATCATTGATCGGCACCGTAGCGCGGCCGGGTAATTTGACGAATGCGCGATGGACCGTCTCGTAAAGCTTCAGCTTGTCGCCCAACAGTCCGTTTGCGGCCGCGACATCCCGTAAGGCTGCAGCACGACAATCGACATACTCAAAAATCGGATGACCAAAACCGGGGATTCGCTCCTTCCGTTTCCGCTTCTCAGCGACCACTTGCGCCGCAAATGTCTGCATATCTCTGCCGCTGGCTCGAAAGCGCTCGTGCAAATTAATGATGAAATTGCCGGCCTCGAAGGGATCCAGTGTGTGAGTCCCCGCCGAAAGCATTGCAACCGCCAGCCCAGCCGTCATCGACGGATTGCCCGAAACTGCAATACGCGATGCGACAGTTCCGGGCTTGAACAGCCCGTAGTCCGGTACGGCGCAGAGTAGCGCGTCCATGAGTGCTTTTTGGCCTAGCGTGGGCAATTCACCGCGCACCATCAGGAAGAACGATTCGGCAAAGCTCAAATTGCGGATGACCTGGGTGTGGGGATAGCCCCGTAGCAATATTTCATCGTCCAGAACCTCCGAGATTGAAGTCGCCCAACGCCGCTGATCGGGCCATTTCGGGTCGCTTTTCGTCATGTGCTGGTCCTGCTAGAAATTATGTTGTATGACATGATAACAATACCTATAGCAGAATCAACCCGGTCGGACCGCATGTCAACAAATGTAGAATTGCTACATCGCCGGAACGCCGCCGTGGTCCGTGGTGTCGCCCACGTCACGCCGCTATATGTCGACAAAGCCAACAATGCAGAAGTTTGGGATGTCGAAGGACGCCGCTACATCGATTTTGCGTCAGGCATTGCTGTTCTCAATACCGGGCATTGCCATCCAAAGGTAATGGCCGCTGTACGTGCTCAGATGGAGCGTTTCACACATACCTGCTTTCAGGTGATGATGTATGAGCCGTACGTTACTCTGGCAGAGCGGCTAAATGCGCTAGCACCGCTTCAAGGTCCCAATAAAAGCGTCTTTCTGACAACCGGAGCCGAGGCCACGGAGAATGCCGTCAAGATCGCTCGCGTGGCCACGGGGCGAACCGGGGTAATCTCCTTCACTGGCGGCTTCCATGGACGGACGATATTGGCCTCCGCACTGACCGGGAAAGTAACGCCTTACAAGCGAGGGTTCGGTCGTCCGCTTCCCGATGTATGGCACATTCCTTTTCCAGTGCCACAACACGATGTGTCGGTGCAGTCGAGCCTTAAGCAGCTAAAATATCTTTTTGCCGCCGATGTCGATCCGACTCAAGTTGCAGCTATCATCATCGAACCGGTCCAGGGTGAGGGCGGATTCCACCCTGCCCCACTTGAGCTCATGCAAGCTCTGCGCAGTATTTGTGATGAACACGGAATCGTTTTGATCGCGGATGAAGTGCAGACGGGATTTGGCCGAACCGGCAAGCTCTTTGCCATGGAGCATTACGACATTGAGCCGGACATAATTTGTGTCGCCAAAGGCCTGGCTGGCGGCCTGCCACTATCTGGAGTCATTGGCCGCGCACACTTGATGGACGCAGCCGAGCCCGGAGGACTTGGGGGCACCTTTGCCGGTAACCCATTGGCATGCGCGGCAGCGCTTGCAGTCCTCGATGTCATCGAAGAGGAGAAATTACTGGAACGGGCCGTCAACATCGGCGAGCAATTAAAACAAAAGCTGGAACTCATACGCAAGCGCAATGACGTGGTCTCAATCTCACATATTCGCGGTCCAGGAGCTATGGTGGGATTCGATATCGTTAGAGGTCATGACGGCAGCGAAGCGGATGCAGGTGCGACGAAAAGAGTAGTTCAACGCGCTTACGAAAATGGATTGATTCTCTTATCCTGTGGCACCACCGCAAATACGATCCGCATTCTTGCTCCGCTGACAATCGGTCAGGACGTGCTCGATCAGGGATTGGACATCTTGGAGAAATCTCTTGTCTCCGAATGACAGCCGCCCTCGTACCGGAATGGATCGATTTCTTCGGCGGACTACGTCTACGCTGATATTGATCCTTCGACTACTAGCAGGAGCTATGCTGGTGCTCAGCGTCAGCATCAATTTCGCCAATATCATCGGCCGCTACTTCTTCTCATATTCCTTGTCTTGGGCCGAGGAGGCGATGTTATTCCTGATGATCGGTTGCGTGTTCTTAGGAGCCAGTGAAAGCGCTTGGCTGGGCCGGCATATCCGCATGGATGTTGTCATCTCGTTATTGCCGGCGCGCGTGCGCAAGGCTTTCGACGTCTTGGCCGACCTCATCACCATCGCCACCTGCATTGCGGTCGCTGTCTCCGCCTGGCCAGTCATGACTATGCTCTACGAGCTCGACCAGCGCAGCGAGTCCGCGAATATTCCGCTCGTCATCCCACAGTCCGCCGTGCCGATCGGGTTGCTGCTGATGGCGCTTCTGATCGCGCTGCGGCTCGTCGCGGTCGGCACGCGCCATGACGACGTCATCGCCGGCCGGGATCTCGAGCACTGAAATGACGACCTTTGTCTATTTCATCCTGCCGCTGATCTTGCTGATCCTCGGCCTGCCGATCTTCGTCGTTCTCCTACTCACCTCGTTCGCGGCAATCGTGTTCGTCGCCCATGTGCCGACCGACGCCGTGCAGACCTACATGTTCGGCAGCCTCGACAATTTTCCGCTGCTGGCGGTGCCGTTCTTCGTGCTGGCCGGCGAGATTATGGGCAAGGGGGGCATCGCCGACCGGGTGGTGAACTGGGTGGTGTCGATCATCGGCGGCGTGCGCGGCTCGCTGGCGGTGACGACGGTGGCGTCCTCGGAGTTGTTCGGCGCCATGGCCCACACCTCGGTCGGTACCGTCGTCGCCATCGGCCGGCTGTTGTTTCCGTCATTGACCAAGCACGGCTACAGCGAACGTTTCGCCATCAGCCTGATCACGTCCTCGGGCGCGGTCGCCGTGATCATCCCGCCGTCGATCGCGATGATCCTTTACGCGATGACCGCGGAGGTCTCAGCGATCAAGCTGTTCACCGCCGGCATCCTGCCGAGCCTCCTGATCGGCATCGTCGACGCCGCCTATGTGATGGTCTATGCGCGAATCAAGATGGTGCCGCTGTCCGCGCCGGCGCGCTGGAAGAACATCTGGGCCTCGACCAAGGAAGCAAGCTGGGCAATCGGCACGCTGGTGGTGATTTTCGGCGGCATCTATGGCGGGGTGTTCACGCCGACCGAAGCGGCCGGCGTGGCCGTGGTCTATTCGCTGTTCGTAGCGATGGCCGTCTACCGCACGGTCGGCCTGATCGAGCTCTGGCAGATCATCGTCAGCTCGGTGGTGCTGATCGGGCAGATCCTCATCATCGTCACCTCGGCCGGCGTCTATTCCTGGCTGATGACAACAAGCGGCATTCCGCAAAGCATCATTCACAGCGTCGAGACGATGCACCTGCCGCACTGGCAGACGCTGTTGTTCGTCAACGCCGGCTTGCTCGTCGCCGGCAGCTTTCTCGAGCCGGCGCCGGCGATCCTGGTTCTTACCCCGCTGTTGCTGCCAATCGTGGAGGCGGCCGGCATCGATGCCATCCACTTCGGCATCATCATGGCCGTCAATCTGTCGATCGGCCTCTATATGCCGCCGTTCGGGCTGAACCTGTTCGCCGCGCGCGCGGTCTTCAACGTGCCGATGGGCGTCATCTACCGCGGTGTGCTGCCCTTCGTGGTGCTCAATTTCCTGGCGCTTCTTGTGATCACCTATGTGCCAGCCATTTCCACGGTGTTGATCGGCGGCGGCCATTAATGCGACCGGCGGCGTGAAAGCATTCGTTCCGAAGTCAACGCGGCTTTCGATCAGGGCTGTTGGCGGCGTCGACCCCGTGGCTCGTTCGCTCCGATCGCCCGAGCTCCATCGTCGCCCCGAACCGGGAATATCACTAAATGGAAATCGACGGCGCCGCCGGCGGCCTCACCATCGGCCCGAGCGGGTCGAGCAGCATCGCGCCGCCCACCCCCCTCACCGAATTGTTGAAACCGGATGGCTGTCGCGCGCCACCCCGTAGCTCGCACCGCGCCGCCAGTGCCATCATCATCGCCGCCCCACCCCCTCGCGCGCGCGTGAGG
>Ga0182024_10015410_pt1 | contig 14645 bp, 11 predicted proteins | sample P32metaG_FD_120480 | JGI IMG/M metagenome (GOLD analysis project Ga0182024, IMG submission 120480) | Permafrost microbial communities from Stordalen Mire, Sweden - P3-2 metaG (Illumina Assembly) | ecosystem: Environmental > Terrestrial > Soil > Wetlands > Permafrost | place: Sweden: Stordalen... | reverse complement strand
GCCCGAAAAACCACTATTCACAATCGACGAGTTGCGGTGAGTTTCCACGGAGATCAGCGGGGCCCGTTTCTCTTGTGCGAAGATGAAACTGCCCGGCAAAACGTCGAGTGAAATGGTTTTCATAACATCGTTCCCGGAGTTGTAATCATACCTCTTGGCCCGAAATTATGGGTCATCAAGCGCATACAGGAATCGTATGGAACTCAACGGCAAGTCGATTATCGGACAGGGCCGCGGCAGCGGCTCTCAAAAAACGTTCTACGCGGTAAATGCAGCCACGGGCGAAAGGCTGGAACCGGCGTTTCACGCGGCTGCGGAAGCCGATCTGGAGCGGGCAATGGCGCTCGCGTCGGCGGCGTTTCCGGTGTACCGTGGACTGGCGCGCGCGCTGCGTGCGGCGTTCTTGCGGCAAATTGCGGCGAACCTGGAAGGGCTGGGCGATGCGCTGATTCACCGCGTGATGGCGGAATCGGCGCTGCCCGAAGGCCGCGTGCGCGGAGAGTTGGGGCGCACCTGTTTCCAGCTTCGGTTCTTCGCGGGCATTGTGGAGGAAGGCTCGTGGGTGGACGCGCGCATCGACACGGCCGACCCGGAGCGGAAACCTCTGCCGAAACAAGACCTGCGCTCGATGCTGCGTCCCCTGGGGCCGGTGGCGGTTTTTTGCGCCAGCAATTTTCCGCTGGCGTTCTCCGTGGCGGGCGGCGATACGGCGTCGGCATACGCGGCCGGATGCCCGGTGGTGGTGAAGGCTCACTCGTCGCATTTGGGAACGGCGGAAATGTGCGGCTCGGCCATTCGCGATGCGGCCGCGCAGACCGGGATGCCGGAGGGCGTTTTCTCGCTGCTGTTCACGGACGGGCATCGCATGGCGCAGGCGCTGGTGGCGCATCCTGCCATCAAGGCCGGCGGCTTCACGGGGTCGCGCGGCGGCGGACTGACGCTGCTTGCAATCGCGCAAAAGCGCGCCGAGCCAATTCCGTTTTACGCCGAAATGAGCAGCGTGAACCCTGTGTTCATACTGCCGAACGCGCTGCAGCAGCGCGGCGTGCAGATTGCGGCCGGGCTGCACGGGTCCATCACGCTGGGAGTGGGCCAGATGTGTACGAATCCGGGGATAGTGATGCTGCCGGTTGGGCCGGGCGGCGACGGAGTTGCATCGGCGCTGGGCGAGAAGCTGCGCGCTACGGCCCCGGCGGCGATGTTGAACAGGAATATCTTGCAGGCTTATGGCAAGGCCGTAGCGGCGCGCGCGGGCGATGTGCGCGTGCGTAGCGTGGCGGCGGGCGAGCAGCCGGCCAACGCGGCGGTTCCGGCGCTGTTCGAGGCCGACGCGAAGATGTTCCTGAAAACGCCGGAGCTTTCCGAAGAGATGTTCGGCCCCGCGTCGATCCTGGTGCGATACGAAGGGCTCGACCAGGCGTTAGCGCTGGCGGCGACCATGGAAGGGAACCTCACGGCGACCATCCACCACGCGCCGGGCGACGAGGAAGCGAGCGCGAAGCTGATAGCGGCGCTGGAAACGCGCGTGGGGCGCATCATATTCAACGGCTACCCAACGGGCGTGGAGGTTTGCCAGGCGATGGTGCACGGCGGCCCATATCCCTCCACTTCGGATGGAAGAAGCACGTCGGTGGGCGCGCGGGCTATCGACCGGTTTGCGCGCGCGGTTTGCTACCAGGATGCGCCCGCGGCCGTGTTGCCGGAAGAGCTGCGCGACGGGAATCCGGCGGGAGTGATGCGGGTTCTGAATGGAGTGCGCGGGCGGGAATAGCGGCTACCGGGCCGCGGCCCGACGCCAGTCGCAGCAACGTGGGACAGACGCTTTCGTCTGTCAACCCAGCCAGATCGGCGATTGTTCCCCAAGTCGGCTACGCCCCCGCATGAGGCGGTCTTGGCGGTGCGATCGGCGGGTAATGCAACTACCGGCCCGCCGCAAGAAAGCGCGCGATGTTCTCATTCAGGAATTTTCCATCCGCCGGGTTGCTGGCGGCGCCGGCCGTGTGTCCCCAGAGCGACGGAATGGGCATCAGCGTCACTCCGGGAATGAAGGCCGCCTCGTATCGCGCGTCGCCGATGGGGAAGTAAAGATCGGTTTCCGATGGCATGTATAGAAACGGAACCTTGATGGAGCGGAGTGCGCGCTCCACGTTTCCGTCGAACCCCGCGGTGGCGCCCACGTCGTGCTTCTGCCAGGTTCGCGCCTGCAAAATGTAATCGTTGGCGTCGGCGGAAAACGACGTGCGGAATCCGTTCATCACCTGCTCGAAAGTAGTGCCGGGCCGCCGCGTTCCGCGCCATAACTCGCGCCGCCACCACTCCTGCGAGTAGAGCCACGCCGCCCACACCATCCCAAACGCTTCGAGACCCTTCTTGGGCGGGGACGTGTAATCGCCGCCCTGAAAAGCGGCGTCGGCCGTGAGCGCGGCGATCTGTCCTTCCAGGCGCACCACTCCGTGCGGATAGGTCTTGGCCGTGCCGGATGTCGCTACAATGCGGCTGGCAAACTCCGGGTAACTTACCGACCATTGGAAAGCCTGCTGCGCGCCCATGGAGAAGCCGATGATGGCGCGAAGGTGTGTGATCTTAAGCTCCTCGGTGAGCAAGCGGTGCACCGCATCCACATTGTCGCGGATCGTCATAATCGGAAAGCGCGGCCCGTGATACGGCTCCGGCGTGTTACTCGGCGATGACGACCGGCCGTTGCCGAATAGCTCCGTGGTCACGAGGAAGAGCTTCGAAACGTCGAGTGCGCGGTCCTGCCCAATGAGCCACTGATAGCCGCCAAGGTTCGCCATGTAGTGTGAGGGCAGAAGCACGGCGTTGTCCTTGGCGGCGTTCAGATGGCCATAGGTTCCGTATACGATATGCGCCTCGGGCAGCGTCGCGCCCAGCTCGCTGTGGAAATTCGGAATGACAAACTCATGGCGCTCGGGACTCTCCGCCGGGTTGTTTGCCGCATTTTGAGCGACGAGTACTTGCGAAACAAAAAGCAGAACGATGAGTCTTCTCATGGCTTACCTGCCGCCTTTCTCTGATTTGCTCAAGCGTACGGAGTCTCGCTAAATAAGGTGAGCGCCGTTTGGCAACCGCCGCGCAGGATCGCATCCTGCCCCGCATCGGTTGTCACCCAATTGCGTGAAGCTCTATACGTTTAGAATACATCCTCGCGCTTCGGGCTTATCCGGCGGCAATGGTTACGGCCTTCGCAGGCCATGGGCCCGCTCGAAGATGATAGCTGACTCATTTGCCGTGAGAGGGGCCACTGCTGCCGAACGCGTCGGTGCTGGTTCGAGCGTGGCCATACGATACCCAGTAGAGGTTATATCGTCCACGTTTTCATCGGCGTCGAAGATTACGTGCAAGATCCGCGCGGCAAAATGGCAAGCCGGATCTTGGTTGAAGGTTGCGCCATTCGCACCGTAAAACGTCTCCCGGCCATACCCGCGAGTTCCCGTCTTGACGCCACCCACCAAATGTGTGATTATACAATTGAGTGGATAAATATTCATCGGAGGCCGGCCCCATGGCAGCCGCGTCAACCCAGAGCCAAATCCTCAAAGCCAACGCCTCGGATCTACTGACCGATCTCGACCTGTCGAACGACGAGCTCTCGTATTTGCTCGACCTGGCGCTCGAAGTGAAGCGGACGCCGCGAGAGTTCGCTCAATCGCTGGCGGGAAAATCGATCGCACTGCTCTTTGAGAAGCCTTCGCTGCGCACGCGGCTCACCTTCGAGCTCGCCATCCGGCAATTGGGCGGAGATTCGGTGTTCTGCGAAGGGCCCATCGGCGGCCGCGAGCCGTTGAAAGACATCGCGCGCAATCTCGACCGTTGGGTAAACGGCATCGTAGCGCGGGTCTTCTCGCATGCCACCGTGTCGGAGCTGGCGCGGTGGTCGGCCGTTCCCGTGGTGAATGCGTTGTGCGACGGTTACCATCCCTGCCAGGCCCTGGCGGATGTGCTCACCATCCGCGAGCGATTCGGCGGCTTGCGCGGACTCAAGCTGGCATTCATCGGCGACGGCAATAATGTGGCGCACTCTTTGATGTTGACGGCGGTCCGGCTGGGAATGAATTTCGCTCTGGGATGTCCCGAGGGGTTCGGTCCCAATCCGGAAGTGCTGGCGCAGGCCCAAGGATTGAGCGCGATTTCCGGCGCCTCGCTCGAGGTCACTCATAACGCGGCGCGGGCGCTCGATGGCGCGCATGCGGTGTATACGGACGTGTGGGCCAGCATGGGGCAAGAGCGGGAATCCGCGAGGCGCACGGCGGCGTTCCGGCCCTATCAGGTGGATGCGGGGCTATTCGCGCTGGCCCGGCCCGACGCGGTGTTCATGCACTGCCTGCCGGCCAGGCGCGGCGAAGAGGTAACCGACGCCGTGATGGAAAGCCCACGCTCGCTGGTGTTCGACCAGGCGGAAAACCGGCTGCACGCGCAAAAGGCGTTGTTACTGATGATGCTGTAACTGTGGAAGACACCGGCAAAACCGCTGCCGCTAACCACTGTAACTAACTACCGGCTACTGCACCTTCTGCAACAAGTCCTCAATTTGGGCCTTCTCGTAAGGCGTTGGATTCAACTTCAGCGCGATTTGCAATTCGCTTTTTGCGCGAATCTTGTCGCCCTGCTGATAGTACGCTTTGGCCAGGTGATAGCGATAAGTGGAAGAATTGGGTACCTTCGCGACCAGCTCTTTGAATATGTCCACTGCGTCGCCGCTCAAATTCTTTTTGAGATATATCCATCCCAGCGTATCGGACACTTCAGGCAGATTGGGAAGCAGTTGCTTGGCTCTTTGCGCCATGGTCAATGCCGTATCCAGATCGCCGGTTTCGCCGTGCTCGGCCATCAGGAAGGCGAGATTGTTGAGTGAAACGGCGTTTTGCGGGTCCATTTTAATGGTGGCGCTGTAGACCTGCTTGGCTTCGGGCCACTTGCCGGCGCTGTCCAAAACCAGCCCCAGCGTGCTCAAAATGATGATGTTGTCGGGCAAAAACTTGCGGGCATCCTCAAGCGCACTGATGGAATCTTGCAAATCGCCCTTGCGGCGATAAGTTTCGCCGATACGCATATAGATATCGCCGCGGGCCTTGGTGGTCTTATCGAGGCCGCTTAAGACGCGCTGAAAATAACCGATGGCCAGATCGTAGCGGCCCGCGCGGACCTCGGTGTTTCCAAGCGCAAGCTGGACGTCCAGACGGTTCGGCGCCTTCGCCGCTTCGGTTTCCAGGGTCTTGATGGCTTCGTCCGGCTTATTCTCGGCCATCTCGGTTTCCACCATGCCCATGAGCCCCCGTGAATTGGCGGGATTCAACTCGTAGGTGCGCTTAAAGGCATCGTTGGCATCTTTGTACTTGCCCTCGGCTAAGTTCACCACTCCCAACTGGAACAGAACGTCGGGCGAGTTGGGGTTCTTGGACAGCATGCCGTTCAGCATGGCTCGCGACTCGGCGTACTTCTTCTGCCCCAAATAGGCGGCCGATTCGATCAGCTCCGCACTTTTGTTTTGCCTGTCGATCTTGAGAATCTCCTGCGCCGATTTGAGCGCCGCGTCGAAATCGCCGCGCGTTACCAGTAATTGGGCCAGCGCCAGACGAGCCACCATGTAGTCCGGCTTGAGTTCGATGGCTTTCTGAAACGCCTGGCGCGCCTGCTCCCACTCGTCTTTCGCAATGTGCGCGCGGCCCAGATTGTAGCGGGCCACCGGGTTGTCCGGCGAGCGCGTCACCACCGACTGCAATTCCGCGAGTGCCCGGTTGATGTCGCCTTTGTCCAGCAGGAAACTGGCTTCGAGACTGCGCGCGTCGCTATCGTTCGGATTATCCTTCAGGATTAGCTGGTTCACTTCGGCGGCTTCGCCGCGCTTGCCCTGCCGCATTAACACTTCTATCACGAGCTTCTGGTAAGTCGGTTTGCGCGTGGGATCCTTGATTATGCCTTCCTTGTACTCGCGAATGGCGGAATCGGGATCGCCCAGTCTCAAGTAGAAAGTGCCCACTTTCTCGTACGCCTGGGGGTAGTCCTTGGCATGGGACTTGATCTGCGCCAGAACGTCCAACATGTCCTGACGGCGGTTTACCAGCGAATAGTGCATGGCGAGCGAAGCCAGGTACCCATAGTTCTTGGGATTGTTCTGAATCGCCAGCTTCAGGAGTTTTTCCGCATCGTCCTGCCGCCCCTTCTGGTACATATACATTCTGTACAGCTCGGTGTATGCCGCCTGCTCGGACTTGTTCTTGTCGATTACCTTCTTGAAGTACTGCTCCGCGCCCGCTGCGTCCCCTTCCATCTCCAGGCCGCGCGCCAGTTGCATCATCACGCCCGGCTCACCCGGTTGCAGCTTTTCGGCCGTGCGGTATTCGGCCAACGCCGTGTCCATGAGCTTTTTCCCTTCGTCCCGCCCCGCCCGTTGCAGCGCCTGGAGTGACCGCACGAAGTTCAGATCGCCGGCCATGCGGTGACCGTCGAACGAATTGGGATCGTGCGCCAGCAATTCCTTGATGTTTTGTTCGGATTCCGCCAATTGCTGCGGCTCATGCACCACGGCAAGATAAATATCCGTCCACTTGACGAGGGCATCCCAATGGTCGGGCTGATCTTTCGGCAGAAGCTCTACCGCTCGCCTAAGATTATTCACGGCGGAAGTGAGATTCTTTTGCTTCAGGAACGTCAGGCCCAGCTTATAGTAAGCCGGTCCGTAGCGCTTGTCCTTCTCGAGGGAGCGCCGGTACATGATACTGGCTTCTTTGTATTTGCCATTGTTGAAGTACTTATTGCCTAGATCGAGGTAACGCCTCTTGGCGACGTTGGGGTCCGTACTACACGAGACCAAGGCTACAGTTGCGGCCAACACGAGAGCGAGAGCACGGAATTTGCGCATGGAATTTCTCACAACTCTAACACTTTATTACGGATATGCCTCAGAAGCTATAGCCCCAAGCGTATACGCCGAAGCATCAACATATTATAACAGTACATATATCGGAAGGCCGATGTCGAGCCCAACCGTAGTGCTTATACGTTCAATAAAACGACCGGTTTGTTGAAAAACACTCTGTTAGCCCCCGCCGAACAGAGCCGCGACCGGCATCGTGGCGCACGCACTCATGCGTCGCACTCGTGCGTGCAGCGTTCACAATCGTGTGAACGCGCTTCGGTCCTCGCGCGAGATCGCCGCACGAAACCACTGTGCAGAATCAATAAGTTGCGGTGAATTTCCAGAGAGAGCATTCCGTCGAAGCCGCAGTTGGCGATGGCCCCGTTCTTCGGATCCCCGTCGCTGCAATCTCGACAATTTTGGCAACCAGCAGCCCTGCCCTTCAGTTCAGGGGATCTGGTGGCCGATTCCGCTCCCGCCACGCTTGTTCCCTTTTTCTAACCGAACGCCTAACGGCGCCACAATCGGCACGATCAACACCAGCATAGTGAAGACTGCCGGCGCCAACAGCAATACCAGAACCGCCGCACCATACGTGAACATCGCCTCAGCTGCTGCGGACCCAGGGACGCGGCCAGTTGGAAGACGCCCCGCGAGGGCCGTTCGGATGATCGCCAGAACCCACAGCCCCAATAGAGACTGCCCATGCGATTGCCAACCGGCAGGATGCGCCGTGGCCGAGCCAGCATCCTGAAACTATCCAGGCCGCCATGGCCCAGAAGCCAGCCGGCAAACCGATAAGCAAGCAAACCGCCCGAAGAACAGCCCGGTCAGATCCGGATCCGCCGGTGCGCATTCGGTGGTTGGGTTTCTTGGCCCACCACTTTTCGACGGCCGCCTTTATAGAAGACCACTCTCGAAGGATGCCCATCGCACTTCTGGCGGCAAAATACCAACAGATGAGCAGCGTACCCACGAGACCGGTGAATGTAAAATACCACCAAGCCGGAGTGCCTGGCGGCATTGCTAATAAGAATGCGATTGGATGGCCAAAATGCCGATGCAGCCACCAGATTAACAGCGCGCTTCCGACCATGCCATCGGCGAAACTCAATAGCCGAACCCAGAGCTTCAATGCCCGGTTCATTGGGGGGTGCTCCAGCCCCACAAAGGTTACCACGCCGCCGTATTATGCTTGTGGGCGTATGGCCCGTCCAAAATTTGCGCTCTTAGCACTAGCCGGCCTCGCCGCCGCGCTCTACGCCCAGCAGGGCTACAAAGATACGCCCATCCTGCCCGGCCAGCCGTGGCACGTACACGATCCGGACCGGCCTCATCCGCGCGCCGTCGCGCCGGGCGCGGAACCTGGTGCGCCGCCATCCGATGCGATGGTCCTCTTCGACGGTAAGGATCTTTCGAAGTGGGAGCAGCACGATCACGGTAAGACGGTCGATGCCAAGTGGAAAGTGGAAGCCGGCTACTTCGAGGTTGCGGCCGGCACGGGCGACCTGATCAGCCGCGACCGCTTCGGCGATTGCCAGCTTCACGTCGAATGGTCGGAGCCAACCACAGTGCGCGGCTCCAGCCAGGACCGCGGCAACAGCGGCGTCTATCTGCAAAGCCTCTACGAAATGCAGGTGCTCGATTCTTACAACCAACCCACCTACGCCGACGGCCAGGCGGCCGCGATCTACGGGCAATGGCCGCCGCTGGTCAATCCGATCCGCCCGCCGGGCCAGTGGAACACCTACGACATCGTTTTCGAGGCGCCGAAGTTCGAGGGCGAGAAGCTGGTCAAGCCCGCGTTCGTCACCTTCTTCTTCAACGGCATCGTGGTCCACAACCGGAAAGAGCTGAATGGCAGCACCGAACATCGCGCGCTGGGAACCTACAAACCGCATGGCGACGAGCCGCTGCTTTTGCAGGATCACGGCCATCCCGTGCGCTATCGCAATATCTGGATTCGCGCCGTCAAAGGCTACGATCAGCCGGAAAAGTGATATAAACGGGCCATGCCGGTAATTTTTTTATGACCGAAACCCCTGTGGCCGCGCCGCCGGATACCAGTTTCTACGGCCATCCGCGCGGCCTCGCGACGCTCTTCTTCACCGAGATGTGGGAGCGCTACAGCTATTACGGCACGCGCGCGCTGCTGATGCTTTTCATGGTCGCGCCCGCCAGTACCGGCGGCCTTGGGTTCCCGGTGGTGAAGGCCGGGGCCATATACAGCGTCTACGCCGCCATGAACTATCTGCTGTGCCTGGGAGGCGGCTGGGTGGCCGACCGAATTACCGGACAGCGCCGCGCCGTTTTTTATGGCGGCATCCTCATCTCCACGGGTAACTTTTGTCTGGCCGCGCCCAGCGTGCTGACTTTCTATATCGGATTGGGGCTGATCATGCTTGGCACGGGAATGCTCAAGCCCAACGTAAGCGTCATCGTGGGCCAGCTCTACGCGCCTGGCGATAAGCGGCGAGATTCAGGCTTCTCCATTTTTTACATGGGAATCAACATCGGCGCGTTTGTCTCGCCGATCATTTGCGGCCTGGTGGGCGAAAACGTCAGTTGGCGGCTCGGCTTCGCCATCTCAGGCGTGGGCATGGTCGCTGGGTTGATTCAGTATTGGCTGGGCGGAAGACATCTCGGCCAAGCCGGATTGTATCCTTCGAGCACCGGCGACCCTTCGAAAGACCGCGCTCAGAAACGCATCGGGGCCATCGCCGCGATTGCTGCATTGGCGGTTCTTGGTGGTCTGACTATGCTCAGTTCCTCGGGCGCAGTCGAGATTAGTCCCACCACCGTCTCGAACGGTCTCGGATGGTTTTTGATTGCCATTACCGTAGCCACCTTTTACTGGCTGATCTTTGGTAAGGGCTGGTCTCTGGACGAACGCAAGCGTGCGGTGGCGATACTGGTCCTGTTCCTAGCGTCCGCAATCTTCTTTGCCTCGTTCGAACAAGCAGGATCGTCGCTTAACCTATTCGGGGACCGGAATACCGACCGCGTGGTTCTTGGTCATCAATTCCCGGCAAGCTGGTTTCAATCCGTACAGCCATTGTTCGTGATTTTGCTTGCCCCGGTATTCGCATGGCTGTGGCTGGCGCTGGGCCGGCGCGAGCCATCGAGTCCCGGAAAGTTCACGCTGGGGCTGCTTTTTGTCGGTCTTTCCTTCGCCATCATGGTTCCGCCGGCGAGCGGTGGATTGGTATCGCCCTGGTGGCTGGTGGGCTGCTATTTCCTGGCTACGTTGGGTGAATTGTGCCTGAGCCCGATCGGTTTGAGCGCGATGACGAAGCTGGCGCCCGCGCGCATCGGTGGGTTCGTGATGGGGATCTGGTTCCTGGGCACGGCTGTCGGCAACTGGCTGGCCGGGCGCGCCGGTGGGCTGTTCGAATCCATGCCGCTGCCGCAGTTGTTTGGGGCTGTGGCGGCATCGGCATTGGTGGCGGGGTTGGTGCTCGCGGTGCTGATCAAGCCTACGGTGCGAATGATGTCGGGCGTGAAGTAACGCGCCGGCCCCCTGGTCACTTAGCGGAGAACAGGAGATGCTTCTAATCGCTATGTTCCCGGGCGGATGCCATCACAAGCTAAGAGAATAGCTGGACGACTCCATCAAGACTGACAGTATCGAGGGCAACTGCAAGGGACCCGCGCTCTTACGCAAGCCGATGTTATGTTACACGTCGCTGTCTGGCGCATGGTCTCGCCGCGGTGCTTCCAACACCGCCATTGAAACGTCAATCGACTGCCCGCGCCACAGTGATTACGGACTACCTCGCTGGCAGTTTAGGCAAGGCAGCCCGTACCCGGCTGTGATGGGTTCCGTGATGGGGCAGTAAGTGAATTGGAAGTCCGATGTCAAAATAGAATGCACGGACAAACCTGTGACGCGCGACTTCGAGTTATTCGACCAATTGGACCTTTATCGTCTTGCCGATGGGCTTCTTCTCAACGACCGGGCGGCCATTGACGTTTGCGTGGACTTTATCCTTGCCGAAACGAAAGGGATTTGGCACGGCAGAGCGCGGGCAATGATGTGCCGCCGTCTTAAGCATTGTGAGATCCGCGAGGAACAACGGAAACAGTTAGTCGCCTGCATCATCGCCCGGCTGAGCTTGGGGAACTTTTCGGAACAGTTTTACGATCAATTGCGATTCGCTATACACGTCGATCGGCAGGCTGTCCTGGAAGCGGCTCGCGAGAATCTATCCGGCTTTCCGAAAGATCACGTCAAAAGGTATTCGGCGTGGGTTCTACAGCACCGCACATTCCCTTTGCATTAGGGCTGCGCGGTCTTGGCGTCTGTCCCGCAACGTACCGTTGTGAGACGGTCACACCCCAAACTGCCGCAAATGATGGTCAAGATGTTTGTACATTAAGATCGCCCACTCCTCCGGCGTCATCTTCCCAAAGAAACTATGCGGATTCTTCGTACACCCTGCCTCCCGTCCCGCCGCAAATTTGTCAATCAATCCCGATAACCGCTCCCGTTCCTTGCCCAAATCTCGTTCGTCCGCCACAATGAGGCTCTTGGCCGTCGGCGAATTCTTCCGTAGCGGGTCTTCGTTCCGAAACACCATCGGCTTCACCAGCCGCCCCATCAGACGTGCGGGTAGCGCTCCCTTTTCGGGCGCCACTTCTCCCACCGCCCACTGCATACTCACCGAGCAATGTGCCAGCATCTGCGCCGCCGTCATCTTGCCCCAGCGCCTCTCACTTTGCGGCCCCAATTTTCCCAGCCGGGTCTTTACCTGATTCGCCACCGTCGCATCGAACAGGTTCTTCATGCTCACATGCCCCTTTGAACCAGAATAACCAAGCGCCCGTATCGGGAGATCATGGTAGCTTTTTACCACGGTTCGGCGGCGGCGTCACGCAGGGAAGGGCCGGGGGGTGAATCCCGAAACTTACCCGTTGTGAGACGCGGGGCGTTCTCGATTCGGAGGACCAACGGCGACGAGCTGCGTGTGAAGGCAAGAATTGGGATTAAAATATGTGAATGAATATTCGGCGTGGCCTGTTCCGCTTCTGGATCGTCTTCGGGTGCCTGTTCATCATTGCCGTTGGCATCGCATCCAGCTTCCCTATCCGTCGAGAGTTCGAAAAAGCCGGCGAGGCCAAAACGATCTTAAGAGGAATCGAACGGGAAGGTATTCTGTTCGTGCCGTGCTCTCACCGCGGAAAGCGGCCTTTCGATGTCCTGCCGAACGGCCGCTGCGGGTACGACATACCGAAGTTCAAGGCGCAGCATCCGGAATACGGGGACCTCAACGAAGATCAGGTGTTTGACCGCCTTTGTGATGAAGCGGGCATAAATATGAAAACGCCATTCAGCCCCTGGACAAGAGTGATCGAGGCGGGCGGAATCGCAGTAGGAGTACCGGTCGTCGTGCTGATACTTGGCTGGGCATCGCTCTGGGCCTATGCCGGCTTCCGGCCTGCGCCGCTCGAAGCTTGAGATTACGCGAGAGCCATTGCGCGAACGACCCCTTGTGAGATGCCCTTCCGCATTCGGCGGACTCCAGTTTTCAGCCTCGTTGCTCTCCGGAAAATCGCCGCAACGCGCTGATTCCGCGCGATGGCTTTTTCGGGCGTCGATTTGCAATGTACGACAGGCCTCCCGGCCTGTCGGCGGCTGACGTGTGCGGCGCCCGGGCGGCCGATCAAGTTTCCCCGCTCCATGAACGACGACGCCCGTCGGCGCAGGTTGCTCTCCGGAAACTTATCGCAACTCGTTGATTCTGCGCGATGGTTTTTCGTGCGGCGATTGCAATGTACGACAGGCCTCCCGGCCTGTCGGCGGCTGACGTGTACGGTGCCTGGGCGGCGGATCAAGTTTCTCCGCTCCATGAACGACGACGCCAGTCGGCGCGGGTGCTCTCCGGAAAATCACCTGCAAGCCCTTTATTTTAAGTGGACACTGTCGCGGTAGTCTTGCTTTGATTTCTCCGCTTCCTCCTGCCTCCGTGCCTTCGATGATCGCCTGGACTACCATCGTCCGACCCTAAAAACTCCGCGCCTTCCTCCGCCACCCCGCGGCTCCGCGTTGAGGGCCACAGCTTCGACCTTCCGCCCTCTCGCGAAGACCGAAGCGCGTTCACACGATTGTGAACGCTGCACGCAAAAGTGCGTGCGCCACGAGCTGCCTCAAGTTTCTCCCACTGTGCACGACGTCAGTCGGCGCGGGTGCAGGAAGGACAGGCCGGAGGCCTCTCCTACCGCGCTACCAGAATTACCCCGGCCAGCACCAGCAGCGTGCCCGCCACCCGTCGCGCGCCGATGTGTTCTTTCAATACCAACTTCGCCAAAATGGTTTCCACAATGAAACTGCCGGCCGACGCGGGCACGGCGAAGCTGAGCGGCTGGGCCTGCACCAGCGCCATGAACGCGAAAAACGAAAACGCCAGCAACGCGATGGAAAGTATCAGGTCGCGCCGTGCGGCGATAAGCTTGAGCAGGCGTGTCAGGCCGCGTGCGCCCGCGGTCACATCGCCTTCGCGCTTCATGGCGTGGCTCTGCAGCAGATCGCTGGCGGCCGTGGCGGCGATCATCAGGCTCAATAGCGCCCACTTCACTTCAAGCCCTCCTCACTTCAAATTCTCCGCGCCGGCCGTCGTATTGCGCGGCGTGGACCCCACCAGCGCCGCGCCCGCGAAGATCAGCGCCGTCCCCAGCCAGCGCTCGGGGCTCACCGGCTCGGCCAGGAAGAATTTCCCGAGCAAGGCCGCCAGCACATAGCCAACCGCCGTCACCGGCAGCACGAAGCTCAAATCGGCCACGCTGAATAGCGCCATGCGAGCGAACAGCGAAAAAATCAGCATGGCGATTCCCAGCGCCGCGAACGGGTCGAGCATGGCCTGCAAATAGGGCGCGGGATGGATGGAGAGCGTTTGCGGAAATCGCTTGGTCCCCCACGCCAGAGCCAGGTTGCCAAAGGCCCGCAGCGCCACAAAGAGCAACAGCAGCAAATAAGTGCGCAAGGTTCGGGCGTGTGCAGCCATAGAGTGAACTTCCAGGGTACAATGCGGAGACAATAGCCCTTTAGAGGCAGGCAGGCACTCGGTTCATCATTGTAATATGGGCATTAGCTTGCTTAGAATCGCGGTATCGCGTCGAATTAAAAGGATTAAACCAAAATGAAGATATGCGTTTTAGGGGGAGACGGTTACTGCGGCTGGGCGGCGGCCCTTTATTTATCGGGCCGTGGACATCAAGTCTCCATCGTCGACAGCCTGGTGCGGCGCCAATGGGACCGCGATCTGGAGGTGGAGACGCTGACGCCGATCCTTTCCATGCCGGAACGGCTGAACCTGTGGCGGCAAGTGACGGGCAAGACCATCCGGTTTTTCCCCGGCGATGTCACCGATTACGAATTTCTCTCGGCCACCATCCGGGCTCTCGATCCGGAGGTGGTGGTCCATTTCGCCGAACAGCGTTCGGCCCCGTATTCCATGATCGACCGCGAGCATGCCGTATCGACGCAGGTCAATAACGTGGTCGGCACCATGAACCTGCTCTTCGCGCTGCGGGAATTCGCGCCCGATTGCCATCTGGTGAAGCTGGGGACCATGGGCGAATATGGCACGCCCAATATCGATATCGAAGAGGGCTACATCGAGATTGAGCACAACGGCCGTAAAGACATATTGCCGTTTCCGAAACAGCCCGGCTCGTTCTATCACCTCTCGAAGGTGCATGACAGCCACAACATCACGTTCGCCTGCAAGATCTGGGGGCTTCGCGCCACCGATCTGAATCAGGGCGTTGT
>Ga0182024_10015409_pt1 | contig 14645 bp, 10 predicted proteins | sample P32metaG_FD_120480 | JGI IMG/M metagenome (GOLD analysis project Ga0182024, IMG submission 120480) | Permafrost microbial communities from Stordalen Mire, Sweden - P3-2 metaG (Illumina Assembly) | ecosystem: Environmental > Terrestrial > Soil > Wetlands > Permafrost | place: Sweden: Stordalen... | reverse complement strand
TGACGACTCGGCGAAATCGACGCCGGTTGGCGTGGCCGGAGGAAGCGCGATTTGACCGTCGGAGCGGTATTCCGGCGGCTCGACCGAACCCGCGGCGGCGCGGGCGTCCGTTTATTGACTGGGTCCGCCGCTAAACGATCGGCTGCTGGACCGCGCTTCGAATTCTCGAATCGCTTGATTGGCGCGGCGTCTCGGGCCGCTGCTTGCTTTCCTTGAGAGACAACCGCCGAACTTGCGGCGTGGCTCATGCCGAATCCCTTCTTCGTTGGACTTCGATCCTTCTAATTTCCCACGAACCCTAAAGATTATAGTGCCTTGAGTTTACAATTCAAGGAGTTTGCGCAAGGTTTCACGCGAAAACTTGGTGATGCGCGCTCACTGCTAGGCCGGGAAGTCGAGAAGAAAATCCCGCAGCGTTTGCTCGGGATACAAACAGAAGCCGTATTCGCGGGAAGACAACACGGCTTCGGCGCGCAATTGCGCGCTCAGCAATTCGCCGCGGGCGGCGAGTTCCGCGCGACGATCGGCAACGTAGGGTTGAAGCTGCCGGTTCGCTTCTCGAATGGCATGACAACGACGGCGAGCGTCTTGATGCGACACCTTCGTGCCGATCCATTGTCGCTTTTCGTTGACCCAATGGGCGGCGGTCGAACCGTTCTGCTGCGCCGTTTGCGATTGCGGGTCCAAGAATGCTTCGGGGTGAAATTCCAACTCGCGCAGTCGATTGCGGACGGCTCGCAAGTCGTCGATCGTCGCCGATTCGTGCACGATCGGAAGGTGCAGCGTGCCCGAGACGATCAGAAACGTGGGTGGTTCAAGGCAGAAGAATCGCTGGATCATCGCGTCGGTGAGTCGGTCGTACTTCGCGCCGCCGATGCCGTGGATGAACAAATCTCCGAGCAACACGCGCGCGGCCAGCGTCGTCAGCAACGCGCGGCTGCGAAGGTGAATGCCGCGGCCGGCCAACGCGGCAAGCTGCGTGACGGCCGTGTCGGACTCGGACTCGGGGGAAAGCCGCAAGGCGATTTCCAGCCCTTGCAAATCGGACACGACCATGTCGTCTCCCCGCGGCTGAACGAAAACCCGGCGGCGCCGCGGATTTTCGGCGGTCCAAATCCAGAAGGGGGCTTCGAGCCAGGCCCCTTCGGCCGCCAGTTCCGGCGCCGGATGCGAATGGCTGCGGACGTGATGCCGCCGGCGATACTCGGCAATCGCCGAGTTGTAGACCTCCCACAGCCGGGGCAAGTGGGCCATCAAGTGGGCCGTGAGTCGATGGAAGGCCGGCAGGCAACAAACCACGCTCTGCGGAATCTCCAGAGTCGTCAGTCCCCAGCCTCCTTCCCACTGGTGCCGAGCCTGCGACAAACTTTGGCCGAGATTCTTCGTGCGACGCGCGCATTCGATGGCCAGCGGCCAAAATTCCCGAACCAGCGGGTCGGCGACCAGCGGCGATAGTCGCTCCGCCGCGCGACGACCGAAGCTGGCGAACAATTCAGGATCCTGAATCGCTCGGGCTTGAAAGGGAATCTCGGCCGAGGGCGAATCGAATAGAACGGCTGCCGCTCGCGGCTTGGCGACCGTGCCTCCTGGAATACGCAACGACGAAGTCTTGATCGTATCGCTATCGATCACCAGGTTGATCGCGACGGCGTCGTGCTGCCGAGCCAGTTGATGCAGCACGAAATTCTTCAGCCAGACGCCGGGATGGAAGATTTCCGGCTGATGACCGGCGAGAAGGATTCCGGTTGGCTCGGCTACCGGACCGGGCACATCGCGATACTGGCGCGTGTAGGCCAGCGCGGCGGCGACCAATTGCCGGCGCGCTTGCACCGCTAAATCGGCCAGCCGAATTCCTTGCACATCGTAATCGGCGCGGTCGATGATGCCACGATTGTCGGCCAGCAATTGACAGACCCGTTCGGCGGGCGGTTCCAATATCCGCGCGCCGTTGGATCGCGGCGCGGCCGGCACCGACTTGTTGCACGCGGGAATGCTGGACGACACGGGGCACAAGCTCATGGGCATCGGGCGCAACCGCTCGGGAAAAGTGTGACGCGGGAAACCAATCGACGATCAACGGTTCAACCATCAGCAGCAATGGGAATTCTGCCCGGCAATCCGTGATTTGTCAAAACGCCTCGGCCAAAGCCCGACAAAATAGTTCACCGGTCTTTGGCAGCACGTATTCCCTAGCCGTCCGCATTGCCACAACCGGCACCCGCGCAGCAGTTCCCCGAAGCTACGGGCTGCAGGGCCGCGAGGCTGCGATCGATCACCGCATGATAATAGGCCAGCCGGGTGTTGGCGTCATCCAGCGAACCGCCGAAAGACCGCTGCTCTTCCAGATAAATCAACGGCACCGGCAACTCGATAATCTTCATGTTCGCGTGCGCGGCCTGCACCCAAAGTTGCAGCGGCATCGCGTAGCCCGGTTCCGTGATGTCGAGCCGCGCCAATGCCGAAGCCCGATAGGCCTTGAACCCGCAGAACGCGTCCGTCACATGCAGCCCAAGGGAGCGATTGACGAGGTCGGTGATTTGCTCGTTGATGCGGCGTCGCTCGGCGGGCGGCGGAGTGTCGCCGGCGAATTGCTTCAAATAACGGCTTCCGGACACAATGTCGGCCTGCTCGGCCGCGGCGACGAATTCTGGAATCCGCCGCGGCGAATGCTGGCCATCGCAGTCGATGGTGACCAGCAAATCAAATCCATGCGCGAGCGTATATTCGAATGCCGAGCGCAAGGCCGAGCCATAACCGCGGTTTTTCTCGTGCGACAACAGCCGAACATCGCCCCGCCGCTGGAGCAACTCCGACGTGCCATCGGTCGAGCCGTCGTCGACGACCAACACGTCGGAACTGTAGCGCAGCACCTCATCCAATACGGGGGTGACGTGGCCAGCCTCGTTGTACACCGGCAATGCGGTCAAAAAGCGAAATGCCATGAGAATCTTTCGGAGTTCGTTGCGTGACGGAGGGGGTCAGGCACATTTTTCGGCATGAGCCGGGATTGCCATTCGTACCGCCTTGGGCCGAAAAATGAGCCAGACCCCGAACGCATGTTTGGTTGCGGGATATCTTCCGTAAACCCATTCTAGTAGGCGAGAACAGGTGGTCAACGAACGCCGAATCGGCAATGCCGCACGACGACTTAGGTCGTGGGACAGCTTGGCGTGAACCAGGAGAGTGGATCTCGCTCCGCGCGGCTCGCCCAAGTTTTCAAAGCGGGGAATTGTGCCGCGAGCAATTCCGCCAGTTGCTCGACGGCGAAGCGTTCGCTTGCGAAATGACCGACGAGCACCAGCGCCAGGTCCGCGGCTTCCGCTTCCAGACAAGTATGAAATCGGGTTTCGCCGATGACGAAGCAATCGCATCCGCAAGCAATGGCCCGTTCCAGTAGCTCTCCGGCGCTGCCGCAGCCGATTGCGACCCGATGGATCAGCCGCTGCGGATCGCCGACCAAATGGAGCCCTTCGATCTTCAAAAAACGGGCGGCGCGGGCGGCGAGTTCCACCAGGGGCGTTGGTGGCTCCAGTTGTCCGAAGCGGCCGCTCCCGATTGCCGGGTCTTGCGAATCAGTCGTAAGCGGCGCGATTTCCGCCAGCCCTAATCCCTCGGCCAGACGCTGATTGATGCCGCGGCCGGCGGAGTCGAACGCCGTATGTGGGCTGTAGACCGCGATCCGAGCGGCAATCAATTCGAGCAGCAATCGGCCTTCGGCTGTTTCGTCGGTCAATCGGCGGAGCGGACGAAACGGCAACGGATGGTGGGTCACCACAAGTTCGGCGTGCTCGCGCACCGCTTCCGCGGCGCTATCGGCGGTCAGCGTCAGACAGGTCATGATTCGCTGGACGGGCTGATTGGCGCTGCCGATCAACAGGCCGACGTTGTCCCATTCTTCGGCCAGGCGGACCGGAGCGAACTGCTCGAGGAATTGGGCGATGGTTGCGACGGTGAGCATGGCTGGAATTCACTCAAGGAGGCACGCGCAACCGCAAGCGGGGGCTTGGGCCGTTCGCCGCTGCGACGATTTGTTTTTTACGGCTGCGCCGTGAACCGACGGTTGATGATTCGTTCGCCGCCGATCTCGTCGGCCCGCAACAAAAGTGTTTTGCCGACCAGTTCGGCCCCATTGTCGATCCGCAGCACTTTCGTATCGGTGCCGTGGCCCAGTTCGACGACTTGCGACACCAGCGGCTGCCGATCTGGAACGTAAATATAACACTTGAAGCTGACCACTTTATCGGTTTCGTTGGTCAATCGTTGATCAATTTCCAATTCGCCACGTTCATTCAAGCGTGTGTTCACCTGCACGACGACGTCGTCTTGTCCGATATCGATATTCCGCTGAACGTTGAATTGGTAATGGCGGTCGGCCGTGAAGTCGAAATCGATGCGCACGTCTTGCCTGCCCGAAGCGGCATCCAAGGGGAGCGTCCACTCCAGCGGCTGCCGAAGCGTTTCGCCCGCGGCCAGCTTGAAGTTGAACTCGCGCGGAATCGTCCGCCAACCCTCCGGCACGACCAATCGAATCTGCCCGTTGACGCCTTGTCCAAAATCGTTTTTCACCAGCAGCGTGTTTTCCTGCCGGACGCCGAAGACGCTCGGAAGCTGCTTCTGCGCAAATCGAACCGACATTCGCCAGCGAATCAATGAACCTTGCAAACCGGTGACGAACACCGGCATCGGACCGACTTCAAGCACCTGCTGCCCGTCCTGCGTCGGTAAAGGGATCGAGCGCCCCCAGAGGTCGATTTGCCGCGCGTTCTCGCCAAAATACATTCGTTCTTGCGTGGGTCGATCGCTCCAAACGACCATCATCGTGTCGTCGCCGCGACTGAAGACGTGGTTGATGCTCCCTGCCGGAAGGTCGCACGAGCCGAGGTATTCGGTTCCGGCCAACGTAAGAGCGGTCGTTCGCCAGGGAAGCAGCAGATCGCCGACGGTGCCGTCGTCGTTCATCAGGCCTTGGCGGCTGTTGAACACTTGGGGAACGAACGCCGCCTCGGCCCCGTGAATCTTTGCGACCAACATGCGTCGGGTCAGATCGCTGGCTCGGGTTTCGATCGAGTATTCGTCCGCCGGCAACGGCTCGATCACGACCCAGCGCCGAGTCTTGCTGGCGGCCGTCGAATCCAGATACGCCGCCTGTTCCTGTGCCGTCAGCGGCGGATCGGCCGACAGCGCGACGAAGTCCCAGGCTTGGGCTTGCAGGGGAAGCTCGTTCAGCCACGACCAGCCGATTCCCAAATAAACCTTCTGACCGAATCGCGCCGTGAGCTTCCGAAGTTGCTCGATCTTTTCCGCGGCGCTTGGATATCCGACGAAGCTGGTGTCTTTGTCCAGACCCAACTGCCACCACCGCACTTTCAACGAGAGCGAGGTGAGAATCGGTTCCAACGAGGGATACCATCGCTCCGGATCGGTCGCGAAGATTTGTGCGGCCCACGGATGCGCAATGTCGCCGAGGCGGTGTTGCACTTCCGGCGGCGGCTGATGCAGCAGGCCTACCATCTCGATGTGTTGAAAGTGCAACCGCTCGGCCAGCCACGCCAGCCGCTCGCTGCGGGCGGCGTCTTGCGAGCCGTTCCAAACCGGAAATTTCACCCAGTTGATCCCCGTGTGGTTGATCAGCTCGAGCAACTGCGTTAGCGTCAACGGGTTTTCGCCGTCGGGAAGCGTCCAACCAAACTCGCCGCGCTCCGGATTCGGTTGCGGTCGGATGAGGGCCAGCGACAATTCGCGCTGATGCACGACTCCCACTCGCCCCGGCATCGCGACTCGCACGTGGTAGTAGCCGACGTCGGGAATCGGCGGATTCCAGGTCGCGGTGCCGAGAGATTCGGTCGTCGATGGGCCGGTGCTATCCAATTCCAGATCGGCGGCCTTTGCCACGGCGACCTGCAAGTCTTGCTGCTCTCGAGCGACGACTTTGCCCGCGACATCCAGCAGCTCGAATGTGACTCGAGAGTTCTCCGCGGCGAATCCCGCGGCGCTGCAGGTGATCGTGGGGCGATTGGGTTCGACGAATAAATTGTCGCGACTGTTCGACGCGATCGTCATTCTCGGCAATCGACCGGCCCAAACTCCGGCGAACCATGCCGTGCCGTGCACGTCGGCTCTTTCGGTGGGCTCCAAGTGTAGCCCGATCACGGCATGATCGACCGCCTCGCCGAGGGGCACGATCGGGCCGATGCGCACCTTGGTCCAGCCGTTGTTCCGCCGGAGCCGCTCGGAGGTGAACGTTTCCAGCGGCTTCTTCTTGGCGTCGTAGAAGGTGACCGCCACATACGCCTCGTCGCGCACCAGGCCGTCGGTCTTGATATTCGCCTCGATGATGTAGCTGAAGATCGTGTTCACTTTGAACGGCGGGCCGAAGACGGCGGCGGCACCGCCGTCCAAGTCGACCCTCAGCGGGCGACCTTTGACGGGAATGGTTTCGTCGGTGATCCGAATCGGCAGGTAATGCGGATAAGCCGCCGATTGCTGACGAATCCATCGATCGGGCCAGTGATCGAAGTTCGTATCCCACTGCGGACCGAAATCGCAGTGAAACACTTCGACGGCGTCCGAATAGCCCTCGGTTGCGGCAACGGCGGCTCCTTGCGTGCCAAGTTCGCCCCCCGTGGGCGCGGCCGCCACGCTCGCTACAATGAGCAAACTCAGTAAACTCGGCATCAACGGTCTTTCCCAGCGATTGGAAAATTTGCCCAATTTTCAACACTACCGCTCCTGTCCGTATCGACTCCGCCACTGCCCGTCAAACACTACCACGCCGCTGTCCGCTACGACCCGAAGGATGCCACGTGCCAGCCCTAAGAATCGGCATCGCGATTTCCAGCCTGCGGCAACCTTTTTCCAAGGCACTGTTTACCGCCGCCAAATTGGGCGCCGTGGCCGTTGAAATCGACGCCCGTTCGGATCTCAAGCCGGCCGAGTTGTCGCAAACCGGGCTGCGGCAGTTGCGCAAAATGCTTGCCGATCAGGGGCTGCGAGTTTCCGCGATCGCGTATCCGACCCGCCGCGGATATCAGGTGGCCGACCAACTCGAAGCCCGCGTGGCCGGCACTAAAGAGGCCTTGAAACTTGCATACGCCCTTGGCACGTCGGTCGTCGTCAATCAAATTGGCCGAATTCCGGCCGAATCGAGCGGCAAGGAGTGGAATCTGTTGCTCGAAGCGCTGACCGATCTGGGGCGCTTCGGCCAACACACCGGCGCCCAATTGGCGGCGCAGACCGGCAGCGAAAGTGGTGCCGATCTCGCCCGCCTGATCGCCGCTTTGCCAACAGGTTCGATCGGCGTCGATTTCGACCCAGGCAGCCTTTTGGTCAACGATTTCTCGCCGAACGAGGCGATCGAAGCGTTGGGGTCGCACATCGTTCATGTCCATGCGACCGACGGAGTGCGCGACCTGGCCCGCGGCCGCGGCTCCGAAGTGCCCTTGGGCCGGGGCGCCGCCGACTATCCGGCACTGTTGGGGCAACTCGAGGAATGCGGCTACAATGGTTATTTCACGATTTTTCGTCGTTCGGTCGAAGACCCGATCGTGGAACTCGGCGCGGCGGTACAATACTTGCAAAACATGTGACCTCGTAGCCCGCCACTCCGTGACGGAATCCGCGACCGACTCGCGGCCTACTTTCTAAAGTCAGTTTTTTCTCCAAGGAGTTCGCCATGAAACGAATGTCTGCTTGCTTGCTTTCGGCATTGGCTATTGCGTTTGTCTCGACCGCTTCCCGATCGTCGGCCGCCGAACCGGCCGACAAGGCTCCGACCAAAGCGGAATTGGAAAAGCGGTTCGCCGATTCGTTGAGCGGCGCGACGATGATCGGCCATTATGTGACCGGGAAATTGGAAAAGGGGAAAGAACTTCCGGAAGATCGTTACGGGCTCGTCAAAGTGTCGAAGATCAAGGACGACACGTGGCTGTTCAACGCGCGGATTCAAGTTGAAGGACAAGACCTGACGTTGCCGATTCCGCTGACGGTGCTCTGGGCCGGCGACACTCCGGTGATCACGCTCGACGAAGCATCGATCCCCGGCTTGGGAACCTTTTCGGCCCGAGTTCTGATCCACGGCCACAATTATGCCGGCACTTGGAGCCACGGCGAAGAGGGTGGCCAAATGTTCGGCCGAATCGAAAAAACCGCGGCAAAATAATCCCCGGCAGGCCGCTCGTGCCGCGAGGCGCTGTTTTTCCTGGTATGGAGTTGCCCGCATCCGGTCACTGCGGCGAATCTCTGCGAATTGGCGGGATTGGAGAGCCTTGGGGAGTGAGGCGGCATCACCGTGTCTAAAATCGCCTGGACTTCAGCGAATGCGAGGGGTGAGAAACAAAATACTCACCAACACTAGCGCGCCGGCACCAGCCAACCCCAAAAAGACACCTCGCCAGAACCGGTGGATCAAAACTCCATACGATCCGCCCATCAATGCCGCGCCCATGAAGAATCCCCACGGCGGCAGGTTCACGTCGAGAAACACTGCCGTAGAGAACAGGGTGGTAGCAAGAAGTAAGTCTCGGATTCCAAATTGCAGCCGGTTCTTGGGCATAGTTGTGATTCTATCCGGCCGTGCGCGACGATGCCATTTGCGGGCGGGTTTAGCGCGGGGCTTTCCGCTTGTCCGACGCTCGGCTATCATCCGGTGTGCGATTGCCCGCCCTTTTCGTATTCTCACGCCCATAATTTAGTCCAGGAGTTCGTCATCGCCATGTCCGACGAAAAAGTTCAAGTCCATTGGCACGATCACAGCGTCAGCCGCGAAGAACGCGAGGCCGCCAACAAGCATCAGGGATGCGTGATTTGGTTCACCGGCCTCAGCGCCTGCGGCAAAAGCACGGTGGCCAATCTGGTCGATCACAAGCTCCATTCCCGCGGCATCAAAAGTTTCGTGCTCGATGGCGACAACGTCCGGCTGGGGCTGAACGCTTCGCCGGCCCTACTGAAAGAACGGCATGGCGAGGAGTTCGCCAAGCGATTTGGGCTCGGCTTTTCGGCCCAGGACCGCGAGGAAAACATCCGCCGCATCGGGGCCGTCGCGGAGTTGTTCTGCGCCTCAGGCACGGTCGCTCTGACGGCTTTCATCAGCCCCTATCGCAAGGATCGGGATGCCGTTCGGGCGCGGCTCAAGCCGGGCGAGTTCATCGAAGTGTTCGTCGATGCGCCGCTGGAAGTGTGCGAAAAGCGCGATCCCAAGGGGCTTTATAAGAAGGCCCGGGCCGGCGAGTTGAAGGGTTTTACGGGGATTGACGACCCCTACGAAGCGCCGCAGAAGCCCGAGTTGGTGCTCGACGCCGGCACGAAAAGTGCTGAAGCATTGGCGGATGAAGTGGTGGCGTTTTTGCAGAAATCGGGGAAGATTTCGTAGGTTTTTCGCGTTAAGCCTAGGGAAGGCTGCCAAAGTCTTTTCAATTGGAGAGTGCGTTGGCAGCCTTCCCTGGGCTTGTGCGCGCGAGTTCCCTTCCAAAATAAAGCATAAGCGGCTGTTGATTTGTCCGCTGGACTTGTTATAACAAACTCCTAGCAGGCCGGCCGAATGCCGGTCGCCCGCCTTCCGTTGCGCCAAAAAGGATTCCTGCCACGGCGTAATGAGACTGATCCCGCGATTCCCAAACCCAGTGCGCGGAGGATTCGAGCCATGCTTACTCTCCTTGGCAAACGGCATATCAATTGTGACGGTCTGACGCGGCGAAACTTTCTCAAAGTCGGCAGCCTTGGATTCGGTGCGCTAACTTTGCCCAACCTGCTCCGTTCGGAAGCGGCCGGCGCGGCGGCGGCTTCCACGCAAAAATCGATCATCAACGTCTATCTGTCGGGCGGTCCGTCGCATATCGACACTTTCGACCTCAAGCCGGATGCCCCGCCGGAAATCCGCGGCGAGTTCCATCCGATTCCGACCACCGTGCCGGGCATGGAAATCTGCCATCTGATGCCCAAGCTGGCCGGCATGGGCAAGAAACTCACGATCGTTCGCTCGCTGACCGATATCCGCGACGAACATGCTCCGAACCAAACCGAAAGCGGCTGGTCGGAAAACGAATTGCGCAGCATGGGCGGGCATCCGAGCCTCGGCTGCGTCGTCTCGCGGCTGCAAGGGGCCACGACCGCCGGCTCGATGCCGACGTTTGTTGATCTCGGCGGCCATTCCAAAACCGGATTCCTCGGCCCAGTCTATTCCGGCTTCCGTCCGAATAGCGATGGCCGGGGCGATTTGCAATTGCAGCAAATCGGCTTGGACCGTTTCCAAAGCCGCAACCAATTGCTCGGTTCGCTCGATCGCATCCGCCGCGACATCGACGGCACTCATGCCATGGATGCGATGGACGCCTTTAACCAACGAGCGGTCGGCCTGATTACGTCGAACAAGATGGCCGAGGCCCTGACTTGGGAAAAAGCCGATCCAAAGGTTCGCGAACGCTACGGCATCGGCGCCGACAACAGTCTGAGCACGTTCCTTGTCGCCAAGCGGCTGATCGAATGCGGAGTGCGCGTCGTCAGCTTGAGTTGGGGCGGCTGGGATACGCACGGCGACAATTTCGGCACGCTCCGCCGGCAGTTGCCGCCGCTCGACACTGCGCTCAGCGCGATGATCGAAGACCTCGATTCGTCGGGTCTGTTGAACAACACGATCATCGTCATGTGGGGCGAATTCGGGCGCACGCCGCGCATCAATCCCGGCGCCGGCCGCGATCACTGGGCTCGGGCCGCGAGCGCCTTGGTTGCCGGTGGCGGAATGCGGATGGGCCAGGTCATCGGCTCGACGAATCGCTACGGCGAAACGGCGCAAGACCGCCCGGTCCATTTGCAGGAAATGTTCGCGACGTTCTATCACCTGTTCGGTATCGACCCGCACACGACGACCATTCGCGACCCGAACGGCCGGCCGCAATACCTGGTATCCCATCCCGACCCGATTGCCGAACTGATCGGTTGATCTGGATCTGCCGGCAATACCACGTCCCAGGAGACCCGAGGGTTTTGGCCCCCGGGTCTCTTTTCGCGCGCCGTCTTGCAACAGCGGCCGGTCGCGCCGCTTGCGGTTTCGCGCCTCGTACCAACGGTGAGAACGGACGCGCGAAACCGCAAGCGGAGGCCGCGCGTCTCGGCAGCTTCCAACCGCATTTTTCCCCCGCGCAATCGCTACAGCAGCTACGCTCGCGATAGCACTGCAATCGCGCAAATCTGGTTTCTTGCGTGCCGGCGCGCTCGATCGGCACGACGCGCATCGCACAGCTCGCGTTGTAACGGTCGTGCGGAAAAGCGCTCTAAAAAAATCTCGCCATTTATTTGACGGCGCGCAAATCATGGCTTACATTACTTGCGGCTGGCTTCTTGACCCACCCTTGCCGACCGGCCAAAGAGACAATCCCCGAGTTGGATAGTGCGGTTTAGTGCAAGGTGCCACGGCATCGAAATTGGACTTCACGGTTGAACGTCGCAGTGCCAGTCGATTCGGTGCCAGTCGATTTGGATCCAGGCCGCCCCTCGCAGGCTAAACCTGCTCGCGGCGATCCCCTGCCTTTAGGAACAACCATGATGCGACTCCGAGTGATTGTGCGCGGCTCCGCGCTGGCGTGTGCGGCAGCCGTCGGCTTGCTTTTCCCCAGTCACTCGTTTTCGCAACAGCCCGCGTTTCCGCAACAGACTGGCGCGCCGTCGATCGCATTGCCGCCGATGTCGATTCAACCCGCTGGCGTCGAGCGCACGATCGCTCCGCAACTTCTGCCGGTTCCCGCGGCGGCTCCGGTCGCCGCTCCCGCAGCCATTGATCCCCAAATCCTCGTTCGCGGTCAGCAATTCGAATCGCAGCGCCGCTGGGGCGAAGCGCTCTCGCTCTACGAAGAAGCCTTCCGCAGCAACCCGGCCTATCCGGGCTTGAACACTCGCATCGAGCTTGCGCGGATTCACTACGATCTCGGCCGCCGCTATGCCGACGGCAGCTTCCGCCGCAGCTTGTCGCAACTCGACGAACCTCGGGCCCTCGATTTGTATTCCGAGGTACTCAACAAGATCGAGTCGCACTACGTTGTCGATCCCGATTGGAAGCACATCGTCGATCATGGCACGCTCGATTTCGAAGTCGCGCTCGGCGAGCCGGCGTTCGTCGCCTCCAGCCATTTGCAAGCGACGCCGCAAGAAGTCGATGATTTCCGCCGACAGTTGCACGGGCTGACCGACAACCGCACGATCCACGATGTGAACGAAGCCCGCGATCTCGTCGCCGCCGCGGCCGATCTCGCTCAGAAGAGCATCGGCCTCAACCCGACCAGCACGATCCTCGAATACACCGGCGGCGCCGCCGGCGGACTCGATGAATACTCGACGTTCCTCACGCCCGATCAATTGAATGATCTCTATTCGCAGATCGAAGGCAACTTCGTCGGGCTCGGCGTCGAATTGAAGTCGGCCGAAAACGCTCTGCTGATCGTGAACGTGATTCACGGCAGCCCGGCCGAGCGAGCCGGCCTCAAAGCATCCGACAAGATCATCGCCGTCGCCGGCCATTCGACCCGCGATCTTTCGACCGATCAGTCGGCCGAGTTGTTGCAAGGCGCCGAGGGAACGTCCGTCGAGCTGACGGCCGTCACCGCCGATCAGCCCGCCCGCAAGCTGACGCTTCGCCGCGAGCATGTCGATGTGCCGAGCGTCGACGACATTCACATGCTCGACGCGGCCAATGGCGTCGGTTACTTCAAGCTGACTTGCTTCCAAAAAACCACCAGCCGCGACATGGACAACGCCCTCTGGCAGTTGCACCGGCTGGGAATGCGCAGCCTCGTGATGGACCTGCGCGGCAATCCCGGCGGACTGCTGACCGCGGCCGTCGATGCGGCCGACAAGTTCATCGATCAGGGAAACATCGTCTCGACCCACGGCCGCAGCCCGCAGGAAGAATACAACTACACGGCCCACGCGATGAGCGTCTGGCATGTGCCGCTGGTGGTGTTGATCGACGGCGATAGCGCGAGCGCCAGCGAGATTTTCGCCGGCGCGGTGCGGGATCATTCGCGCGGCGTGCTGGTCGGCGTGCGCAGCTACGGCAAAGGCTCGGTGCAAGGCATCTTCCCGTTGGCCGTCGGCGGCGCCGGCATCCGGCTGACCACGGCAAAGTTCTATTCGCCGAACGGCCATCCGTTCTCCCACGTCGGCGTCGAGCCGGATATCGTGGTGCATCAAACCGCGAAACCGATCGACGGCCAGGTTGCCCCGCGCCCCGCGGCCGAATCCGACGCGACTCTCTCCGCCGGGTTGGAAGCGGCACGACGACAATTGGCGCAGCAATAAACCCCACCGGGGTTTTGTCCTCTAGCCCAGGGTTGGTCGCAATGGCGACCTACCCTGGGTAAATCGGCAAACGAACGATTTCTACCCCAACGGGGTTGCGTCTGCTGCGGCGCCACGCTGACGCAACTCCGTTGGAGTTGAGATTGCGTTCGCACATCCTACCCAGGGTAGGCCGCCGCTGGCGGCCAACCCTGGGCTACGGGACAGAACCCCCTGTCGGGGTTCAACGCCGGCGCTTGAGTAGCACACGGCGGACGTCCAATCCGTCGCAACGACCGCTCGCGCTGCCGCACTGGCCGACTGCGCTGGCCAGTGCGACACGCCGCAATCAAAGCCCAGCAATAGCAGTCGCTGGGCTTTTGCTTTTTCGACGGGCCTCCGTTACAACAGCTTCGCAGCACGTCTGCCTAAGCGCACGGGGTCTGGCTCGTTTTTCGGCCAACGACGGAACGAACCGCCGTTGATCGTCCACGCCGAAAAATGTGCCTCACCCCCTTGGGTGGCGCGCACGGCAACCCACCACTACCCTAGGACCCGCATCATGTCCGATACGATCAAGCTGGCCACCGGCGCCGAACTCCCCTTCGTCGGCCTCGGCCTTTGGAAAATTTCCAACGACGACGTCCCGCGGATCGTCGAGCAAGCCATTGCCGACGGTTATCGACATCTCGATTCGGCTTGCGACTACGGCAACGAGCCGGCGGTCGGCGCGGGGCTGGCCAATGTCTTGCGAAGCGGCAAAGTCCGTCGCGAGCAATTGTGGGTTACATCCAAGCTTTGGAACACGTACCACGCGCCGCGGCACGTCCGGCCGGCCGCCGAGCGAACACTGCGCGATCTGCAGCTCGATTATCTCGATCTCTATTTAATTCATTTTCCGATCGCCCAGGCGTATATTCCGTTCGACGAGCGCTATCCGCCCGGCTGGTTCGCCGATCCGGCGCATCCGGAGCGCGGAATGAATCCGGTCCGCGTGCCGGTGTCGGAAACATGGCGGGCGATGGAGGAACTAGTCACCGCCGGGCTGGTGCGCCAAATCGGCGTGAGCAACTTCGGCGTTTCACTATTGCGCGATCTGCTTTCGTATGCGACGATCCGCCCGGCGGTGCTGCAAATCGAGTTGCATCCGTTCTTGGCGCAAGAAAAACTGCTACGGTTTTGCCGGAATGAGCGAATCGGCGTGACAGGCTTTTCGCCGCTCGGCGCCGGCTCGTATGTCCCGCTCGGCATGGCCAAGGCCGACGATTCGGTGCTGGAGCAGGCGATCGTGCGGCAAATCGCGGCGGCTCACAAAAAGACGCCGGCCCAGATCGTGCTCCGCTGGGGAGTGCAACGCGGCACTGCAGTGATTCCGAAAACCT
>Ga0182024_10015408_pt1 | contig 14646 bp, 15 predicted proteins | sample P32metaG_FD_120480 | JGI IMG/M metagenome (GOLD analysis project Ga0182024, IMG submission 120480) | Permafrost microbial communities from Stordalen Mire, Sweden - P3-2 metaG (Illumina Assembly) | ecosystem: Environmental > Terrestrial > Soil > Wetlands > Permafrost | place: Sweden: Stordalen... | reverse complement strand
GTCGGAGGGGAAGGTCTCGATCATCATGATCCTCCACAACTACGTCCACGTGCTCGAGAGCTGTGACCGCGTGAACATGATCGTCGACGGCGTGATCACGCTCGACAAGCCGACCTCCGAGACCTCGGTCGAAGAGCTGACCGAGATCGTCGTCGACGAATACCGCCGCGCACGGGCCGCGGCGAAGGCCGACGAAGCGGCCAACTCCGCCGTCGCGGTCACCGCGCCGGACGAGTAGCGCTTCCCGCGCGCCGTCGCGAGCGCGGCCAATCTCAGCTCGAAAGGGGCGCGCGGCGGGTTCTCAGACGCTGCCAGCGGTCGGCAGCGCCGCGGAGCTGGTCGAGCTGCTGCGCATGCAGGCCCGACAGCTCGCAACAAGCGTCCAACCGAGCCGTCGCGCTCGCGCGCAGCCGGCCACCGGACGTCGCCGCTCGAAAGCCGCCTCCCCCGGCGAGCGCGAGCTCGTAGCGAACGAGGTTCGGCCGCCGGCGAGCCAGCGGCCTGACCGTGCCGATGCTCGTCTGCTACAAGCTGTCTGGTGCAGATCGCGAAGGGGGAGCCAGCGTCAACGCCGAACAGCGTGTCAACGGCGGTCGATGGGGATGCCCAGGCACCCTACGTCCATCTCGGGGCGCAGGACAACGTCGTCGTCCTCACACGTCATGTCGACTTCGGCGACTCCTTCGCCGGTCCATCCGGAGACATCTGGACGATGTCGGAGCACCTCGACGGCGGCAACAAACTGGCAGCCGTGAGCATCGCGGCCGGGGAGCGCGTGATCAAGGTCGGTGTTCCGATCGGGACCGCGACGGCGGCGATCGAGCCCGGCGCCCACGTCCACGCCCACAATCTCCGCAGCGACCACATCTCGATCGACGTCAAGGAGGCGCACAGTGGCAGCGCCCACGCCGATTGAGTGGCCCGCCGTCCTGCGCGCCGACGGCCGCAAGGGGATTCGAAACGTAGTCGCCGTGGCTTACCTTGTCGAATGCGCGCATCACGTCGCGCGGGAGATCGCGGCCCCCTACGGCGAGCAGGGCGTTCATGTCGTCGGCTTTCCCGGCTGCTACCCCAACGAGTACGCGTTTCGCATGCTGTCGCGCCTATGCACGCATCCGAACGTCGGTGCCGTGCTGCTCGTGTCGCTCGGCTGCGAGTCGTTCTCGCGCCAGGATCTGCAGGCGCTCGTCGCCGAAAGCGGACGACCGGTGCAGACGCTGGTCATCCAGGAACGGGGAGGGACACGCAGTACGGTCGCAGCGGGACGGGCCTGGGTCGCGACGCAGGTAGTGTCGCTCGCCGCAACCGACCGTGTGAGCATGTCCATCGACGAGCTGACGATCGGGACGATCTGCGGTGGGAGCGACGGCACCAGCGGGCTGACGGCGAATCCCGCGGTGGGCCGCGCCTTCGACACGCTGATCGGCCGCGGTGCGACGTGCATCTTCGAGGAGACACTGGAGATGGTGGGCTGCGAAGACGACCTCGCGCAGCGCGCGACAACGCCTGAGCTAGCCGTCGAGTTGCGCGAGTCCGTCGTCAAGGCCGAGCGCTACAGCATCGCGATGGGGTATCCGAGCTTCGCCGACGGCAACGCAACCGGCGGCTTGACGACGATCGAGGAGAAGTCGCTCGGCGCCTACAGCAAGAGCGGCCGCGGGCCGGTGCACGGGTTGATCAAGCCCGGTGACGTGCCCGAACATAGCGGGCTCTACCTGCTCGACGTGGTACCGGACGGAGATTTCCGCTGGGGATTCCCGAACATCAACGACAGCGTCGAGATCGCGGAGCTGATCAGCTGCGGATCGCACGTGATCCTCTTCACCACCGGGCGCGGATCGGTCGTCGGGTCGGCGATCGCCCCGGTGATCAAGGTCTGCGCGAACCCCGAGACATACGCAAACCTGAGCGAGGATATGGACGTCGACGCCGGTCGGATCCTGACGACCCGGGGAACGCTCGACGAGGTCGCCGAGGAGATCTGCGAGCTGGTCGCCGAGGTGGCCGCGGGGCGCCTCACCGCTTCGGAGTCGCTCGGCCATCGGGAGTTCGTGCTCGGCTACAAGTCGTTTGAGCCGATCGGTCCCGCGTGCCACCCGGCGCCGTTGGCGATGGCCGGCCGCTAGCCGCTAGCGCTGCATGCGGGCGCCTGCGGCGCACTTGAAGCCCAGCGTAAACGCACGACGCCATCTGGCGGCTCGAGCGCCACGCTCCACGACCGCGTGGTCGCCGACCCGTTCATCCGCACCGCCGAGCGGGTTGAGCTGCTGCGACCGCGGGCCGCCAGCTCGCGAAAACCTAGCCCGCACACGGCACGGCGGGGCTCCGGGGTCGGCTCACATGTCCCGCACTGCGTTGATACGTTCAGTAGGGTTCGTTGGGCGCTCGCAAGCGCTGGAGCGGGCGTTAGACCCGAGAGCTACGAGATGCGCGGCCCACCGGCCGACGCGGCCATTCGCAGTCGAGGGAGTGACCAGAGGGTGCGCCTCGATCCTGACCGACTCCTGCCGAGCGATCCTGCCACGCGCGGGGTCGCTCGTCACCTCTACGAGCTGGTCGCCGAGCTGCCGATCATCTCTCCGCACGGCCATGTCGACCCTACCCTGCTGGCGGACAACCTCCCGTTCACCGATCCGGCCGAGCTCATTATTCGGCGCGACCATTACGTGACCCGCTTGATCCACGCCGCCGGGGTGGCGCTTGAGCGGCTGGGCGTCTCTGAGCGTGCGGGCGGCGACCGCTCCATTTCGGCGCGCGAGGTGTGGCGCACGTTCTGCGGGCACTGGTATCTGTTTGCCGGAACGGCGTCCGGATACTGGCTGCAAACCGTGCTGGTGGAGCTGTTCGGCATCGATCAGGACCCGTGCGCCGGAAACGCCGACCGGCTCTTTGATGCGGTCCAGGCTGCCCTTGAGACGGCGGCGTTTCGCCCGCGGGCGCTGTTTGAGCGCTTTCGCATCGAGGTGCTCGCCACGACCGATGACCCGATGGACGACCTCTCGGCGCACTCGGCGCTGGCCGCCGATCCGACCTTTCACGGCCGTGTGATCCCGACCTTCCGCCCCGACGCCTACCTTGATCCGCTGGCGCCCGGCTGGCCCGAGCGGGTCGCCGCGCTCGCCGAGTGGAACGGCTCCGCCGCCTCCAGCTATCGCGGGTACATCGAGGCCCTTGCCGGCCGCCGACGCTATTTCGCGGCGCGCGGTGCCCTCTGCGCGGACCACGCGATGGTCCAACCGCTCACCGTCGAGCTGCCCGAGTCGGATGCAGCGGCACTGTTCGCGCGGGCGCTGCGCGGCGGGCTGAGCGACGCCGAGGCCGGGGCGTTCTCCGGGCACATGCTGCTCGAGATGGCTCGCATGAGCGTCGAGGACGGACTCGTGATGACGCTACACCCGGGGATCTACCGCAATCACAGCGGCGAGACCTTTCGCCGGTTCGGCCCGGACAGCGGTGGGGACATCCCCCTAGCGACGAGCTACGTCGAGGGGCTGCGGCCGCTGCTCGAGCGCTACGGCAACACGCCGGATTTCCACCTCGTTCTGTTCACGGTGGACGAGACCACCTTCTCGCGCGAGATCGCGCCGCTCGCCGGCTTCTACCCGAGCGTGTACATCGGAGCGCCGTGGTGGTTCCTCGACGCCCCCGACTCGATCCTGCGCTTCCGCGCGGCGGTCACCGAAACGGCCGGCTTCTACCGCGGCGCCGGCTTCGTCGACGACACGCGTGCCTTCCTCTCGATCCCCGCCCGCCACGACATGTCTCGCCGGCTCGACTCGCCCTTCCTCGCCCGACTGGTCAGCGAGGGCCGCATCGAGCTTGCGGCGGCGGAGCGGATTGCCGTCGATCTCGTCGACAGCGTGCCGCGCAAGGCCTTCAAGCTTTGAGTGCCGCCGCCCCCTCCCGGCCGGCGAGGCCCCTTAGCAGGGCGGCGCTCGCCGCGGTCGATCGCAGCCGCGCGCAGACGCCGCCGGTCCGCATCGTGCACATCGGGCTGGGCGTATTCCACCGCGCGCACCAAGCCTGGTTCACCGATCGCGCCGCGGACGGCGCGCAGTGGGGGATCGCGGCGTTCACCGGCCGCAGTCCCCAGGCGGCGCTCGAGCTCGCCTCCCAGGACGGCCTTTTCACCCTGATCGAGCGGGCAGCGCAATGCGACGAGGCATCCGTCGTCGCGAGCATCGTGGCGGCCGTTGACGGAGCCGACCTGGAGCGTTTTCTCGGCCTCTTGTCGACGCCCTCGACGGCGATCGTCACGACCACGGTCACCGAAGCCGGCTACCGGCTCGATCCGACTGGGCAACCCAATGCCGCCGACCCGATCCTCTCCGCCGACCTGCGATACATCACGTCTGCGATCGGCCGCCCGAGCCTGCTCGAGCAATCGAGCGCCGGGCCCCGGTCCGCCCTAGGCAGGCTGCTGCTCGGCCTGGAGGCCCGGCGGCGAGCCGACGGCGGGCCGATTGCGATCGTGCCATGCGACAACGTGCCGGGCAACGGGACGTTCGTCGCCACGGGGCTGGCCGCGATGGCGTCGCGCACCGACGGCGACCTCGCCGCCTGGATCGCTCGCAACGTCTCTTTCGTGTCCACCTCGGTTGACCGGATCACGCCGAAGTCCACGCCGGCGGACCTTCTCGCCGCGACCTCGCTGACGGGCTGGCGCGACCAGGCCACGGTCGTCACGGAGCCGTTCAAGGACTGGGTCCTCAGCGGCGAGTTTCCGGCAGGCAGACCGGCGTGGGAGAGCTGCGGCGCCCGCTTCGTCAGCGACGTCGAACCGTTCGAGCGGCGCAAGCTGTGGCTGCTCAACGGAGCGCACCAGTTGCTCGCCTACGTCGGGCTGCGCCGCGGTCACGAGACGGTGGCCGAGGCGATGGCCGACCCGGTCTGTCTGGGCGCGGTGAATGAATACTGGGACGAGGCCGCGCGGGGACTGCCCATCCCGGAGCTGGACCTCGTCTCGTACTGCGCCGCGCTCGTCGAACGCTTCGTGAACCCACGGATCGAGTACAAGCTGCGCCAGATCGCGACCGACGGCGTGGCGAAGCTGCGTGTGCGCATCGCGCCGGTCGTGCTCGCCGAGCGCGCGGACGGCCGCGACGGTGCGGCGAGCCTGCGGGCGCTCGGCGCTTGGCTGGCGCTGATCCTCGGCGGCGCTGAGTTCGCCGACACCGAAGCGGCCGCAGTCGCCGCGTCCGCACGCAAACCCTTGCGCGCAGCGGTCGACGCGCTCGTCGGTCTCGTGGAACCTCGCCTCGTCGAAGACCCGCTTGTGATGAGCTCACTCGCGCGGATCGCCGCGCAAGGCGGCTCAGCATGAGCCTGATAATTCCAGCCCTTCGCGACCACTGAGGAGCGTCGCCGCAATGCAGATCTCCACTGCCGAAGTGCTCGTCTCGAGCCCGGGCCGGAATTTCGTCACCCTGCGGCTCACGACCGACGACGGTTTCGCCGGCCTCGGCGACGCCACCCTCAACGGACGCGAGCTCGCCGTGGCCGCCTACCTCTCCGAACACGTGGCGCCGCTCTTGATCGGCCGCGACGCGCACCTGATCGAGGACACCTGGCAGTACCTCTACCGCGGGGCCTACTGGCGCCGCGGGCCGGTGACGATGGCCGCCATCGCGGCGGTGGACACAGCCCTGTGGGACATCAAGGCGAAGGTCGCCGACCTCCCGCTCTACCAGCTGCTCGGCGGCGCCAGTCGCAGCGGGCTGCTCGTCTACGGCCACGCCAGCGGCAAGGACCTGCCCGACCTCTTCGACTCGATCCGCGAGCACCTTGCGCAGGGCTACCGCGCGATCCGCGTGCAGACCGGCGTGCCCGGCCTGCACTCCGTGTACGGCGTCGCGTCCAGCGCGAACGCGAGCGTGGGCGAAGGCGGCGAGCGCCGCTACGACTACGAGCCCGCCCGCGCCGGTGCGATCCCGGTCGAGGAGACCTGGGACACGCGCGCATACCTGCGCCACGTCCCGGCGGTGCTCGAAGCGGTGCGGGGCGAGTTTGGACCGCAACTGCCGCTGCTGCACGACGTGCACCACCGGCTCACACCGATCCAGGCGGCCAAGCTGGGCAAGTCCTTGGAGCCCTACGACCTCTTCTGGCTCGAGGACGTCACACCAGCCGAGAACCAGTCCGCGCTTCGCCTGGTCCGTCAGCACACCACGACGCCGCTGGCGATCGGCGAGGTGTTCAACACGATCTGGGACTATCGCGAGCTGTTCGAGGAGCAGCTCATCGACTACGCCCGTTCTGCCGTCAGCCACGCGGGGGGCATCACGGCGCTGCGGCGAATCTTCGACTACGCCGCGATCTACCAGATCAAGTCGGGCGTGCACGGCCCGACCGACGTCTCGCCGGTCGGCCTCGCCGCCGCGATTCATCTGGGCACAGCGATACCCAACTTCGGCATCCAGGAGTACATGCGCCACAGTCCGGCGACCCACGAGCTGTTCCGCCCGAGCTATACCTTCGCCGATGGCATGCTCGCCCCGAGCGAAGCGCCGGGCCTGGGGGTCGACTACGACGACGCGGTCGGGCAGGCGCACCCCTACCGGGCCGCCTACCTGCCGGTCAACCGCCTGCTCGACGGCACGATGCACGACTGGTGAGCGGCTCGCGCGGCGTGGCCGTGGCGCGGGAGCTGCTCGACGGCACGATGCACGACTGGTGAGCGGCTCGCGCGGCGTGGCCGTGGCGCGGGAGCTGCTCGACTGCACGATGCACAACTGGTGAGCGGCTCGCGCGGCGCGTCCGTGGCGCGGCGCCGGATGATCGAGCTCCTGCGCCTGCGGGGCCGCCAGCTCAGCAGGCGCTAGAGCTGCAGGCGCGTCCGGCGGCCCCCGCCGCCGGTGATCTGCACGTCGCGCGCGACTGCGATGCCGCCGGTCCAGAGGGTGCTCCCGGCGCCGGCACGCTGGTCGCGGTCAGTCCGCCTCGGCCTCGAGCGCCTGGCGTGCCTTCGCGTTGGCGGCGCGCTCCTCGTCGCTGACCTCGGGCCAGGAGAGCCCGAGCGAGGAGATCGCCCCGACGATCACGCCGGCCGCGAGGGCTCGCATCAGCGGCTTGCGGTCGGCGGGGATCACGTACCACGGCGCCCACTGCGTCGAGGTCGCCGTGATCGCATCCTCGAACGCCCGCATGTACTCATCCCAGTGGGCACGCTCGGCCAGGTCCGTGGCGCTGAACTTCCACTCCTTATCCGGGTGATCCAGCCGCGCGAGCAGCCGCTTGCGCTGCTCGTGCTTGGAGACGTGCAGGAAGAGCTTGACGATCTTGGTCCCGTTGCGGTCGATGTGGCGTTCGAAGTCGTTGATCGACTCGTAGCGCTGCTGCCAGAACGCATCGCCGCGCGGCCCGGGCGCCAGATGCTGACGGTCGAGCCACTCCGGATGGACGCGCACGGCGATCACGTCCTCGTAGTGCGAGCGGTTGAAGATCGCGATCCGTCCGCGAGCGGGCAGCGCCTTGGCGGCGCGCCAGAGAAAGTCGTGTCCCAGCTCCTCCGGGGAGGGCTGCTTGAACGCGTGGACGTCGACCCCCTGCGGGTTGACGCCCGACATCACGTGGCGGATCGTGCCGTCCTTGCCCGCCGCGTCCATCGCCTGCAGGACGATCAGCAGGCCGTAGCGGTCGCTGGCCCAGAGCAGCTCGTGCGCCGCCTCGAGCTGCTCGACGCTGTGCGCGAGCGCCGCCTGCGCCTCGGCCTTGACCGCGTCGGGCGCGAAATGGTGAAACTCCTTGCCGCCGTCCCAGGCGGGATCACGGCGGTCGAGTCGCGCCTGCTCGCCCGGCTTCACCAGCAGCTCCTTGATCGTCTCCGCCGTCGCGCTCAACGCTTCCCTCCTCTCCTCACGGCCGGCGCGCGGTGGCGCCGGCGGTACTGGCGGGCCTTGGCCCGGTTGCCGCAGACGGCCATGTTGCACCAGCTGCGAGAGCGGTTCCTGGAGTGGTCGTAGAACGCCCACCCGCACTGGTGGTCCGCACAGACCTTCAGGCGGGCCCAGCTCCCATCCACCTCCGCCAGCTGAATGATCGCGAACAGCTCGGCAAACGCGCGATCGAGGCCGCCGCCGACCGGTTCGAGCGCGGGTACGCCGGCGCTGTCGAAGCTGACGCGAAGCAGCGCCGCGGGAGCCAGTTCGTTGAGCGGGCGCACCGTCGCGGCATCCACCCCGCCGTCACGCTCGCGCGCCTCGAGCAGCGAGCGCAGCCCCTCGCGAACCGCGACCGCCCGCTCCAGGTCACCCGCCTCCAGCCGCTCGCGCGCCCCGATCAGCTCATGCTCCCGCAGCCACGAACGCAGCGAGCCGAGATCGATGAGCCGCTCCTCGGCGGGGTAGAGGTCCGCCGTGTTGATGAACTGGCGGACAAGCTCGAGCCTGCCGGGCGCGGCACGCCGCGGCTCGCCGGCGGGGCTCGCGGGACTGGTCGGCTGCATGCTTCGATTGTACCGTGATGCGCAAACCGGCTACAGCGGTTGACTGGTGACGCTAACCGTCGTATACTTGATGGCGGTTAGTAGTTGATCCCGCTCGTGAGGAGACATCATGCATTCGCAGCTCAGCTTCGCCCTCGCCACCGCCAGGCACCAGGAGTTCCTCGATCAGGCGACACGCCGTCGCCGGCGTTCGCGCGCTGCTCGCCGCGACGCGGAGATCGCGCCCGCGGCCTTCTGGGAGGGCCTGACGCTGCGCCTGGCGACGGCCTGCGATCGGGCGGCGCTCGCGCGCCTCGCCGAGCTCGAGCAGGCCGAGCAGCCGGCCGAGCCGGTGCTGCTCGGCGTCGTGATGCAGCGGGCGGTGGCGGCGGTCTCGCTCAGCGACGGGCGGATCGTCGCCGATCCGTTCTTCGCCACATCGGAGCTGGTCGAGCTGCTGCGCTTGCGGGCACGTCAGCTGCGCCGCCGCTGACGTGCCCGCGGCGGACGGGCGTGGCGCCGCGGCCGCGCGGCGGCCGCGCGGCGGACGGGCGTGACGCCGCGGCCGGCGCCGCGGCCGCGCGGCGGCCGCGTGTTAGGCGGCCGCCGGCAGGCTGGCGGTCCAGTCGAGCTCGGCGACGGCGCCGCCGCTGATCCGCACCCCGCGTGCGCGGGCCACGCCGTCGGTCCACAGCGTGTAGGCGCCCTCGGGCAGGCGGTCGAAGACCGCGGTGAAGGCGGCCCGACCGCCCTCACCGCGCTCCAACACGTCCTTGTGGCTGCGGTTCGAATCCTCGCCCTGCGGGCTGATCTCGACCTCGGTGCCGTGCAGCGCCGGATCGGTGTGGACGATCAGCGCACCGAACTGCCCGCCGATGTCGAGCACGACGTACTCGGGATGGGGCCGCTCTGCGTAGTTCTCGTGCATCGTGCCTTGCGCCGCCCTGTCAGCTCGACGGCGTGTCGTAGCCGTCGTAAGGATCGCCGACGTAGGGGAACGTCGAGAGGTAGCGGCTCGATGACGGAGTGATCCCCTGGGTGATCAGGGCCGCCGCCGCATCCGGCTTGTAGCTCTTGTCAACCAGCGGGTAGGTGACACCGGCGATCGCTCGCAGCTCGATCGTGACGACATCGTCCGCCACGCGACGGCCGTTCGGGAAGCCGGCGGCGTCGCCGCCGATCAGGCCGAGCGGCTTTGGGTCCGAGGCCGGCGGGACCGCCACATTCAGGCGGAGCATGTCGGCGAGAACCTTGCCGGTGTTGTTCTGGAAGCCCGGAACGATTCCGGCCGGCAGGCCGGTCAGCAGGATCGCCTCCAGATCGGCGCGCGGCGCGGACAGAGCGGCCAGGTTCGGGAAGACCTTCGGGTAGAGCACCGGCAGGAGCTTGCCGAGCTCGGGGTGCGCGACGCCGTCGGCGTAGTCCTTGTCGTTGACGGGATGGCTGGCGTTCCAGCGGTCCTTCTTGCCCAGCGGCACGAGCACCTCGTTGAACAGCGGGTTGCCGAGGCGCGAAACCTGGACCCACGGGCCGGACTCCGCCTTCTCGTCGTTGGCGGTGTCGACCACCCGCATCTTGCGGCGGCTCGCGGCGCCCCAGATCCCGATCACGGACTTGGCGCTCATCACGTCGGTCGGCACGGACCCGTTGGCCGTCAGATCGCTGATCGGAACCTGGATCGCGATCGTGTGGATGTTCAGCGCCTTGGTGGCGTCGACACCCGGGGCCGCAGCGGTCGGGATCAGGTGCAGGTTCTGAAACGGCCGCAGGTCGCCGAGATCGAAGATCGAGCCGAGGTCGACGAAGAACGGGTCGTTGCGCTGTCCGGCGAAGACCACCCGGCCCCCGCCCAGCGTATGCACGGCCGCGGCGCCGAGCGCCGCGTAGTTCGGCGTCGAGCGCGGGCCAATGTTGCACGGCGGGCACGCCAGCCCGGACCCCAGCACGCTGGTCTTCCTGCCCTCCACGCGGGTGACCGAATAGAACTGGCGCTTGTTCCAGTTGGGATCGCTCAGCGAGGAGATCGGGCCGGTGTTGTAGAGGAACGTGTTCGGGTTGCGCAGGTTGGTCTGGAAGCGGAACTCGTAGGTGATCTCCGGCAGGGCGTCGCCATCGTTGTCGATGTGGATCGAGTAGAGGACGTCGTCGCCGAACTCGAAGAAGTTGGGGCCGCCGGGCGGGGCCTGCAACGGGACGTAGTTGGTGATGATCGTGACGGTGCTCGGCTTGTCCGGGCTGACGAACGCGTAGGTGTCGGCGTTGTCAGCAACCGGGTCCTTGCTGATCTCGGGGGCTTCGCGATGCGACGACATTTGCTTCTCCTTGTCAGTTGGGCCGGTCGCCTCAGCGACCCGCGGCGATCAGGCGCTTGGCGAGCTCGGGGTCGAGGTAGGTGGTTTCGTGCGTGCCCGAAAGCACCGTGACCTCGCCGCGGGCAGCGTCGCGGACGTAGGCCATGACGGTCTCCGCCGGCGGCGGTCCCGACGGCTTGGTGATCTCACCGAGCGGCGCCGCGGTCGTCGCGCCCTGCAGCGCTGCCGCGGCGAGCTTCGGCCCGGTCGCGACGACCGCGACACCCGCAGCCGCTCCGGCCGTGGCCTGCAGGAACGAGCGTCGACTGCGCGCCGACGCCGAGGCGTCGGCGGAGGGGCCGGCCGCCGTCGCGAGGCGGTCGGGCGTGACGAGCGGGGCCTTGATCAACGAGCGTCTTGTGGTACTCGACATTTTAAACTCCTGTCCACATCCGTTTCGGGGTTTCGACCGTAACAACCGGCAGCCACGCGAAACACAAGTGCGAATCACTTGCAGTTGCGAGGCCTGTGCCCGAAGGAACGAGCGATGCCCGAGAGGAGAGCCGCGTGGGATTCCCCAGATCGATCAGCCACACCGACCGCTGGACGCGGTTGCGCCGCGGCCTGAGCGCCGCGGAGTGGCGGACCGTCGCGCTGATGGCGGCGGTTGTGGTTTCGCTGCATGTGGTGGGGTTCGTCTTGCTGTTCGCCGTCGTCGCGCCGCACCACTACCGGCTCGGCGCGTCGGGGGCGTTCGCGATCGGCACCGGGATCACGGCGTACACGCTGGGGATGCGTCACGCCTTCGACGCCGACCACATCTCGGCGATCGACAACACCACACGCAAGCTGATGGGCGAGGGCAAACGGCCGTTGAGCGTCGGCTTCTGGTTCTCGCTCGGACACTCGAGCGTCGTGTTCGCGCTGGCGTTCGTCCTGGCGGCCGGGGCGCGTGCCCTGGCCGGCCCGGTCAGCAACCGCGGCTCGACGCTGCACAGCGTCACCGGCCTGGTCGGGACGGGTGTCTCGGGCGCCTTCCTCTACCTGATCGCGGCGCTCAACCTGGTGATCCTGATCGGGATCCTGCGCGTGTTTCGCGAGATGCGCGCCGGACGCTACGACGAGACGGCGCTCGAACGCCAGCTCAACAGTCGCGGCCTGATGAACAGGGTGTTCGGCCGCTTCACCAACACCATCACGAAGTCCTGGCAGATGTACCCGGTCGGGCTGCTGTTTGGGTTGGGCTTCGACACCGCGACCGAGGTCGCGCTGCTGTTCCTCGCCGCCGGCGCCGCCGGCGCGGGACTGCCGTTCTACGCGATCCTCTGCCTGCCGATCCTCTTCGCTGCCGGCATGAGCCTGCTCGACACGATCGACGGCTCGTTCATCAACTTCGCCTACGGGTGGGCGTTCTCCAAGCCCGTGCGCAAGATCTACTACAACCTCACGATCACCGGCCTCTCGGTCGCCGTCGCGCTGATCGTCGGCACCGTCGAACTGCTCGGACTCGCGACCGCGAAGCTCGGACTGAGCGGTGGGGTCTGGAGCTGGGTCTCGGCGATCAACATCAACACGCTCGGCTTCATCATCGTCGGGATGTTCGTCGCGACCTGGCTGATCGCACTCGCGATCTGGCGCTTCGCGCGGATCGAGGAACGTTGGAGCATCGACCTCCTGCCGCCCGCGCCGAGCGACCCGTCATGACGATCGCACCGCACGCCCCCGGGCTGGCGCTCGACAGCATCGACGACGCCGTCGAGGCGCTCCGCGAGCGCGGCCTGCGGCTGTCGATGACCCGTCAGCTGCTGCTGGAGGCGCTGTTCGCGGCGCGAGGCCCGGTCTCGGCCGAGAGCCTCGCCCGGCGGCTTGCTCTCGTTCCGGCCTCGGTCTACCGCAACCTCGAGGCGCTCGAGCGCCACGGACTGCTGCGCCACGTCCACCTCGGACACGGCCCCGGTCTGTACACGCTGGTCGCTCACGGCGAGCACGAGTACATCTACTGCCCCGGCTGCGACACCGCGCGAACGGTCAGCCCCGAGCTGCTCGATCCGGTGCGAACCCACATCCGGCGACGCTTCGGCTACGAGGTCCGCTTCACCCATTTCGCCCTCGTGGGTAGCTGTTCACGCTGCGCCGGGGACGGCGCACCAACCGGCTGAAGCGCGCTGCTGCGCAGGCTGATCGCGTCGCGCTAGCGTCGACGGGCCGTGGCGTGCAGGAAATCGCCGTCGCCGTGGAGGCGATCGAGCACGAACGCGGCGGGCCAAAGTGCGGCGCTCGCGCCGTAGCCGAGCCATAGGCGGACGCCTGCGTCGCTCCACAACCGACCGAACACCCTGTATTGGAGACTCCAGCAGAGGCAGATGAACGAGCTGCTCGTGGCGAGCCGCAGCTCGGTGAAGCCCGCCTGTTCGAGCGCGGCGCGCAGCCCCGCGCGCGTGAAGTGTGTGCGGTGACGCGGCAGCTCGAGCGGGAACCAGCGATCGCGGAAGCGCCGTCGCTGCCAGGAGTCCCAGTTCGGCAGCGTGACGATCACGCGGCCGCCGGGGCGCAGCAGCCGGTGCGCCTCCGCGAGATCGGCGCGCGGATCGACGACGTGCTCGAGGCAGTGCACAAAGACGACCGCGTCATAGCTCGCCGGCGACAGGGCAACCGTCCCGAGCACCCCCTGGCGGGCGTCGATCCCGCGCCGTCGCGCCACCGCGCACGCCCCGGCGGATGGCTCGACGCCGTCGACGCTCCAACCTCGCGCTCGCAGCTGCACGCCGAGGTCGCCGCGGCCGCAGCCGACGTCCAGCGCGCGGCCGGGCGTGGATAGCTCCGAGAGCGGCCAGTTGCGCAAGCGTGCGCGCTGCACGCCGGCCATCACGGCGGCCAGCGGCCCGGCGGGGACGACGTGCGGCTGGTAGGAATCCGGGTAGAACGCGGCGACGCTCGCGAGGTCGGCCGGCGGCAGCGTCGTGCCGCTCGCGCAGAGCTCGCAGACATGGACCGCGTGCGTGCCCGGCACACCGTGGAGCAGATCGTGGCCGACGATCGCCGGCTGCGCGGCCAGCTCACCGCCGCAGGCCAGACAGCACGGTCCGCTCATGGCAGCCAGATTCCCACACGTGGCGGCAGGCTGCCGCCACGCCACGGCACGAGCACCGCGGCGCGACCGGTCAACCGCCGCGCGCAGCGGTATAAAGCCAGGCCGGGCGAGCGCCTCCCGGCCCCTGGAACCCCAAGGAGGATGGATGACCGCCGACGCACCAACCGAGCACGACGGGACCGAGCATTCGCTGCTTCAGATCACCCTCCGCCCGGGCGTCGAGGCCGAATACCAGCAACGCCACGACGAGATCTGGCCCGAGATGGTCGAGGCGCTCCGTGCGTCCGGGTTCAGCGAGATGCGGCTCTTCCGCCACGAGCAGACGGTCAGCATCTATGCGGTGTGCCACCCGGACGCGCAGACCGCCTGGGCGCGCCTGCGCGAGACCGCGGTGAACGCCCGCTGGGACGAGGCGGGCAAGCACCTGCTCGCCCAGCCCGTGGTGCTCGTCACCTCCCCGGAGATGTGGGTGATGCCGTGAAGGCCGTCGCGCCGGTCTGAGCGGCTCGGCTCGGCGCCGCGGCTACGCGCGGCGGCGCGGCGTCCGGCGCGGCGCGACCAGCCGCGACGCGACTACTTCGGCGGCAGCGTCTTGACGTAGGCGAGGCTGCGCTGCACCCATGCGCCGAGCTCGCGCATCGTGCCCAGGCCCTCCGGCGCGACGACGAGCCAGCCCTCCATCACGCGCCCGCTCATGTTCATCAGCTCGACATGCGGGAGCGTGAGGGCTTCGTCGGTGCCGGCCGGGTTGATGCGAACCAGCAGGCCGCCGCTGCGCGAGGCACTGACCGACATGTGACCGTGCACAAGGAAGGCGAGACCGCCGAACATCTTCTTCTCGG
>Ga0182024_10015407_pt1 | contig 14646 bp, 9 predicted proteins | sample P32metaG_FD_120480 | JGI IMG/M metagenome (GOLD analysis project Ga0182024, IMG submission 120480) | Permafrost microbial communities from Stordalen Mire, Sweden - P3-2 metaG (Illumina Assembly) | ecosystem: Environmental > Terrestrial > Soil > Wetlands > Permafrost | place: Sweden: Stordalen... | reverse complement strand
TTCAGGGAGGCGTTCGAGAAGACCTGCGAGCTGCTCGACGACCCGGCCATCGACGACCTTCGGACACTGACGCTGAGCCTGCGCGGCCGCAACAAGGTCCTGGACGAGACTGCCGAGACCTACGCCAAGGCGGCTGGGGCGGAATGCCGGCCTGGATGCGTGTCCTGCTGTCACCTGATGGTCACCGGCACTCCGTTCGAGGTGCTCTCGATCGCCCGGCACCTCCTGCAGACCAGGACGCCGGCCGAGATCGAAGCCCTCAAGGGCCGGTTGCGGGTGGTGGCGGAAGTGCCGCTCGATCCGGTCCTGCGCGTCAAGGCCAGGATTCCGTGCGCGCTCTTGGAGAACGATCGCTGCTCGACCTATGAGCTGCGCCCGTCCGGGTGTCGCATGGCGCTGTCGCAGTCGCGCGCTGCCTGCGACGCCTGCCTGATGGGGGCGGGCGACTCCATACCCTATATCGAGCAGCCCTCGAAGGTCGCCGCCGTCATGCAGATGGGCATCGATTATGCGCTCATATCGCGGCGCGGCCTGTCGACTGAAGGCGCCGAGCTTAGTCGCGCCCTGTTGATCGCGCTCGGCGACTACGAGGCCGCGCTGGCGAGCTGGCTCGAAGGCAAGGATCCGTTTCCGGGCACCCATATCGAGCGTTCCGGGGCTCTCTCCAGCAACGACAGAGCGATCGCCGCGGCCCGGCGCCTCGGAATCGCCTGACTTGGCTGTTGAGCCTGCGGACAGTTCGACCCTATGATGCCGCGCTCACGGCAGGCGGCGGCTGGCCCGCCTTGGAGGGATGTGACGTGACCGGCGAAAACCGAGGCGGCGCGGACCTCCGTGGCCCGGCGCCGCCAGACCAGATCCCCCAGTTCGTCGAGCCCACGCTGGTTCCCGGCCGCAGCTGCGGCACCTGCACGATGTGCTGCAAGGTTTATTTGATCCGGGAATTGAGCAAGCCGGCCGGGCAGTGGTGCGTTCATTGCGTGCAGGGATCGGGCTGCGGCATCCACGCCAGCCGGCCCCGATCCTGCCGCGAGTTCTTCTGCTCATGGCTGGTCGACCCCAATCTCGGACCGGAATGGAAGCCCGAGGTCTCCCGCTTCGTGCTGTCGGCCGATGCCACCCACAAGGCCATTATGGTGACGGTGGATCCCGGCAGGCCGAACGCCTGGAAACGGGAGCCCTACTACGCCGTGCTGAAGCGATTTTCCGAGGTCTTTTTTCGGATCGACCAGAAGGTGCTGGTGAATCTCAACGGCCAGATCACGGTCATATTGCCCGACCGCGACCTGCCGATCGGCAGGATCAAGGCGGGAGACGAAATCGTCCTGTCGCGCGAAGGCTCGGCTTGCTGCGCCAGGTTGCGGCGTGGCGTGGAGCCCGCCAAGGCGGCGCCCGAGGGGCTGCGTCCCGAATCGATGTAGCAGCGCAATCGACATATCAACTGTTGGAACCGTCAGGATGGGCGAGGCGAAACGGAGGAAAGCAGAGCGTGCCGGGACACCGGCTGCGGCTGCATCGGAATTTTTCGGCGAGGACTGGAACGCGGCTTCCAAGCCGGCCATCGTCCCCGGCAAGTCTTGCGGCTCGTGCACGAAATGCTGCACCGTCATGGGCATACCCGAGCTCAAGAAGCGGGCCTGGGAGGACTGCATCCACGCCCTGCCCGGTCACGGCTGCAAGATCTATTCGGAGCGGCCGCGCAGCTGCCGGTCTTTCATCTGCGGCTGGCTTTTGGACCCCTATATGGGGCCGGATTTGAAGCCGGAAAACTGCCACGTCGTGTTCTACCAGCGTGGCCAGCATCATATCGTGGGCACCTGCGATGCAGATTATCCGGATGCTTGGCGTGCGCCCAACGTCATCGAGTTCCTGCACCGCCTGGCCAAGGTGAACGCGCCCGCCCGCAAGGTCATTTTGATGGAGAAGGGACGCACCTGGTTCGTCACCGAAAATGCCATCGTGCCCGCCGACACGGGCTGAAACGATTTCGGCCGGCGAAACGACTGCGCGGCCATAATGACGCGTTGATTTCTCAGATCTTCCCTTGGCTTAAGTTGGGCGACGCTCCTTACATGGGCGATATTTACAACATGATTACTTGAGGGAGAGGTCAGGACGCCGTTAGCCTGCCGAACCGCAGAAAAAGACTGAAAAATTATTCGGATGGGCGAAGCAGAACAGAGAAGGGCAGGGCGCGCCGGCGCATCGGCCCCGATAGGATCGGCATATCCGGGCGCGGATTGGAATCCGGCGTCGATGCCGTCCATCGTTCCGGGAAAGTCTTGCGGCTCATGCACGAAGTGCTGCACGGTCATGGGCGTGCCTGAGCTCAGGAAGCGGCCATGGGAACAGTGTCCCCACGTCGCGGCAGGCACCGGTTGCACGATCTACTCGCAACGGCCGGCGGGTTGCCGGAAGTTCGTCTGCGGCTGGCTGTTGGATCCCCACATGGGGCCGGATCTGAAGCCGGAGAATTGCCACGTCATTTTCGACCAGAAGGACGCGTATAACATCTTCGCCACCTGCGATGCCAATTATCCGGACGCTTGGCGGGCCCCCAACGTGCTCGAATTCCTCCATCGCTTGGCCCGCTCGATCGGACCCGACCGCAAGGTCGTCCTGCTGGAGAAGGGTAAAACCTGGTTCGTCACCGAAAACGCCGTCGTGCCGGCCGACACGGGCTAAAGCGGCTCCCGATGAAATGGATGCAAAGCCGTGCCACAGGTTCAGCGCGCTCCCTCTCCCCAGTGGGGAGAGGGTCGGGGTGAGGGGCCACGGACTCTCGATAGGCCCGAACCCCCCTCACCCGGATTGCTTCGCAATCCGACCTCTCCCCTTTGGGGAGAGGTGAAATCTGCGGCGCCGCCGTAATTCAATTTGAGCGGAATGCGCTGTAGTCTAACGCGCGTCGATGCCCTGCCGGTTCGCTGGCATCAAGGCGGGCTGATCCGCGCAACCGAGTCGGACCTTCCGTAAGGCTCGCTCCGCGAATCCCGCATTGCTCGAAGCATGCGGCATCAAACACGAATGAACGTTTCGCACTGCAGCAATTGACCGCGGGGAGAGTCGGGTTCGGGTCAGGTGCGGCGGTTCTGGCCGCGTCCGCCCGGCCGTCCGCCTATACTTCAACTGCAACCATCATGTCGCGCTGCCGCGAACTGCCGCAGTGGGCCCAGCCTGTGTGAAAACTCCGAAATTGAAATTTGGGACGGAAAATTCTTTCCGATCTCGACAGTTTGAAAAAAGAGAATGTTGGCAAACACCGTCGAGACAAGGGCAATTCTGCGCTTTCGCTGCGTGCGGACGTTTTCACACGCCTGGGCCAATTCCGGAAGTTCACTTCCAAGCACCTCCATCCTGTGCGATAATTGCATGCCGCGAACCGGACTTTCGCGGTGACATTGGGGGCGCTTTGATATTGGGGAAGTACCATGCCAAACAATATTCTGGGCGCATTGGTTGCTCTCGCGGTTATCGCGATCGCCGGTGCCGCATGGGCACAGGAAACCGGCCGACGCGGCCTGTTTTGCGGCCAACGTTAGATCATTTTTCCTTGCTATGAAAAAAACCGGAAAAACGAGAGACCAGGCTGCTCACGCCCAAACCCCTCTCTCCCACATTCGCCGCGGGCCGGGGCCGGGGCGGGCGGGTGCCGGCGAACGATTCGACAACCGAGGAGAATGACGATGCCGACGGTACAGGCTGCCGAAAAAGTGGCGACAACACCCCATCGCATCCCAGATTTTGCTGCGCTGCTCGCCCCGGTACTGCCGAACGATTTCTTTCGCAACCATTGGGAACGCCAGCCCCTCCACCTTTCCCGTGGCGGTGCGCACTTCTACGATGGTCTTCTCACCAATGACGATTTGGAATCGATCATATCTTACGCTGACCTGCGTTCCCCCGCGATCCAAGTGGCCCGAGACGGCGGTTATGTTCCAACGGAAGCCTTCACAAAGAACATCCAGCAAGGTCGCGAAGTTTTCAACGGTGTTCCGGATATTGCAAAAGTTCAATCGGAGTACCGTTCCGGTGCAACCCTCGTGCTGAACCACTTGCACCGGACCTGGGGGCCCTTGAGGGAATTATGCGAGTCATTGGAAAACGATTTCAGCCACCTGGCCCACGCCAATGCTTATCTCACGCCGGCAGATACGCCGGGATTCGCGCCCCATTACGACACTCACGAAGTCTTTGTGTTGCAGGTCGCGGGCAGCAAGCGCTGGCGTGTGTTCCAGCCGCCGTTGACACTGCCGCACCATACTCAGCCGTTCACGCCCGCGGGATATGTTCCGCGGCCGCTTCTTGAATTAGAGCTCAAGCAGGGGGACCTGTTGTATCTGCCGCGTGGCTTTGTTCATGCCGCCCACACTTCGGAAGTCCACTCTGCTCACATCACCATCGGGATCTCGGTTTACACCTGGGTCGAACTTCTTTCCGAGCTGATCGCGAGCAGCAAGGAATTTCACCAGTTTCGAACGGCGCTGCCGCTCGGATTCGCAAGAAGGGAGGAAATGAAGAAGACGTTGAAGGAAGGTTTTGCATTGGGCACGCGCCGGCTGGTCGATAATTGCGATAGCGATCGCCTGATTGACGATTTCTTGGAAAAGGCCAGATCGCGAATCCGACGAGGAGGGACTTTCCAGACTCGCGGGTAATCGTCCGGCCAACATGAAGCACAAGCAGGCGCAGACTGAGCCGCGTCGCGGCTGCTTGAAGCGCCGGCGCGTCCTACTCGGCATTCCGATTAGACGGTTGAACAGCGCGGCGATGAGGGTAGCCTGCGGCACTAGCCCGTGCAGTAGTTGCAAGCCCTTTGCCTTTAGGGCATTGGTGAGGTTGGTGTAGCCGGTCATGTTTCCGCCCGGTCGGTTGAAGCTCGTGACCAGAGCAATGGATTGACAAGATTGGGTTAGACCGGGCTGGCGGACATTGCCGGGTTGCTCGGGTTGGAATAACCTGCTGGCGCCATCCACGAGCGGGAGGGTTCATGGAAGCAAACCAGTCCACCGACGCCCGTCAAGGCATTTACCAGGACTTGCATGGCGATCAGCTTTCCGAACAGGAGGCTGCCAACGCATCGTCGGCTGGACGCATTCTCGATATCATCACGGACTACTATCGTCCGGAATCAGTTCTTGATGTCGGTTGCGGCATTGGCACTTGGCTAAAGGTGGCGCAGTCCCGCGGTATATCGGACATTAGCGGCATTGAAGGGTCTTGGGCTGATCCCTCTAGACTGCAAGTCGAGCCGCACCTCTTGAAGATTATTGATCTTGAAAAGGGCTTCGATCTTGCACGCCGCTTTGATCTTGTGATTTGTTTGGAAGTAGCCGAGCACGTTTCAGCTGGTTCAGCGGATCATTTCATAGCCTCCTTGACCCGTCATGCGCCCGTTGTTTTGTTCTCCGCTGCAATCCCCTATCAGGGCGGCCACCATCATGTAAATGAACAATTTCTACCCTATTGGATCGAGCGGTTTTCCCGCTTCAACTTCCAGCCGCTGGACGTGATCCGTGGCAAGATTTGGAACGATGAGACGATTTTGTGGTGGTTGCGACAGAATGCGCTCCTGTTTGCGGAACAGGAACTGGTCGCCCGTGACGAGCGTCTGCGTCGTGCGGCGGACGAAAGTGCAGCCCATCCGATGTCTTTGGTCCATCCGGATGTCTATCTGCATCGAGTGCAAATGGGTGCTCAGGCAATGGAGAAGATGGGTCAGCTTGCAAAGGCATTCGGAGGCGGCGGCGTTTTCCGTGTGAATGTTGGCACGGATGGCATGGTGAAAATTATTCGCGAGGGGTGACGCGGCGAGTGTCAGTGCGGCCCCGGTGCTACCAGCCTGGCAGAAATGCCGGGGCTTTTGCGGTGAGAGAAGTACCAGGTTGAACCCAACGGTGGAATGTACTACACACGTCATGCAGCCAGCTGCCATGAGGCGGGCGCTGTGTCCCCCCCGAGAAGCCATCGCAGGAGTGTTCCATGAGCAACGTCGAAAGACGTGGGGGCAACGTGCGCGTTATCTGCCGAGCATACGGCATCCGACAGGGGCGCTTCGAGCTGCGCTGGCGGCTGGTGCCTCCCCCTTGCAGGGGGAGGGCAATCGCATATGACGAAACCACCGTGCTCTGCGCGACACTTCCCCCTGCAAGGGGGAGGTCGGATCGCGCAGCGATCCGGGTGGGGGTCCCGCCACAAACTCCGAATTTCTGGGCAGGCGGGACCCCCACCTGGCGCCTACGGCGCCGTCCTCCCCCTTGCAGGAGGAGGAAATCGGCACCGCTGTACCAGGCAACAAAGTCCAAATGCGATAGCCCTGCCTTGCAGGGGGAGGTGTCGCGGAGAGCACGGTGGTTTCGTCATATGCGATTGTCGTGCCTTGTGGGGGAGGGTTGGGGTGGGCGCACCAAGGTGCCGCATCTCGCGACCCCCGCCCCCAACCCGGCGACGGGGAGGAGTTCGCCGTGCCGTTACGTGTTATCTTGGCGCCTCTGGTCCTTTGCGCGAGCAGACCCCGTAATGCACGATCTGTCGCTATTCGATCAGGCCGCCGATTTGCATCGCAAGGGGCAGCTCGCCGCCGCCGAGATTCTGTATCTGAAGCTGCTCAAGGCGCGGGCCGACCATATCGATGCGCTGCGCATGCTTGGCTTCCTGCATTATCAGCAAGGCCGGTTTCCGGAGGCGCTTTCGTTGATCGACAAGGCACTGGCGATCAAGCCGGTGCACGCCGAGACCCTCAATAGCCGCGCTCTGGTGTTGCTGGGCCTGCGGCGGCCCGCAGACGCGCTCGCCAGCTTCGAGCAGGCGCTGGCCGTCCGGCCGGACTACGTCACGGCGCTCAACAACCGCGGGAACGTATTGCAGGAGCTGAAGCGCCCGGCCGAGGCGCTCGCGAGCTACGAGCGGGCGCTGGCGATCCAGCCCGCCCACGTCCAGGCGCTCTATAACCGTGGCATCGTCCTGCGCGACCTGCGGCGCCCGGCCGAGGCGCTCGCGAGCTTCGACCGGGCGCTGGCCATCAAGCCGGACCATGTGGACGCGCTCAACAATCGAGGCGTCGTGCTGCGGGACCTCAACCGCCCGTCCGAGGCGCTCGCAAGCTATGAGCGGGCGCTGGCGGTGAGGCCGCATTACGTGGAAGCCCTCAACAACCGCGGCAGCGCGTTGCGGGATCTGCGGCGCCTGACCGAGGCGCTCGCGAGCCATGACGAGGCTCTGGCGCTCGACCCGGCCAACGCCGATACGCTTTGCAGTCGCGGCGTGGTGCTGCGCGACCTCAAACGCTTCGCCGAGGCGCTCGCGAGCTTCGAGCAGGTGCTGGCCATCGACCCCGGCCACCGCTATGCGTTTGCCGGAATGGCTTATGCCGCCCTTGCCGTCTGTGATTGGGCGCGGACCGCGATCATCGCCGGCGAGCTTGCAGCGCGCATCGCGCGGCGCAGCTCCGTCATTCCCCCGTTCACGCTGCTGGGCTACGGCAGCGATCCGGCGCTGCAATTGGAGTGCGCAAAGATATACATCGAGGATGTGACGCGCGTCCCCGCCCAGCCGCTGGCGACGAAAACGGGCCGCCACGACGGCAAGCTGCGGATTGCCTATCTGTCGGCGGATTTCCGCCAGCATCCGGTGGCCTCCCTGATCGCGCAGCTGATCGAGCTGCACGATCGCGCGCGCTTCGAGATCGTGGGCGTTTCGTTCGGCCCCGACGACCACAGCGACTTGCGCGCCCGTCTGGCGCGGGCGTTCGACGCCTTTCATGATGTCCGATGGCAAAGCGACCGTGAGGTTGCAGAGTTGCTGAGCCGCCTGCAGGTCGACATCGCCGTCGACCTGGGCGGCCATACCCACGACGCTCGCCTCGGTATCCTCGCCCATCGCCCGGCGCCCGTGCAGGTGAGCTATCTTGGCTATGCCGGAAGCACGGGCGCCGGCTTTATCGATTACGTGATCGCCGACAAGACGGTGCTGCCCCTCGACCAGCAGCCGTTCTATACCGAACGGATCGTCCATCTGCCGGATTGTTTCCTGGTCAACGATTCCACCCGAAAGATCGCGGCGCGGACGCCGACGCGGCGCGAAGCCGGCTTGCCGGACGAAGGGTTCGTCTTCTGCAGCTTCAACAACAACAATAAGATCACCAAGCCCGTGTTCGATGTGTGGATGCGGCTCCTTCGAGCGGTCGAGGGCAGCGTGCTGTGGCTGTCGCAGGACAACGTCGATGCCAGCGAGAACTTGCGCCGTGCGGCCGCCGCGCGCGGGATCGAGCCGGCACGTCTGCTATTCGCGCCGCGGCTAGACCTCTATGAGGACCACCTGGCCCGCCATCGGCTGGCGGACCTGTTCCTGGATACGCTGCCCTACAACGCGCATGCGACCGCGAGCGATGCGTTGTGGGCCGGGCTTCCGTTGCTGACCTGCCGCGGCGCATCCTTTGCGGGCCGGGTGGCGACGAGCTTGCTGCAGGCCGCGGGCCTGCCCGAGCTCGTCACGAACGACCTCGGCGCCTACGAAGCCTCGGCGCTCCGGCTCGCGACCGATGCACCGCTCCTGCGCAGTTTCCGGCAGCGGCTCGCGCAAAACCGGGCAACCTGTCCATTGTTCGACACCGACCGGTTGCGCCGCCACGTCGAGCGCGCCTACGCCACGATGTGGCGGCTGCAACAGCGCGGAGAGCGCCCCGCAAGCTTCAGCGTCGAGCCCGAGCGGTGATCGTTGATCTCGCATCGCTCCGTCTGATAGCCCGGGCCTTCTCGAACCTCGCGGACACCTCCGCCGGGCGGCACCCTGAACCCTTCTCCGTTTAGGTTGCCGCTCCTTGTTGTCATGGCCGGACTTGTTCCGGCCATCTCGATCAGGGTGGCACTGTGCGTTCCTTATCGAGATCGCCGGGACAAGCCCGGCGATGACATTCAATCTTGTGGGGGACCTCTCTAAACTCTCGGCTGCCAATCTTTGACAGCAGCTCTTGCCAATGTGCTATCGTCCGCCGCGATGGTGGGGGAGGCCGGCTTTGGGCCTGCACCAGCCGCATCGCGGCGCATGCCTCGGCCGGCACGATCAGTTCAGCAAAGCTTGAATCGGCAAAGTGTGAAGTGGTTCGCTTGAGATGAAGCCCCCAGGATCCCCTCACGCGGCGGCGGGCAAGGCGTGCGGAAGCTGCATGATGTGCTGCAAGCTGCCGCTCATCAAGGAATTGGAGAAGCCATCCGACCGCTGGTGCCGTCATGCGGTGATCGGCAAGGGTTGCGGGATTTATGAAACCCGTCCGTCGGTCTGCCAAAGCTTCTTTTGCCAGTGGATGGTCGACCCTCATTTGGGCCCTGAATGGAAGCCCGAGAAGGCGAAATTCATCCTTTATGTCGATCGGGAGAAGGAGGAAGTCTTCAATGTTGCGGTCGATCCGGCCTTTCCGGATGCGTGGACCAAACCGCCATTCCTCGCCGCGATCAAGAACTGGGTGTCGGAGGGTGCGGCGCTTGGCCGTTTTGTGGTCGTGCGCGTCGGCAAGCGCTGGAGCGCGGTGCTGCCCGATCGCATCGTCGAATTGGGAAATGTCGAGCAGGATTTCGTGCTGGATCGCACGCGCGGCCCCACCGGCAAGACGATCGAGTTGCGCGTCAGGCCGCCTTCTCCACTGAAGGCAATTGCCCTGCCGCAGCATCCGGATTCCGAAATGCGCGACTGAAGGCCCGTCAACGCGCTCAATAGGGTAAAAAGTACCGCGGCTTATCGGGCCGTAGCCGCGCTGCATCGATCTTGCAGGCAGGCGGCAAAACGCAGTATCGGGGGGACTGGCTGCATCGTCGCTGGCCAGGGGAACGGCTGATGGACTGGGTTGTTACGGTTTCACCAAACGAGACCGCCAATGGTGAGCTTGTTCCGGAAACCGACAGGGCGGCACAGGCCGCCTTTGAGGAGAACGGCTGCGTCCTGCTGCGTGGGGCCTTTCCGCTGGCCACCATCGAGGCCATGGAGCGCGATTATATCTCGCAATTTGGCGCGCTCGATTTGGCCGCGATGCGAGCCGAGGCGGCGAAACCGCCGCCGAACCGGTTTCTGGAGGTAGGGGGCGCGCGCTACGATATAACGCCGCGCATGACCGACGCCTTCGGCGCGCCGGATGCGTTCGCAAACGGTCTCCTGCTCAAGTTTCTCCACCCCCTGCTGGGCCAGGACATGCGGCTGAGCAATTTCACGCTCGTGGTCGCGCATCCGGGCGCCCCGGAACAACATGCTCATCGCGACCACGGGCATTTGTTCTTCCGGCCGGGCGTCGGTCCCAACTTGCCGGTCTATGCGGTCAACGTGGCGGTGCCGCTCATCGACGTCGACATCGAGAACGGGCCGACCGGGGTCTGGCTCGGTTCGCATCGATCGGAGAAGAACACGGTGGAGCGCAGAGCTCTCACGGCATGCAGGTGGCAGCGCGGCGATTGCGTATTGCTGGACTACCGCACGATGCATGCGGGTCTGGCCAACTTCAGCCAACGGCCAAGGCCGGTCGTCTACATGGTCTATGCTTGTCCGTGGTTCTTCGACGATGTCAATCATATCAATCGAATCTCCCTCGACATGCCGCTCGAGCACTACAATGAGCTTCCCGAATCCGTTCGCCCGCTCCTGCGCCGGGCGTTCTCTTATGCGACGCGCGCTCGTTGGCACGAGGCTGACGCGCGCGGGCGCATGTCGGAACGCAACCCCAGGATGCCGGCCAGTCGGGGCAAGGTCGCGCGCAATGACCCTTGCCCCTGCGGCTCGGGCAAGAAGTTCAAGCAATGTCACGGGCGGAGCCCTTAGAGCATGTCCGCGTGAGACGTCATGACTCGTTTGATTGGGGCGCGGGAAGAAGCCGGTAGCCATTGATGCGCGATCCGTCGCAGGCGCTTGGTCGGGCCGTCGATTTCCATCGCAAGGGGGATCTTGCTCAAGCCGAACGGCTGTATCTGCAGCTGCTGGAGGCCCGCTCCGATCATTTCGACGCCCTGCAGATGCTCGGCGTTCTGCGCGCCCAGCAGGGCCGCCATCTCGACGCCCTGTCGTTGATCGGCGCGGCGCTCAGGGTAGATCCCAGCGCGCCTGCCGCGCTCTTGAACCAAGGGCTCGTGCTTGCCGCGCTCGGGCGGCACGCGGAGGCTCTCGCGAGCTACGACAAGGCGCTGGCGCGCCAGCCGGCCTATGCCGAGGCGCACCACAATCGCGGCGTTGCGTTGCGCAGCCTCAAGCGCCCCGCCGAGGCGCTCGCGAGCTTCGAGCGCGCGCTCTCGCTCAGGCCGGACTACGTCGAGGCGCACAACCAGCGCGGCTACGCGCTGCAGGACTTGAACCGTCCGGCCGAGGCGCTGGCCAGCTACGAGCGGGCGCTGGCGATCCAGCCGGATCATGCCGGGGCCCTCTTCAACCGCGGCGGCGTGCTGCGTGAGCTCGACCGCCCGGCCGAGGCGATCGCGAGCTACGACAAGGCGCTGGCGATCAAGCCCGACTACGTGGAAGCCCTCAACAACCGCGGGCTTGCGCTCCTGGACTTGCATCGTCGCGCCGAGGCGCTGGCAAGCTTCGAGCGCGCGCTGGCCATCCGGCCGGACCATGCCAGGGCGCTCGGCAATCGCGGCGGCGTGCTGCGCGATCTCCATCGCCCCGCCGAGGCGCTTGCCAGCTATGACCGGGCACTGGCCGTGCAGCCCGACAGTGCCGAGACGCTGTACAATCGCGGCATCGTGCTGCGAGAACTCACGCGCTTCAGCGAGGCGTTGGCAAGCTTCGACCGGGCGCTGTCGATCAAGGCGAACCATGTCGACGCGCTCGGCAATCGGGGCCTTGTGCTGCGCGATCTCGATCGCCCGCTCGAAGCGCTGGCCAGCTACGACCGGGCGCTGTCGATCGAGCCGGACAATACCGAAACGCATTCGAATCGAAGCTGTCTTCGGCTGCTTCTGGGCGACCTCGAGCGCGGCTTCGAGGAATTCGAGTGGCGTTGGCGGGTGCCGGATTTCGCGCCCCGGAGAGCGGATTTTGCGCAGCCGCTCTGGCGCGGCGGGGAGCCGCTCGAAGGACGGACAATCCTGCTGCATGCCGAGCAAGGCTACGGCGATGCCCTCCAGTTCGTACGTTATGCGCCCCTGGTCGCCGCCCGGGGTGCCAGGGTTGTTCTGGAGGTGCCGCCGCCGCTCACGGCCCTGGTCGCGAGCGTGCCGGGCGCCGCGCTGGTCGTCGGCCGCGGCGAAAAGCTGCCCGACTTCGATTGTCATTGCCCGCTGCTCAGCCTGCCGCTGGCGTTCAAGACCAGGCTCGATACGATCCCCGCAGCCATTCCGTATCTGTCCGCTCCGCAAGACCGCGTCGCCAAATGGCGGCAACGGCTGCCGGAGACGCGCGGCCGGCGGATCGGCATTGCCTGGGCCGGCAACCCGAATTTCAAGGGCGATCGGACCCGCTCTCCGGGGCTCGCCCGCATTTCGCCGCTGTTTTCGCTCGGCGGCGTCGAGTTTCTGGGCCTGCAAAAGGATCTGGGCGAGGGGGATCGCGACATCCTGCGCGACAATCCCCGGGTTCTCTATCTGGGCGACACGATCGAGGACTTTGCCGACACCGCCGCCATCATGTCCCTGGTCGATCTGGTCATCTCGTCGGATACGTCGGTCGCGCATCTGGCCGGCGCGTTGGGCAAGCCGGTATGGGTCCTGCTGCAGCACGTCGCCGATTGGCGGTGGTTGCTCGACCGCGGCGACAGTCCCTGGTACCCCACGGCGCGGCTGTTCAGGCAGCCGGAGAACGGCGATTGGGAGAGCGTGATCCGGCAGGTCGCGGACGCGCTCGCGCCAGCGTGAGGCCGGGCCGTTCCGCGACCGCAGTGTCAGGGCGGCGAGTTTTGGCGGCATCATTTGTGCGGCTGCGTCAAGAACGGCGCTTGGCCAGACGATGGGACCAGAGGATCGACGGCAGCCATACCGCCGCTGCCATCGCCCGAGGCGACGAAGCTCGATGCCATGTAATTTGCCAACTGTGCGGTTTGGCCGATTTGGAAGTCCTGCTGCGTGAGCTGACCGGGCTGAACTCCAATGAGCGTGATCCAATCATATGCATCGAGTGCGATATAGGTGTTCGCCGGATTACCCGTGTTATGCGGGTCCGCGAGGATTGCAGACAGCTCCGCCGCGGCACTCGAAGCCAAGCCGGTGAGCTGGAGAACGTCATGAGCGACGTCAAAATTAACGATTTCATTGCTCCTTGCCGCGGTAGGGCCATCAAAAACAAATATGTCTTTGTTGGCCGTTGCTAGCACAGTTGCATTGTCGATCTCCAAAGCACTATCAGGAAATGCGGCTGGGGGAGTGAATACCGTTTCAATGTTGCCGGCCCCATCAACGGTGTTTTGGGACGACCAATTTCCGGGGCCGCCGCCAGTGTAATCGGTTTCAACCTGTCCGCCGGCAGCAATGTACTTTGTTGCGGTGAGAAGTCCCGCGTTGTAATCGTTTTCGACCGTGGAGTACCATAGCCCAGGGCTCGCAGCATATTCCTGGACGATGAGTTGGCCCCCGGTATCATAGGTGGATACGCCGTCGGCATATGAGGCGAAGGTGATACCGCTTGACGTGTTTACGGAGCCGCCGCCTTCGACCACCACTGAGCCGTTCCCGGTCAATGTGCCGGTGAAAGTGGAGCTGCCGGTCAGGTCAAAGATCAGCGTGCCGTTGTCGACGATGGCGCCCTGAAGCGTACCGCCGTCGTACACCGTGACGGTTGCCTCATTGTCGATAGATGTAGCGCTCGCGCTGCCGTAGACATTCTCGACGCCGTCGCTGTTGACCGTCGCACCGATGTCTGTTCCGCCGGCCGACACGGTCTCCGTGCCGCCGGTATCGACGATGGTGCCGCTCGCTGTGGCGCCAGACGCAACGATCAGGTCGCCGCCGGTGCCCACTTCCACATTGGAAGCGGTCTGGCCGGACGAAACAACGGCGCTGGAAGTCAGCGGACTTCGACTCGAGGCGAGATACGTACCTCCAATCCCATCCGAGGACACGGAAAAGGCCTCGCCGACAAAACTCTGCGTTTGATCAAGCTGCAGGTCGTAGGTCTGGCTGTTCTCCGTGATTACCAACTGATTGTTGGCGAGATTGAGGTCAGCGCTGCCGCTGCTGTCGTAGCCAACTGACGTGAGATCAATGGTGTCTCCTGGGACAAAACCCGAGATCGTGCCGCTATAGTCCGAGACATCGTCAAACTTGAGAATATTCGGCGCATCAGTGATAAAGCCGTACTGCGTGCCGTTGGTCTCGACGTAGTATCCGAGAATCTCACCCGCGTCGTTGATGCCGGTCAGATGGGTACCAAAAGTGCCTAAGGGATCATCGATGGTGGTGTAGGTCCCGTTATTGTATAGGAAGCCGTGCCATTTGAAGTTGCTGTCTTCATAAGACCCGACGATTTCGCCGGAGTCGTTCATGCCTGCAAGGACAATTGCCGTCCCCAGGGGGTCGTTGATGGTGGTGTAAATTCCGTTGCTGTAGAGGAATCCGGGATTGACGTCGTTGCTTCCGATGTAGTTCCCAAAAATTTGGCCTGCATTGTTGATGCCCTGCAGCTCGGTACCGTCATCGGCCAGCGGATCGTTGAGGGTCGTGTAGGTGCCGTTGCTGTAGA